>Ga0302326_10007251_pt1 | contig 24756 bp, 24 predicted proteins | sample Palsa_T0_3_FD_202264 | JGI IMG/M metagenome (GOLD analysis project Ga0302326, IMG submission 202264) | Peat permafrost microbial communities from Stordalen Mire near Abisko, Sweden - Palsa_T0_3 | ecosystem: Environmental > Terrestrial > Soil > Palsa > Peat permafrost | place: Sweden: Abisko... | reverse complement strand
TGCCGATGTGGCACGAGCTGCAACAAGCCTTTGGTACAGCCTTGGATGGGCTAGCCCAGGGCTAGCCCATCCAGATCCGTCGCATTCCAACGCTGGCGGGCTCGCGGCCAGCGCCACCACCTGTGTCGATCGGGATAGGCTGTCCGGCGCGAGTGCCGGTGCCTCCTACTCGGCGCGCAGCGCGCTGAGTGGATCCACGTGGGCCGCGCGACGCGCCGGAATCCATGTGGCTGCGGCGACAACCAAAAGCAGCGCCACCGGGATGAAGACGAAAGCCATGGGATCTGCAGTGGTCGCACCGTACACGACCGCGCCCACTGCCGGACTCGCGACGACACCGATCGCGACGCCGAGGACTGCACCGACGAGCGCCAAGCCGAGGCTCTGACGCAGGAACATCCAAAGTACCTGCCACGGGTTCGCGCCCAGGGCCATTCGGACTCCGATCTCCCGCGTGCGGACCACGACCGAATGGGCCATCACGCCGTAGAGGCCGACCAGCGCCAGCACCAACCCGAGCAGCGCCAGCGACCCTGCGCTCGTCACCATGATCCCCGGCTCGCGCACGGCCCGCATTTCGTACAGATCGTCCATGGTCCGCACGTCGTAGATCGGCATGTTGGAGTCGAGGAAGCGCAGCAACTCGCGTAGGGGCGCCGCGAGCGCCGCCGGATTGCCGGCGGACTCCATCAGCAGCGTCATCGGCCGGGGTGCGACCTGCTCGATCGGCCGGTACGCGAACGGCCTCGGTGATTCGCCGACCCATCCATACACGTGACTCTTGGCGACGCCGACGACGTCGGCCCACGGTCCCTGGGCATCGCCCAGGCGGATGCGCTTGCCAATCGCATCCTGGCCGGGCCAGTACTTCCGCGCGAACTCGTCGTTGACTATCACGACCGGGGGGGACGATTCTCGGTCTTCCTCGGTGAACGCCCGGCCCTGGAGGATCGGCACCTTCAACGTCGCGAAGTAGTTCGCGTCCACCACGCTTCCCGACACCGACACGACCCGCACTCCAGAAGGAGGGTTGTAGCCTTCGGGAACCAGCTTCAGCGAGTCTCCGCGGTTGCCGAGTGGCACCGCCGAGGCACGCGCGACCGCCCGGACGCCCGGGATCGCGCGCGCGCCATCGGCGAGGCGCCGGTAGAACAGACGCGCCCGGTCCGGCGTGTAGCGAAGGACCGCCGGATCGAAGGTGGCCAACAGGAGGCCGCCCGTTCGGAATCCCGCCTCGGTGCGGGTCAACTTCTCGAGGCCCTTTGAGAGGCCGGCCGACGACGTGAGCAGGAGCAGTGACAGCGCGACCTGCACGACGACCAGCACGCGGCTGGTGCTGGAGGCGCCCTTTCCCCCGCTGCTTTCGCGGCCCTTCAGCGAGGACATCAGATCGGCGCGTGCCGCTTGAAGGGCAGGCACCAGGCCGAAGCCCAGCACGCTGACCAGCAACACCGCGAGGGTGTACAGCAGGACCCGACGGTCCAGCCGCACGTCCACCACCATTGGGAGATCGGTGGGAATTGGCCACGAGGAGAAGAACCGCGCCGCCACCGCGGCCAGGATCAGGCCGAGCAATCCGCCGAGCAACGCCAGCAGCAGGTTCTCGGTGAGAAGCTGCCGCACAAGCTGGAAACGACTCGCACCGATGGCCAGTCGCATCGTGATCTCTTTCCCTCGTGCCGCCGATCGGCCGATGAGGAGGTTCGCGACGTTCGCGCACGAGATGAGCAGAACGAGGATGGCGAGGACGAATGCAATCGCGATGACCGCCACGTCGGCCGGGGCGCTGTCGAACCGGTTTTGCAGTTCGGTCCGGACGGTCGTGCGTTCCGCGCGGTTCGTGTCCGGATAGTTCCGCTCCAAATCGCGGGTGATGCCACCCAGCTCCGCCTTCGCCGCGGCGATACTCATCCCCTGGCGCAGGCGCCCCCTGACGCTCAGCACGCGCGTGCCGCGGCGGTCGATCAAACGCTGACCTTCGTCGCCGAGCAGCGTCGGGGCCATGATCAAAGGGACGAAGACGCTAGGCCGGAGGTAGAGGTCCATACCCCAGAAGCTTTCGGGAGCTACGCCGACGATCGTCAATGAGATGCCGTTCAAACGGAGCGTACGCCCGAGGACGTTCGGGTCCTTCTTCCACTCGTTCACCCACGCCCCGTAGCTCAGCATCGCGACGGGATTGCGACCGGCCGCCTGGTCCTCTTCCGGCCGGAAATCGCGGCCGAGATCCGGCTCGACTCCCAGCACCTTGAAGAAATTGCCGGTCACGAGCATTGCGTAGGTGAAGTGAGGGGCGGAGTCAAGGTGAGAGGCCAGCGATACCGTGATCATGTCGTACGCGAGGAGTTGATCGAAGCATCGACTTCGGTCGCGGAAGTCGATGTAATCGCGAAAGGAGACGCTCGCGTCGAGTGTGGAGGAAGTGCGGGTCTCGTCCCGGCTTCCCACCGTGAGCAGTTCGGCCGGACGCGCAACCGGCAGGGGCCGCAACAGCACCGCGTCCGCGAAGCTGAAGATGGCCGTGTTCGCGCCGATGCCGAGGGCAAGCGACCCCGCGACGATCAGGGTAAAGCCCGGACTTCGCATCAGCTTTCGGATTGTATACCGGAGATTCTTCAGGAGCACGTCTAATCCTCCCGGGGAGCAGTTCGCCTCCCCCTCATCGAGCACATCATAGTGCCGCGATAGTCAGCTCTTGGGTATCATCGAGATTGTCCCCGCCATGGCTTCCGACCAGTAGATCGCCGAGTCCTTGACGGTCAGGATCGAGGGGGTGTTCAGTCCGCGTGCCAAGATCGTCACGGCTCCTCCCTCCCGCGGCACTCTGGCGATGCTACCTTCGCCGTTGTTGACGGTCCAGTAGACGTGCGATCGATCAACGCCGAGCGCGAATGGGTCAACCTGACCGGTGGCGAGAACCTTCACCTCGGCCCCGTCGACCGACGCCGTCGCGACTGTACCGCCTCTCGATGTCGTCCAGTACAGTTTCCCGCCATCCAGGACCATGAGGCGCGGATCGTCTTGCCCCGAGACGATCCTGACCGGCTGGCCCCCGCCAAGCGGTATCTTCATGATCGTCCCGTCGGCCCGGTTGGTCCAGTAGGCGTACGTGCTGTCCACGGCCATTCCGTACGGCACCGCCTGATCGCTGGCGAGCACGACGGGATCACCACCGGCGATCGAGACTTTCATCACCAGTCCATGCGGATTAGTCGACGTCCAGTACACATACGAGCCATCGGTGCTTAGCACGACAGGGGCGGGGCTCCGCGCGAGCACCACCGGCGTACCACCCGCCTTGGGTACTTTCATGATCGACCCTTGCTTGATCATGAAATTTGTCCAGTAGACGTTTGCGTCGTCCATTGCGACTCCACAGGCGCCGTGCTGGCCGGTGGCAAGCGTCACGACGGGACCCCCACGGATGGGCATCTTCCTAATAGCCGCGTCACCGAAGCTCGCCCAGTAGACGTCGGTGGCGTCGGCGACAACGCCGCACGGCAGCACTTGTCCGGTCGCGATGGGCACGGGGCAGGGCTTCTGACCCGCTGCACAGGGCGTGGGACCGGGCGAGAAGGCCCGTGCATAGACTATGAACGTATAGAGCCTGAGCTGACGGAAACCCGTGTGTACAGCCCACGCGCCGAACGCGGTCGCGATCACGAGGACGGTCAGCAACACTCCGCGACGTATCTTTTTCATTTCAACTCTCCTTTCAGTTCGAGTTCCATTCGCTCCGCCCCCGATAGCGCGCGTGTCGCGTAGTAGAGAACGAAGACAGTTCCGACACGATGATATCGAGCACTGCTTGGCGAGCCGTGTTGATAAAAAAATGACCACCTCGCATGACGTGCAAAGAAAAGCGGCTGAGTGTTTGCTCCCGCCAGCCATCCACCATCGTTGGTGCCGCTTTAGGGTCGTCACGTCCCGCGAAGGTGCAGATGGGAACCTCCAGCGGACGCTCCGCCAAGAACTCGTACTGATCGCAAATCGCAAGGTCCGCGCGAAGGGTCGGCATTATTAGTTCCATGAGGTCGGCATCCTCAAACACGCCTCCAGGCGTCCCACCCAAGGTTCGTAGCTCTTCGACGAGAGCCGATTCAGGCAGGTTGTAGAGGGGCGCATGGTGGCTGGGCAGATGTGGCCCCCGCATGGCCGATACGAACAGACACTCGGGGCCTCGCCACTGCAATTTGCGCAACTTGCGGCATAGTTCGAATGCGATCAGCGATCCCATGCTGTGTCCAAAAAACGCGAATGGCGGACGAAGATACGGCTTGAGACTTAGCGCGGCCTCTTCGATCAGTTCAGCCAGGTTGTCGATCGGACGCTCGTGCAGCCGGTCCTCCCGTCCAGGGAGCTGCACGGGAATCAGATCCAAGAATTCCGGTAGTCGGTAGTTCGATCGACGATAAAAGGAGGCGCCTCCTCCCGCGTACGGGAAGCAGAACAAGCGCCACGATGCGCCCGGATCGATGCGGGTCGCGGACACCCAGGGGTTTGAAACCGGAGCGATCAAGTTTCCTTCTCCTATTCACGACGCAGCGCAGTCCATCCCGTTCCCAAGTACCAGGCCGGGAGGGTCACGCCGGTCAGGCCGGCTGCCGCACGGTTCACTGACAACTGATTGACATTTGCTCCACACACCAGCAAAGTGCTGGAGTACGCAGATATGATTCCAAACACGAATGGCATCCGCGACAAGCGCGACAAGAATGATCCACCTGACGCAGCTCTCAATCACTTTGGCGAAGAATGGGGTCGGCGGCGGCGCCTTCGGCATCATGGCGAATTCGCGAAAGCTGCGTAGCGCAGAAACGGAGAGCCCTAGCCCTAGGTAAGCCAGGTTACACGACCACTGGACGTCGGCCCTATGTGGGCCCCGGACGAGTTCCGCGAACGCCCGTACCGTGCCGAGCGCTGCCAGGGAGCCGAGGCCAAGCAGAAGATAAATATCCGGTCGCTGGTATGGTCTGGCGGCGAATGATCGCAGAGTCTGAGCCACATTCGAGCCGACCTGTTCGCGAGGTAGCTGAACGAATAATGCGATCAAGGCGACATCGCATAATCCCGCGCCGACGGCACAGAGCCCGCCAAAGCTCAGCACTGTCGTCAGCCGCCCAGGGAGTGGAATGGTAGGGGCCGATAGGTGTAGTGGCATCTCAGACCTCCCGGTTAACTAACGGAATCGCGTCCCGAATGCTCAGCGGCCGCATGTCAGTCCATACCTCTTTAATGTAGGCTAAGCACTCGGATTTGGAACCACTCTTGCCAGCGTCCCTCCATCCCAACGGTGCAGGACGATGCTCGGACCAAATGGAGTACTGCTCCTCGTGGTTAATTACTACTCTGTAAGTTGTCTGGTCTTCTGTGTCTATATTCATGTTTGCTCTTTTAAATCGCGTTTTACTCGCAAAGTGCGCAATGGTCACGTCAACTGAAACATCGCACACCGGCGCCCGCAAAGACGGGAGCAGGAGATACGGATCGTGCTCGTGCATTGTCGGCTAACATCCGTTGATGACTGACAGAGCCATTTATGCGGGCGTCGGCTTGCATAGCTGCTAGCCACGCGGGTTTGACTCGGACGGCGATCGAACGCTGTAGCAAGCTCACCGATATGACTAGATACCGCCGGTCCCCGGTTTGCACGACGTCACCTTCCACTCCACGAAGAGGGCCTTCGTGGATGCGCACCCGCTGACCGGGCGCGAGGTATGGATACGGCTTCGCCGGCAAATTCGAACTTGCCACAGTCCGCACCGCCTGCATTTCGGACTCGTTGAGAGAAGCTGGTCTCTTGCCATATCCGACTACTCGAATCACGCCCGGCGTCGTTACGATTGGCGCGCGCACCACCGGATCGAAGCGACAAAACACGTAACCCGAAAAGAGCGGTCTCTCGGTGGGCCCGCGGCCGCCCTCCTCGGTTCGATATGTGGGAGCAAATTCTTCGTAACCCTTGCTCCTCAGCAACAATGCGATGCTCAATTCGAATCCGGGTTTGACTTGAATTGCAAACCAGAACGGCTCAGTACCAAATAACATGGACTCTCCATAGAGGAATCATGGGTATCATTCGTGCCATATGCGGGCAGGCTGCCGCCAGACCAAGGTGGATCGCCACCTTGGAGAAACCCGAAGCTGATTCGCTTCGACTGCCAACCGGTTCCCGCCTTAATATTTATCGCGGGCGTATCTGTATAATAGTGAGGCCTGAGGTCAATGTGTTTCGACTCGCCTGGAAGAAGAGTCGGCACGCCGCGTAAATGGCTGCGTACCTCCACACTCTCCGAGCAGCCCAGAGGGCACTCCGCCGGCGCCCTACATGAATGCGCCGTCCACTGTCCTCACCGACCGCCGCCACAGCCCAGCTTGCTCCAGTCGAGACCGCGCAGAAGACCGAAAAGCCTAAGGAACAGAAAAGCTTTCACCAGCGCACGAAACCCTTTCTGGTCCGTCCATGCATCTAGCTAAGCTAGCTAAGCTAAGCTAGGAGGCCCTTTAAGCGGTGCTGCAGAACCGGATGATCCGAAAAGCCTGGAAAAGCCGGCACAGAAGCCAACCGCATCGACGGGACCTATCTGTCCGTTACGTCCGTAAAGCAGGACGTGTTCGAGATCATCGCAAAAACGCTTCACGACAAGGGCTTCCCATCAAGTGCTGTCTCCCGATCCTGCTCGAGCTGATCTGGTATGGTGGATCTGACCCCGAAGATGGCCGGCGCGGCCAAGGCGGCGCGGAAAAAGCGCTAGTATGGCGTATGCGTCTCGTGAGCCGCTCTTTCTCCGGCGTTGCGGAATCCGGCATAGTGTTTCATGACGGAACCACCAATGGTTACATGGCCCGGGACGCGGCCGTCAAGTTCCTGGCGCGTCACCGGTAGGAAGCCGCCTCTACGCACGTTTCCTCGCTGAACGTGGGGAAATATTTTAGGTTCGCCGTAATACTCCGGTCTCTCGCGTCACAATTCATTAGCGGCACACTCTATCGGGAAATCCCTGGATCTTTCACTGGCGGTGAAGGCAAGGTAGGCCAGTGGCCGGACGGCACATGATCTACGACGAAAACTTTCTGGCTCTATTGCGGCGGCGAAATCAGGGGGCATGGACGCGGTTCGTCTATGAATTTGCTCCGGTTCTGGATACCATGTTTCGTAGTGACGGCGTAAACCAAAGCGACATAGCGGACTTGCGGGAGGAAACATTCATCAGGGTGCTGGTTGCCATAGACGGGGACCGGGTGCGCCAGCCGGAGCAATTCGGAAGCTATGTCCGCGGTACTGGCAAGAAGGTCGAACTCGAGTACTTTCGGAAGAGCGGGCGTTACGTGCCGTGGCCGGAGTGCCACGATCCGCCGGCTCGCACGCCGAGCATCGAGGATCTTCTGATCGAAGAGGAGTTCCAGGCGCTCCTAAGGATCGAACTCAGCAAACTCGCTCTCAAGGAACAGCGGTTGGTCGAGTGGGTCTTTGCCGAACGGCGGGATCGGCATGATATCGCCCGCGATCTGGGAATCACATCGTCCGGCGTTAATGTGAGACTGTGGAAGATCTACGAAAAATTACGAGCCGCATTCCATAAACGAAGCAAAATCGCCCAAATCGAAGAAACAAGAAGTCCAAGCGCGGCACAAGGATATCGGAGCAACCAACGATGTCAGAACAAGAAAAGACCACCGAACACAAAGAAGCGCTTGAAAGAAACCTTGTAACGCAATATGCACTCGGAGAGCTCTCGGAAGAAGAAAGAAACCGTTTTGAAGAGCATCTCTTCGATTGTTCCGAATGCATGGCGGCCGTCAGAGCTGCCTACCTGATGGTACGCGGCGCGGAGACGACTTTAAACCGGCAGCTATTCAAGGAGCCGGTTCCGGCTCCAAGACCGGTTGCGTCGCCGCCGCCCTCGCGCACGGCGTGGCGATGGTCCCTGGCGGCATTGCCCTATGCCGCGGTTTTGTTATTGTCGGTAGGGGTCGGAGTTCAGTATGTCGCCCTCGAGCGGGCCCGTGCGCCGGAAGCGATAGATGCGACTCTCTTGCATCCTCAATCCAAAGGCGTCCTCCCCCAAGTCGTGTTACCCAAAGCCGGGGGACCTTTGTATCTGGAGCTCGAACTTGTGGATCCGGTCCCGCCCCCGCGTTATGAATGGAAGGTCCGGCCGGCCGGATCGGACCGGGTGTTGGCGCACGGGCAAGCGATGCCGCTGAAGCACCAGGTAGTCTTGCTTAAGATACCGTCATATGGGCTGCGTCCGGGCGCGTTTGAAGCCGATTTATCCCCTTTATCCGTTCCACCGGCGCCACCCGCGTCCCCATCAATTTACTCGTTTGAAATCGTCGCCGAGCCAGCTAAAAGGACCGCCGCTGGTGGATGTAGTGTTTCGGATTGCACGTTGAATAGCGGAACCTCCTGTACATGTTGATAGTTACCTGATCGCAATCATAGTTCACGAATCGAAGCCAACGAGAGGGGAAAATGACCAAAAATCCACCACCGTTTCCGAGGCGTTTCATCTTCCATGCGAACGCCGTCGCAGCGGATGTTTTTCTGACCAAAGTGAATGGCGAAGAGCGAACGATATTCCACCAAATAGACGGGGAGAGCACTTTAGCCCCGATCGGAGGTGTATCGGAAAACCGCGTGCCCTGTCCGAAATTTGAAGCGCCGTTGTCGGAGGTCTTCTTCTACAGCGGCTGCCACACTAGCGCGGAAGGAATCTTGAAAGGTGGGCTCCTGACGGGAGCGGAGGCCATTACCACGGCGCACGCTTCCGTCGAAGAAATCCGCATCACAAATCGCGAGAAGAAGGGCTCGCCGGACATTTCGTTTCATGCGCGATCCCTGTCGCTGACCATCCGGACGACGAACAAGTTCGGCGAAGAACCGCGCTTCGAGATGATTGAAATCCCGGTATTCAAAGGCTTGTCGCTGGCCGGCCGGCCGATCGAACTGTACCTGAACGAAGAATTCATGGAATGCACGCGCTATAGCGATTTAGAGAAAAAGTACAAAACCGACCAAAAGTTCTATGAGAGCTGCACCTTCGGATGCACCAATCCCACCTACAAGTTTGGCGATGACATTCCGCGCTCGCCAGGTTCGATGGCAGTTTGCTCGCTGGTTCGAGGCATAAAGTGGGGAGATGAAGAGGTTCAGGGTCACATGCTGGTCGCCAGAGGATTCGGAGTGATTTATTTCGGCGAGGTGTTATTGAACGAAGGCGAACGATGGGTTACGATGGTCCGAACTCAACTCGGATGCGAGAATTCGGGCGAGACGGTTCACTGCGCCACCGATCCAAACGGCAGTACGTCACCCCCTACGGGTGGTGGCCGCAGCTAATTGCGTCTTTATTGTTATGCGCGTGCGGGAAGCGGGACCTGGAAGAAGCCTACCGGCGCGCGCAATCGTTTCGCAAAAGCGGCAGCCTGATGCTGGCTGCCGCTCAAGCCGGCAGAGGAGCCTCTCTCTGCGGAACTGATCCTCATTGCAAGTGGCGATTCCGGTCTTTGGAAGCCGAAACATACATCCAGGAACGCCGATTCGACCAGGCACGCAAGATTCTCGCTCCACTCCTACCCTCTACTCCTGACTTCGTGGTTCCCGATGTCCTACGCCGCGCGATGCTCGGCTATGTTATCTGCTATTCGTTCAAGAAAGACGATCGGGCTGAAGGTCACCGGCTCTTGGACGATGCTTACGCAGAAGTACTGCGGCGAGGCCAATCTGAACTATTGCCGCAGATAGAGATCTATGAAGGCCTCGTGTCGGACGACCCGGGAAATGCCCGAACGCTTTACCTTCGGGCGGCCAAGGACGCCGCCGCGCAAGGCAGTATCGAAAACGAATCCAGCGCGCTGATTAACCTGGGTTATGTGACCCTAAGGGACGCCCGGTATGACGAAGCGATCTCGTTCCTGATGCGGGCTGTCGATCTTGCGGAAAGGGCCGGCGAGTCACTAAAGGCGTCCGACGCGTTCAATAATCTGGTGGCGTGTTACACGCAGTTAGGCGACTACGAAAAGGCACAGGAATACGGGGAGAAGGGGTTAAAAGCGGCGGGACAGAACGAGTCTGCGCGGCGCATGGTCGTGGGCTCGATCGGGCGGGCTCACATGCTGGAGGGTGAGACCCACGAAGCAGTCCGCGAGAGCAAAACGCGCGAAGCCATTCGCGATTTCGAGGAAGCGGTAGATCTCTCGCGCAAGCTGAAAGACGACGATAATGTCCGAGTGTGGGACGATAACCTTGCCGATGCACTGTGGAGGGTCGGAGATTACGGTGCGGCCGAAAAGGCCAACCAAGAGGAACTAACTCTCGTGAAAAACGAGCAGTCAAAGGCTTATGCCTCTCTCAACGCCGCCAATATCGCCGCTGGCCGTAAGCGATTTGAAGAAGCCGCGGGTTTCTATAACGCAACCCTCAAATCTAAAGTGAGTGACAAGTCGGTTTTTTGGAATTCCTATGCGGGGCTGGCAAGGGTCACCGCGGCATCTGGAAATGAGCGTCTGGCCAGAACCTGCTACGAGAAGGCGATCAGCACGGTGGATTTCGACGGTACACAATGGTCGCGCGACGAGTACGAATTTACCTTTCGGTCCTCGTTGATCCGCTTCTATCGCGACTATGTGGAATTCCTCATGCAGCACCACGATGCGGAGCATGCTTTGGACGTGGTGGAATCCAGCCGGGCGCATCTCTTGTCCCGAACCAGCCCGGGGCGCAAGTTCCCCCGCCGCCTCACCTCCGCTGAACTGAGGCTGGCAGCGAAGCGCTCGGGTACTGTATTTCTGTCTTACTGGCTGGCGCCTGCTCAATCTTATGTCTGGGTTGTGACACCGGAAGGCATTCAGCATTTCGCGTTGGGACCGTCCGCCGCCATCGAGCCTCTGGTGCCAGATCAGCAAACGATCGCCAATTGGGACTTATATCGCAAAGAGAACCCCGATGCAAAGCGTCTCTTCGATATCGTTCTCGGTCCGGTCGCTAAGTGGATACCACCGCATGCCCGGGTCATCGTCGTCCCCGACGGCGCTCTGCATTACTTGAATTTCGAAACTCTACCGGTCCATTCTGAAAAACCGAATTACTGGATCGAAGACGCAACGGTTGCGGTGGCGCCGTCGCTAGCCATCGCCGCCACAGCCTCGCCAGGTCAGGATCTAAGCTACAAATCCGCGCTCATCATGGGCGATCCCGTGAATTCTGGCCTGCCAAACGCGGCCACTGAAATTATCAAGGTCGCCAGTTACTTCGCGCCGGAATCGACGAAAAAATTCCAGCAAGGCGACGCCACCCCCGCGGCTTATCGCAACGCGCACCCGGAAAGTTACTCCGTGATTCACTTCAGCGCGCACGGCGAAGCCAACGCGCAGAGTCCTCTGGATTCGGCGATTCTGCTCTCGCCCGGCCAGGATCGAGCCTATAAACTGTACGCGCGCGATGTCATCGATTCGCCGCTAAACGCTAACCTGGTTACGATCTCCGCTTGCCACAGCGCCGGCGCGCGCGTGTATTCGGGCGAAGGTCTTGTGGGTTTTGCGTGGGCATTCATGAGGGCGGGCGCGCATTACGTGGTCGCCGGTCTGTGGGATATCACCGACAGTTCCACCCCGGCCGTGATGGACGAATTCTACGGCGCCATTCGGGCCGGCAAAAGCCCGCCCGATGCGTTGCGCGCCGCCAAATTATCCATGCTTCACTCCGAGACAAACTTTCGAAAACCCTATTATTGGGGACCGTTCCAGATTTATATTGGTTTTTCGACGAGATCTCGCCATTGATGACGAGAGCGTCAAGAAGTCGGGGGTCGTACTGGGATTAGCCTAGAGAGAGATGACTTGCTCAACTCCTTTAAAACGCTTGATTTTAAGAGTAGCTCTTCGTAACGTGAGCCCCATGGTGATCCGCCTGGTTTCTGTGACGGATCAGATGGAGTTGACCGAATTTCACGAGGCTTTCCGCGCCATTCTCGGCTGGAGTGGCAACCTGGATTACATCTTTCGGGTTCACGGACAAGAGTTCAACAGTTTCCGCCGCATCACGCGATCGAAAGCATTACGCGAGTTTCAACTGCATCGACAGGAGAAGTTGCCTGGGAGGTCGCGGCGCCGGAGTGGTGTGGCGGTCCGCGCGGATATCGTTTGATGCCGAAGCGCCAAAGAGATGGCGGCGCGATGTCGGATCCGGGATTGTTGGAAGCGGTGTGCAGACGTTTGCGGCCGCCTGCCCGGATCAGCCGGCAAGCAGATGGGATCTGTTGCGCACCGCACTCGACGACGGTTTCCAGAGCATCGATCGCGGGCTGAAGGAGGAGAGCAGCAGCAACCCGGGGGTCTGGGCTTGGGGCCTAGGCTGAAGGGATGCCTTTAATAGGATCATCCTGCAACCGACTGATTTTGCGAGCGGTTCTTCGCAACGTAAACCCAATGGTCATTCGTGTGATCTGCGTGCCCGATTCCCTCGACCTGACCGATTTCGATGAGGTGTTTCGAACCGTTCTCGGATGGGATGGGCTCGGGTTCATCTTCCAGGTCCACGGACAGGAGTTCAATAGCTTTCGACGAGTGACCCGTTCGAAGACCCTGCGCGATTTCCAACTGCGTCCCCGGGAGACCTTTCTCTACACCTGCGGCGCGATTGATCTTTGGGAATGGGAGTTCCGGCTGCTGGACCAGGAGCCGGGGGACGATGGCGACGAGGCGCCGGTATGTCTGGGCGGTCGTGGCGCTGCTCCTCCCGGAACACTGCGGAGGCCCCACTGGATATCGGCTGATGCTGAAGTGGCAAAAGCAAGGCGAGGCAATGTGCACACCCGTGCAGATGGAGGTGGTGATTGGAATGTTCTCCGCTGCAGATCCGCACGAGCCCGCCAGTACCTGGCAGACGCTGCGGCAAGCGTGGCACGATGGTTTCCAAAGCATCGATCGCAGGCTGCAAGAAATACGGACCCTTGGAGCCAGAACGCTTCAGCCTGCAAGAAGCCAACCAGCGCTTAGCCAAGCGCCTGGAGCACATCATGAGGTTCCGGGCATGAAGTTCCGGGTGGAAGTGATTTGCCTCCACGCTGACGGCGAACAACGCTGCAGCGTGATGGAAATGGAACGGGCCGAGTTGGCCATGGAGACGTTGGGCCTGAGTGTGGCGGAAGGCAAGACGATGCTGCATGGCGTGCAGGACTTCGTGGCTTGCCAGCAGGCACAGGAAGATCTCGAACGACGGCGCCACTGTCCGGCCTGGCCAGCCGCACCACAGCAAAGACGCGGGCAACCACACCGTGAAGACGGTGTTCGGGCCGGTGGCGGTGCCGAATCCACGGTGGCGCCGGTGCGCCTGCCAGAGCGAAGGTTCCATGACATTCCGGCCCCACGGCTGCCTGGTTGCAGGGACGGACCAGTCCGGAGTTGCTCTATCTCGAGACGAAGTGGGCCTCGCTGATTCCGTTCGCCAAGGTGGCGGATCTGTTGCAAGAAGTGTTGCCGGTGGGTGAGACGGCTAACCACGAAACCGTGCGTGAACATCTGCAAGCCGTGGCCGAGCGCATCGAGGACGAACTGGGCGAAGAACGCCAACTCCGTGAGTTCGCAGCTGCGGACGCAGAGACCCAGCCACCCCGGCCGGATCGCCCCCTGACGGTTGGCATTGACGGCGGATACGTTCGGGCAGCCCACAAACAAGGCTGTTTTGAGGTGATCGCCGGCAGGAGTGTGGTCGCGTTCCGGCGATCGGAAGCAGGCCCGGTGCCAGCGCCGAAATGCTTTGGTTTTGTGCAGACCTACGACGAGAAGCCGCGGCGGCGCCTTTGGGAGTTGATGAAGTCGCAAGGGATGCAAGAGAACCAACACGTGGTATTCCTGTCTGATGGCGGCGAAGATGTGCGGCAAGTACAGGATATCTGCACGCCAACAGCGAACACATCGTCGACTGGTTTCACATCACCATGCGGGTGACGGTGCTGCAACAACAGACCAAGGCCCTGCAGGCGGAACAGGCAGCCGGCAGCGACGGGGTATCCAAGCAAATCGACAGTATTAAACAGCTTCTGTGGCACGGCAATGTGGCTGGGGCGCTGGACCGGTTGGCGAGCTTGTTTCAGGATTTGGATTTGATGCGGAAGCGTTCGGCGCCAGCGGAGAAGCTGGCGGGCCGGAATCGCGGAGTTCGAGACTTACATTCGCAACAATCGAGAATCCATCCCGAACTTCGGCGAGCGGTATCGGCAGGGGGAAACGATCAGCACGGCGTTCGTCGAATCGACGATTAACCAGTTTGGTCAGCAGGCGCTTCGTGAAGAAACAGCAGATGCAATGGACGCCTTGCGGTGCGCACCTGCTACTGCAGACCCGCACGAAAGTTCTCAACGGCGAACTGGACGAAGTATTCCGGCGCTGGTACCCGAGATTTCGCCCGCAGCCCCAAACCAACATCCCGGACAAGGTGGCTTGACCCCCGGGTTGCTGCTGCTCTCCACCAACAGCCACGGTGAAGCCGGTGGAACTGATCGCGCGCTTTGTTGAATAGCAGCAAGGGGGGTGATGTGGTTATAGGCATGTCTGGAGGATCGGTAACAGACCCATCGCATGCGAGCGTCGCGTCCGCACCCCGGCTGATGGAGCTGGGCCCAAGCGGATGTCATTTGCCGACGCCACAAGAAGCCCCGGGAAATCGCAACATTCGTAATCTTAATCTATAATATTCATGGAGTAGCAAGGTACCGGGTCTCTGGATCAGTGATGCTTACAACCTACTGTCGACTGATTCGCCGACAGCGCGGTCGAACCTGACAAAGGAGGATTCCACAATGAACCGCATCTCGATGTTCGCTCTGCTGTGTCTCGTCCAGAGCGTTTGGGGCCAAACTTCGATGAGCCGGGATGATTTCACGATGGTTGCGCTTCAAGGTTTCGGTGACCGGCAGAACAGTTATGCCTGGTCGATGGCCTGGTTTAACAACCAGCTTCTCGTGGGTACCGATCGCGCGCAGGCTTGTGTCGGGTTCGCCGGACACGTACAGGACGGTGGTCCGACATCGCGCGCGAAGTCAATGTCCGGAAGAGCATCCGCGACTATGCCCGGCTTTTTCCCACAGGAGAGTAAGCCGGGTATGCCACATGCGAGACGCCCGCTTCACGGTAAGCTGCACGCGCGTTGCCTCCCGCCCGCCCTTTGACCGGAGATGCCAGGATGCTCGCCACAGAACTTCCCTCAACTTGCGCACGGGTTTGTTCCCGGGAACATAATCCATGCAATGTGGCCGGCTCCGTTATGTGCCCGGTTGGTTGTTTCGGGCCCATTTGTATCATATCAGTTAACCCGCCTTCGCAGACACATACACCGACGCTAACGCAAGGTCTCTCCCAAGGATGATCGATAAAGGCAGGAGAATTGACAATGATCCGAGTCGGAGCAGGAGCCACAAAACGGACAGATCGCCACGGAATTGTTGAATGCGCCATTCTTACAGAAGAACGGTTGAGGTGCAGCTCCAGTCCGCGGGTCCGAAGTCTCCTCCGACGCAAGCATCGCGGCCAAGAAGCTGCCTTCCAGTTTCGAAGCACGAGCCGAAGACACAGATGGACGCCTTATGGTGATGTAACGGTTGCGGCACCGAAAACAACTCGCATACAGCCAGACAGCCTGGCAAGTACGGGTACGGCAGGTGAAAACTCCGTCGTCCTCCGCGAATGCGTTGCCGGCGCAAAGCGGACACGCAGACATTGGGAAGCTGTTCTCGGCGTTGAACCGCGCCGTCTGATAGTTGATCAGCTGGGCTATTCTCGATAATGATGCGAATTGATCCCGGGCGACAGGTATGGTGCCGGCCCGGTAGCCTCCCCAGCGAATGGCATCCTCAGTATCATAACGATCGCCGTAGTTCAGCAACCGTCGGACGACCCTATCCGAAGCGACAGACGTCTCGTCGCTCTCAGAAAATGCAACCGGTAGAAGCGCGTACGCTGACCGAAGTTGGTGCTCCACACCAAAGCGGACCAAATGATCCAAGAGATCTGCGATAAGACCATCAAGGTGACGCGACGAGGGGACAATCTTCGAAAACACCGGGACCAACCCAACATCGGCAGTGCAAACAGGTGCAGCCTGCCTGCTAGTGTCGTCGACAAATTTTGCCCACTGCTGCCGATGGTGGCGGTTTTCATTGGTCAGGGCCATTCTCTTGATCTCATTTATCTCCGCGGCAGTCAATCGGTCGTAGTAGACGATCCCATCCGACACAATTTCGTACCTATCTCGAACCACGTGCAGACCCGGCCGCCGCTCTGTCCTGAACGCGAACTTGGTTGGAATGCTCCGCCGCCATTGAATGCGCAACCAAGGGATGGAGCCAGAAGCCTCCTCCATCTTCGGGACAATCGTCCAATTGTCGTGTCGGTATGCCCCTTGGACCTGAAATCTAGAACCGTCCGGCCCCGCCAAGGCAACCTCCGGATTGATCGAGGTGAATCCACTAACATCGAGTGCCACCATCGTGATTACTTGGCAGAAGTCCAAAAATGCTGCAGTGAAGTCGGCGGGCAGTGCGCCGTCTGGTCCTCTCTGGGGAACATTTTCACGCTTCTGGATAACGTCCCAGAGCTGCCGCGCTCGCCGATAACGCCGATCCATGACCAGGATATTCGTATTCAAGATGGGTGCCTGAACGTCTAAGCACTTCTGGAGCCGCTGATAGAACTTTGATTTCCTGCAAAACTGATATCCCTTGAATAGTGTAACCACTTTGTCGTGGAGTTCACGCAGTACCAGCCAGCTATCTTCGATCTGGTCTTTGCGCACATCGGGCAACAAATAGGACAAGGCACGAGGGTGGCGCTGAAGGGCGAAGTCGCTGATACTAAACAAATCGATACTCCCTGATGCCTGTTGATACCTACTATCAATGTCCTGCCACGCCGATCGCAAATACTTTCGAAGCCGCCGCAGCAGGGTTAAGACGAACCGATTCTCATAGAGCTGCCAGTCGTCTTCAACTACGTGCGCAAGTAATCTGGCCGGCCTAAGTCCGCTGACAGTCCGCGCCTCCCAGTGCTCGCTGTGGCATGCAAGATGCCTGATAGCCGCCGGTCCCGAACGTCTGACCAACGCTATAGGCCGGACCGCCTCCTCGATGTGCAGGTGCAGTCTTGGTCGTACGCAAATGGAAACAAGAGACGGGAACCCATCGAGGAGCTCGTCAAAGCCGTAATCAACACTCAGCCCACTGAGAGGATTTGTTCTTGTGAGAAGGGTCAAGCGTCCGGTGCGCAACGCGTCGTATAGCGCATCTACAGTTTTGTCTGTGCTATCGAACCACGCTTGAAGTCGTTCGCCAAAATCCGCAACATCCCTGAGTACTTCAGCGCCAAAGTTCTCACCGGCGCCCTCGCAAACCTGCAACGTCTCAACGGTACCGTCTTCCAAAAGGGCTTCGAGCAACTGCTCACTTTCTGTGCCTGATCGACACTCTAGTTCGCACGGAAGGCTCATGGTAACACTGCCTTCGTTATGGACGCGCCGTAGCGATATCCGCCTCGTAGGGTCTGCTGTAATCTGAATCTGACCACCGCCAATGGGCAGTCGGATCGGCTTCTCGGGGTCCACGTCTGACCACGTAGAACCCGGCAAGATAGGGCGGACCTTGATTCTTAGGTGCATCACTTTGCAATTCGCTCAAGAGCCTTCAGCGAAACAGCGAGGGGCTCCCACCCTGGCGGGGTGTTGCGCAATTCATCTGACAGGCTGTCAAGCCGTTGCTTGGCAGCTGGGTCGTGGAGATTCCCGAGCTTTCGCAGGATCTTGCGAGTGAACTGAATATCAAAACCCTCGCTCTTCTTACCGCCACATCCAACATAGACAGGAACAAAACTCCGTATTTGATCCAATACTCGATTCCCAAACGTCACATCGAAAGTGGAAATTAGGAAATTGTCCAGTCGAGTCAAGAAGGCCTCGTCTGCCTTAGTCAATCGATTCTGCGGGGCTTTCTTGGCGGCATCAAATGCAGCGATCAGATCACCGAGTATTACACGCCGGGGCGTGACGGTACCGCCTAATCCGTTTGGTGCGTGGCGCTCTCGGAAGTCTATCACTTGTGCGCGGTCATAGACTTTGTCCGTAATTTCAAATGTTGATTCGTCTTGATTCGCGGTACCGATGAACCAGAGGTTACCCGGGATCCAGATCATGCGGTTCTGAAACAGATAAGCAGGTCCTTTTGCTCCTTCCGTCGTCGGATCAAAGCTCATGAGTTCTACCACCCAGCGCGCACGGTCCTGGTCTTCGAGCACGGACAGGAAATCGGCAAAGTAATACTCAACCCGTGCGAGGTTCACCTCATCGAGGACAATAAACCAAGGTACCTCTTCCTCGCTCGGAAGCGACGCAGTATAAAGGGCTTGCGTGAATTCAGTTTCAGTGAACCGTTTGTTAAAATCGTTGTAGTAGCCTAACAACTCATGGCGATCACGCCAGTTGCTCTGTACGCTGATCTTCCTGTGCTCCGCACCGATTGATTCCGCGAAGACGCGCGGGAGACTGGTCTTTCCGGTACCACTCAATCCCTGCAAGATCATGAACGGGGGAGCCGTCGCGAGACCTGCAAGGAACGTACGCATATCCATCTCGGAATAGTAGAGCGGCTTTTCCTTCGCCGAGGCCGCATACGACCGGACGTGGGACACCAGCATGCTCAGGAAACGCCCTTCGGTGGCAGTGAGTCGGTCACCCGAGGCACGGGGATGCCGGTCTGACGTGTCGATACGAAGCAATTCAGGAAAACAGGCACCCGTTCTTTGAGTCAGGGCCTTCGAGCTGAGCTCGATTTGCTTCTGGAGTTCATCGTTGAGGATGCGCAAGGCGTCCGCCTGGATCTTCGACTGGTTCAACTCCCGTAGGCCTAGGTCGAGTCGCGTCGATGCCTCTGTTTGCGCTCGCAGTTGGCGGTCAAGTTCGTCCCGCTGTTCACGCATGATACGCAGTTCGGCAGCATCTGCTCGTAGTGCGCCGATTTCGTGCGCAGAGAGGCTAGAGGCCAGGCGATCGGCCATTTCCTGGTTACGGGCGCGTAGCGACTCTAGTTCGGAGAGCAACAATGTTGCAGACTTGCCAGCCAGGTTTTCTTGATCTCTGCGGAATCGCTCACATTGAGTTTGAAGATTCGTGACCACCGCCGACAAGCTAGCGGTCTTGCGCCGCTCGCTGTCCAGGTCACGCTCCACAATCCAGATTCGATCAGGAGAGCACTCCTTCCACCGCTTTTCCAATTCAGCACGTCTGAGCTGCACGCCCTCCAAATCGAATTCGACATCTTCCCGAAGCACACGAAGTCGCTGTTCCTCCAAGCGGGCAGCCTTCTCGCAGTCAGCCAGAGCGCGAGTCCGCCGATCCACTTCGGCCTGGTCAAGCTTGAGCTGCGTTTCGGCCTCCTCGACCCGAGCAACGATTTCCACTTCCAGCGCTTCTCGCCGGACCCTGACCTGGTCATTCGCCTCATCGACAATGCGTTGAGCTTGTTGGGTGGCTTCAGTGAGCACCTGCCGAGCTGATTCACGGATCGCGGATGCCTCCCCTTCAGTGCTTTGTAGTAGCTCGGCAACGTCACCCTGGGCCACAGCGCGCGTCCTCTCTGCATCTTCCCGTGCTGAAGCCTTGAGCTGTTCAAGCTCACGTTCCTGTTCTTGTCGGCTTTCCGCACGCAGTCGAGCCTCGTCTTGCTTGACGCAGTCGATCAGGTCCTGCGCTTCTCGCTCGGCCTTGCCGAGAACGTCGAGGTACGGCTGAAGTTGTTGCTGGAGCGCGAGTTTCTCAAGCTCGAGGGCCTCGATCATGCTCCGCGACTGAGCAAACTCTTCCGACACCGAAGCCGCTGTCTGAGAGTTAGAGTTGTTTCCACTTGGAGCGTACGGTGGCCGATTTCGATTCTTCTTGCTCATTGCTGCTGATCTCCAAAGAACGAAGCCCCGAGGACGGCGACAACCTGGCGTGTCGATCGCTCGACCTGTGTGGCCATAGCGGGCTCATTGCCAAGTCCGGCGGAGGGTTCGTAGTGACTGCCCCGCCTGTTTCTATACGTCGTGACAGTGTCGATGTGAACTAGGATCTCACGGTCGGCCCTAAATGCCGCTCTCGCAGCGGAGGTGCGGTCGTACATCGCGCAATACAATACGGCGGTAGCTCGATCCCGCAGATTCTCGCCGCGACCGGAGGCTGCCCGGCGTGTTTTCTTTGCGTACTGAGGGTTGCAGAAGCCCCGAGGAAGCTCCACGTCCAAACGCCCCGCGACTTCGCGCAGTTGATCGACGAACGAGTCATCGCGGACGAAGTTTGTAGCGGCCACGGCGTCGCAGCAGCGCCCGAGACATGCTGTTAGCAAGGCCTCTAGTGCGAGATAGCAGCGAGTCAGATAGACATCAATATTCTCAGGATTCAATTCGTATAGGGCGCCTGCGCGATATGCACGGGCCAGCAGTTGTCGTGTGTCGCTGAGTTCAGGACAGCTCGCAAGATACGGGAATTCAAGGATGGCACGGCTATCAGTCTCATTTAGGGTCGGCCGTGCTGGGAATAGACTTCTTGCCTGTACAACCCAATCATTCAGTTGGCTCTGCAAGTCCGGAATCCGCCCGGCTGCCCAACCGAGTTTGGAGGCAAGCCAGTGATCGACCGGCGGGCACGGGAGGCCGGTGGCGAGTTGCCATATGCTGGGGTCATCGGCGGTCACATATAGCCATCCTGGAACGTAGACTGTTTCAGACCGCTCCCAAAGCAACTGGACTATGCCAGGTATTGGATTTTCTGCGGCCTGGACGATGGCCGGCTCGGACTCTTTCACCTCGGACGACAAGGCGGCCGAGTCGTTCGTCCTCTCACACTCACGCACATATCTTGCATAGCGCCGGTACTGGGCAAGGGCTTCACGGATTGATATTGCCTGGGGACGATCATTACAGCGGCGCTCGCCGGCTAGCACTGAGAACGATGCTCGGGCATCCCGACCGACCCAACGGAGATCATCTTCGAGAAGGAACGGAATGATGTCGCCGCTCCAATCGTCTCTGAGAATCCATGCAGTTCGATGCGACCTGTCCGAGAAGGTGATTTCATCCTCGAGATCCAGGAGCTTTCGACCGCTCTCCGTCAAGTTCAAGCGCTCATCGGACCTGAGGTATCCCTCAGTTCGATACATCGTGAGTAGTGTGCGTACGAGGTCCGCTGGTAAGTCCAACCACAGCGCTATGGCATTGGGATCAACGCACCCCGCACCAACGATACGCAGAACAGCGCGGAGGAGTGGGTCGCTACCAGTTCGACGAGGAGAGGGAATCAGCGTTCTCCAAGCAGAAACGGGCCACGCTATTGGCACGGAGAATGCGTCGCTAGGCACGCGAGTGCACTCGCCGAAGTCCAGTAGACCAATCGGTTCGGTGGCTCGCGTTACATTAGCGGTCGACATATGTACTCTCCGCGCCTTGACATGCTGTCAACAAGGTCAGGAATTCGTGTACGATGGGCCGCTCGACTGAACCAGCGATGGTCTCGGCATCGCCCACAGTGATTAGAAGTTTGCGGGCGCGGCTAAACGCGACGCAGAGTCGGTTTGGATACGCAAGAAACCCGACGCGCCGGCGGAGAGGAGATTCCCTGTTTGAACGAACCGTAGAGAGGAGGACGACATCAAACTCTCGGCCCTGGAATGCGTCTACCGTCCCAGTGCGAATCCGATACTGCCACTCGATAGGCAACCGGCCACACAGTTCCGCCAATAACGCCGCCTGCCGTTCATAAAACGTGATAACGCCGACGGACACCTTTTCGTCTGCACCGAGTATGCGCTGGAGTTCCTCAACCACAACTCGTGCTTCGGACTCGCGACGCTTGCTCTGCCCTCCAGTTTCGGCGCCCCTTGCATGGGGCACATTGACCCAACAGAAAGGACCAGGTCGGTAGCACTGTAGGCCATGAGCGCGCTGTTCGGCTGTACATCTCGACGTGACTGCGCCGTCGTAAAAAAGATCGCTCACCAAGCGACTGATCGAGGGATGCATCCGGAAATCGTCGGTAAGCATCACGGCGCGCTCCGGTCCTCCGCGTTGTTCAGTCTTCTTGAAAAGATCGAACAAGCGCTCAAACAGGCTCTGCTGCAGTAGTCGTTCATCGCAGTTGGAGTGCAGCGATCGATATGCATCGACAATGTCCGGCTCCAACATCTGCGGAAGCTGCCTTTGATCGCCGACAAGCACTATTCGTTTCCCGCGACTTAGCGGAATCAACAAGTCGAGCGGGTTCGCCCGCGCAGCCTCATCAACCACAACAAATTCGAACTCGGGGTCGCCTTCAGCGTAGGCTTTGGACACTGACTGCTGACATGTGGCTGCGACCACCCGCGCGTACTTCTCGATCATAGCTCGCCGTTCCCCGGGGTCCTCCAAGTCTTCGGCAAATGCCTCCACGGCATCAACGATTCCGTCCGCTCCTTCTCTGGCACGAACTCGAAGGTGATCGATCAAGTCGGAGAGCAGTTGATTAATGTCGGAGTCAGCTTGATCGGGGGCTTCACCATCTAGCAGGTCAGTCTTCAATATCTCCGCAAGTGTGGCTTCCCAATGTCCGACTTCATCTGGAAAGGGATTGTGACCTTGCGCTGCCTGTTGCAGGAGCTCTGGTACGGATCGGTTGAGAACATCCGCGTTTTTATCCATGAAGTCAGCGAGCCTGCTTGCATGTAGCGCGCCGACGGCGTCGTAATCTTCACCATTTCGTGGCTGCGCATCGACGAGAGTGCGAAGGCGAACTCGAATACGCTGCTCGTACTCACTTTCCGGGTTTGCGGGCGGGGATGGAACGTTGAGCCGGTCAATAGCTTGTACCAACATCGTGAGTATGCCGGGAGGGATAGACGTGCCACAGGCGGATAGAAGTTCAGTGAGACACATCTTTTTTTCCTCAGTCTGGCTTGCCTCCCTCCACCGGAGAACCAAACGCTCTGCGTTCCTCGCAAGTATACGGGCTGGTGTCGCCCCATGTTGCTGCAGGCGCTTGCGGCACGATTCAATCCGCTCAATGACCCAACGATCCAGTTCTCGTTCCTCCAGGCGGCTCTCTTCGCGCCGGCGACTGTATCGATAGACCGGTAACCCGCCAGCGTCGAAGCCATCCACGGCGTGCTGAACAGCATCATGCTGTTCGCTGGTGATGAGCACTGGAGCATTTCCGCTCGAAGGATCGAGGTCGGATTGGCCTCTGATCCTATTGTCCTGGAGTTCGGCGAGTCGGGTCATCAGGGCGCGAATCACGCTAGTCTTGCCCGTACCGGGTGGTCCCTGAATCAGGGCTATGTCCGGTGTATTCAGTGCAACGTCCAGCGCGTGTGTTTGCTGTTCGGTTGGACTCGGGAGCAGTCTCCGTACACGATCGGTCAAGGGTTGAAATGTCCGCGGCTGAGCTGTCGGTGCGTCGCCCTGCTCAAGCAACTGGGATAGCGTGGGCAACTGGGTCTGATGTTCCTGCAGAAGCCGAAGAGCATCTTGCCGGCGCCGCAGCATTACACGATCGCCCGACTGGGAAAGCTGAAGCAAACCCTTACCCGGCACGTCTTCGCCAACACCTCGGGCGGCCGAGACACGGAGTTCAAGACTCGGCGTACGTGACAGGACTTGTCCGACACGAATCCGCCTCTTTGGCGCTTCGCTTTCTGAATCCTCCTGTGTAACCTCAACCTCCGTCCCCTCCCCAAGGAATGCCGGGTGAGGCGGAGCCGCAAGCGCAAAGACGAAGACGAGAGTCCCGTCCTCCCAGCGTGTCGATACCCTTTGATACCTGAGGGTCCCCGCTTCGAATCTCTGCTGATCAAGGAGCGTCTCCGAAAGCTCTTGATACGTCTTCCACATTCCAAAGAAACTACCCTCCTCAGACTGGAGCTGGGAGGTCATATCCCTGATTTCGGTCAGATGGCTCGTCGTCAGGCGCGTATCCTCAAACCGAATGGCGCCTCTCAGTAGAGAAACACGCTTCCCATCCACGTCACGCCGTTTCCGGTCGAGGCGCATTGTCTGCGGATGTCCGAGGCGGCCGATTCGGCAGTCCAGGACGAACCGAGAGCCGATTAGGCGGAATGCGCGGTGATCCTCGTCTTCGCCCATGAGAGCGAATGCAACATCGCCGGCAAGGAACTCGCGCTGAAGAAAAGAGATGACCCCTTCTTCACGAGCCCAGTTAGGCATCGTGCTCTCCACCGCCTCGGTTACGAGCACTACAAGTGGCGACGATGGCGGAAACTGGACGCAGCGCTGAAAGATTTGAGCGCGAAGAACCACTCTGGCGCCTTCCCCCGCTGTGACGGAAACAAGTGCCTTGGTGCCCGCGGCACGCGACTGGACGAGAGCGGTTCGGGCATGGGAATCCATGGGCTGCACCTGCCAAACCTTACCGTCCTCGGGGCATGCAAGAATGGCGGGCGATCCGTCGGACCAGGGCAGCAGATCAATCCGGCGACCAGGAAGATCGCCAATAGGCGCTCCTGCCACGAGGCTAAAAGTACCCAGCCACTCGGCTGTTCCTTCGATGTCTCCAATTTGCATCAGTTGATCACTCCGCACGCCACGAGACGCGCGCCTTTTACAATTCGACCCGCCTGCGGGCGTTCGAAGAAAATCCGGCTTTGGAGAGGCACCGCAAATCGCTTTCCTGGCGCGACCGCCGCTGAGCGATCTCCCCCTGGCCGAAAAATGAAGAACGGGGCAGTGGAAGTGTTCTCAATCCGGATC
>Ga0302326_10007250_pt1 | contig 24757 bp, 21 predicted proteins | sample Palsa_T0_3_FD_202264 | JGI IMG/M metagenome (GOLD analysis project Ga0302326, IMG submission 202264) | Peat permafrost microbial communities from Stordalen Mire near Abisko, Sweden - Palsa_T0_3 | ecosystem: Environmental > Terrestrial > Soil > Palsa > Peat permafrost | place: Sweden: Abisko... | reverse complement strand
CCCGAGGGCGCTTTGTGAGGCATGATCATGTCTTTCACCATAGCGGCATCATTTGAACTACGCAGCCGATCTCTTCTTCCGTGACGCTAGTGAGTCAAGTTCCGGATGGTTACCGTGACGATTTATTCGATCCCCCGGCCCGAAGACGCTAGCACAGCACGATCTTCTCCCGGCTGCCCGCCACACGGCGCGTCGCGTTGCGGGTATCCACCACTAGGCGCGACTTCTCGACGATCATGTTGTAGTCGTAACTGGTGTGGTCGGTCGCGATCAGCACGCAGTCGTATTTTCCGAGCGTTTCCGGGGTCAAAGCGGTCGAGCGCAAGTGTGAAAAATCGTAGTGCCGCATCTTGTGCAGCGCCGCAAAGTACGGATCGTTGTAATCCACGTGGGCGCCGCGGTCGGTGAGCAACTCCAGCAGCTTCAGCGACGGCGATTCGCGCAGGTCATCCACATCCTTTTTGTACGCCACACCCAGCATCAAGATGCGCGAGCCTTTCAGACTTTTCTCCCGTCCGTTCAGGGCTTCCGCGACGGCCTGCACCACGTGGTACGGCATGGCGGTATTGATTTCTCCCGCCAGCTCGATGAAGCGCGTGGCGAAATCGTACTCCCGCGCTTTCCACGAAAGGTAATAGGGGTCCACCGGGATGCAGTGCCCGCCCAGGCCGGGACCGGGATAAAACGGCATGAACCCGAATGGCTTGGTCGCGGCGCTATCGATCACTTCCCAGATGTCCAAATTCATGCGCAGGCTGAGCTGCTTCAACTCATTCACCAGTGCGATGTTCACGCAGCGAAAAATATTTTCGAGCAGCTTGACCATCTCCGCGGCTCGCGTCGACGACACCGGAATCACCTTCGACACGATCTGCGAATATAGCCCCGCCGCTGCTTTCCCGCTCGGCGGATTGATCCCGCCGACCACTTTGGGAATCTGCGCCAATCCATACTGCTTGTTGCCCGGATCTTCGCGCTCCGGCGAAAACGCCAGGAAGAAATCGGTGGCGATTTTGTCGTCCTTCTCGCTCTTGGTGATGGGGCAGCGCAGGCCGCCACGCTCCAAAATCGGCAGCACCAGTTCTTCGGTGGTGCCCGGATAGGTGGTGCTCTCGAGCACGATCAACTGATTGCGCTGCAGGTTCGGTGCGATGGAAAGCGCGGTCTGCTCGACGTAGCTCAGGTCCGGTTCGCGCCGCTCGTCCAGCGGCGTCGGAACGCAGATCAGCACCGCGTCCATCTCGCGCAGCTTGGCGAAGTCGGTGGTCGCATCCAAAAGCTTGGCGTCCACGTGCGCTTTGATTTTTTCCGCAGAGATGTGCTGGATGTAGCTTTCGCCGGCATTCAGCTTGTTAACCTTGAAGGGGTCGGTATCGAAACCGGTCACCTTGTGGCCGGTGTCCGCGAAGCGCAGCGCCAACGGAAGTCCCACGTAGCCGCATCCGATGATTCCGATGCGCAGTCCCTTGCCTGCAAAAAATTCTGGTGTTCGCTCAGCTGCCATTATTTCCTTCCGTCGGAGAGGTTTTTCGCGCCGCCCAATGATTCAATCGAATATAGCAAGTTTCGGGAGAGGGACAAACACACGCCGCAGCGGATGATTTCAGAGTCGCCAACACCCCCGCACAGGGCCTGCATAGGGTATAAATCATGCGGCACCAGTGACTTGCGGGGCTTCCAGGCGGCGAATGAGGCACTCGCAGGGATTTTTAATCGCGGAAAAGCAGAGCGCGAATCGCGGCGGTGAAGAGTGCAGGGGCGCTCCGATTTCCGGAGCGCCCCCGCAGAAGACGGCTAGGGGATGGTCGGCTGAGTTTGTCCGTTACCTTCGGTGGTTTGCCCGGTCGCGTCGGTTTCGATCAGCACAATCTGGGTTGGGCTGATGAAGTAATAGGCAAACCCGAATGGCGATGAGCCCAGGGTGAACCCGAGCGTGCCCCGCCCCGCGGTGCTGCTGGTGACCGTGTACGCACCAGCGCCGATCGGATCGGAGAAGAAGAAGGGTTCCTGATTTTGATCCTCATCGTTGATGTCAATCGTGCCGCTACTCAGCGTGCCCGATCCACCCGAGGTTACTTGTCCTGAGAAATCGATTTCGAACCCGTCCGGGTCGACCCCTGAGAACTGCAATCCGTAGCCTCCGGACATCAGCGATGCGGTGGTGAACGGTCCACCGGTTTGCGCCATGACTTGCCCGCTGGTGATTTCGTCGACGTCGGCTTCCATCAAGTAGATGGTGTTGTTCGATGCGATATAGAAAACGAAGGGCCCACTCCCCCCGCCGAATACGGGAAGGTCCAGCTCCATCGTTCCACGTCCATTTGCGGTCACCGACGCAAATGATCCACCTAACGTGTAGTTCTGCGTTGAGGTGCCGGCAAAGTTTTCGTCGCCTACGCCGCTGAGCGTGCCGACGCCGTCGGCGTTGAACTGGCCGGCTTCCGCGATCGCACCAGCGGTATTCTCACCGCCGGTCGAGAAGACGTAATTGCCGTTGAGCGACGCGGCCGTAAACGGACCGCCCGCCTGCGTGGTGGCCGTGCCGTAGACCGAGGCATTGGCATCGGCCTCGACCAAGTTCAACGTGGTCTTAGAAACCACGTAATAAGTGTATTTCACCGTCAAGCTGCCGTAGATGAGCGACAGCGATCCCCGCCCGGTGGTGCTGTTCGGCGATCCGATGCTTCCACCCGAGATGGTTTGCGCTAAGTTCAATCCGCCGGTGCCGAAGGCGTTGTTGAGATCCGATTCGCCCGCCGATACGGACCCGCTGGCGGCGGTAAATACCCCCACGCGCGAATACGCCTCGAGCGCCGGATCGACGCCATTCAGACCGTAGGCAAAGCTGCCGCTAACCGTCGCGGCGGTGAATGCGGTCGAGTCTTGCAGACTGAACGAGCCCGAGCCGGTAGCGGAATTGTCGAACCAGATCAGCTGCCCTTGATTGTTGGATTCGATCACGATCGCGAAGTTCTGTGCGCCGTCGGACGAGGTATTGAACGTCATGGTGCCGCGGCCATCGCTTCCCACGGTGTACGTCCCGGTCAAGGTCAGCCCGGCCTGAGCCCCAATGGTGTTGTTACTCTTCTTGACCAAGGTGACGTCTTCCACGCCTCCGGTGATGCTTCCTTTGCCATCCGCGGCAAAGCTGCCCGCGATCGAGAGGGGGCCCGCGGCATTCTCACCGCTAAAGGTGAAGGCATACTGTCCGTTCAGCAAAGACGCCGCGGCGGGCGTAGTGGTGCCACCGCCTCCGGTGCCTCCGCCACTGCCACTACCGCCGCCGCAACCGGTGAGGAGCGCCAGCATCGCCAGTGCAATGAATGAAGAAAAGAGAGACTTTTTCATCGCGAGCCTCCTAGGTTCGAGGCCAGGGCACTCGGACGTAGTGGTTGCCCTCCCGTGGTGCGCACGGTAATCGTCTGGCTCGCCGAACTCACGGTACGTGCGAGCAGCATCTGCTTGCCTCCCACGGTGATCAAGGAGCCGGTCACCTGAACTTGGTCGCCGACGTGGAACGGCATTTTTGCCGCGTTCCACATTCCCATGTGTACGGAAAGGCTTAGCGGCACGGTCTGCAACGTGACGTACGTCCCCGGTACGGTGCTGAGGTCTTGCTGCCGTTCAATCGCTCGAATCGTCCCCGAAGTGGTCACCTCGGTGGCCTTGTCGTACTGCGGTAGTCCACCGGTGTATTTTGACTGCTGGGCACGTGCCGCCGGTGCGGCCAGGCTGCCAGCGCAAAACAACAATGCGGCCAGGATCAAATGTATGAACTTCTTCATCGGTTCTCCTATGGAATGTGTCGATTGACGTTTACGTTCCGCAGCGACAATTGGATGGGCAGCGGGCACTCCATTCATAGACGGGACCACTCTCGCGGTAGGTTCCCTAAAGCATTCAACACGGCGAAATCATCCAGGTTGCGTTCCCGCCTCAAAATCGCATCCCCCGAAATACGGCTCGCGGCGAATAAGCCAGGCGGTAACGCCCGCTACATGATCGCAATCTTCTTGGAACTAAGACGGCAAAATGGGCTGCCAAGTTGCATGGAAAGCATACAGGGTTTCACCGAAAGCTAGGTCGCAGAAGATGTAGTACGGAGTGGCTCATGCAGCAAGTTGGCAGGATGGTTCAAATCGGCGCTTTGATATTCCGGAACAATTTCCTTCAACCGCGCTCGAATTTCCGCGGCATCACCGGAAAATACGCCGGCGCGCAATTGTTCGAGTTGATCCGCCAGGATTTTCCACGCCAGGGGCGCGTTGCGGATGCGTTTTATTTTCGGATGCGCGGTGGGCAGCAGCTCTTCACCTTCCGAGCTGATTTCCTCGGATATTTTTTCGCCCTCTCGCAGCCCGGTAAATTCGATGCGTGCTTCTTCTTCGCTTAGCCCATACAACCGGATCAGCTTTCGCGCGAGTTCCAGGATCAGAACCGGCTCGCCCAGGTCCGGCGTCAGAATCTCTCCGTGGCAGCCTAGCGCGTACGACAGCAGCACCATCGCCACCGCCTCCTGCGGCGTCATCAGAAATCGGCGAACGTCCGGATGGGTGATCGTCAGCGGGTGACCACCGCGAAGCTGTTCGGCCAGGATCGGCACCACGCTGCCGTGGGAGCCCAGCACGTTTCCGAAGCGCACCGAAACGCAGCGCAGCGATCCGCCTTCGCGGGCCGCCAGGATCATCTCCCCCAGCCGCTTGGTGGCTCCCATCACGCTGGCCGGGTTCACCGCTTTGTCCGACGAAATCAGGACGAAGCCGCGGCACGAATATTCTTCGGCCACTACCAGCAACGTCAGCAGCGAGAACACGTTGTTGCACACCGCTTCGCCGACGTTTCGCTCCATCAGCGGCACGTGTTTGTGCGCCGCGGCGTGAAACACTACATCCGGCCGGTGGAGCCGGAAAATAGCACGCATACGTTCAGCGTCGCCGACGTCCGCCACCAGATAGCCGGTAGGGCACGCTCGGTCCGCCGCGGGAATTTTTTCGAGTTCGTCTTGCAGATAGAAAATGCCGGTTTCGCTGCGATCCACGCCGATTAGCGCTGCCGGACGCTGCATGAGTATTTGCCGGCACAGCTCGCTGCCGATCGATCCCGCCGCGCCGGTGACTAGCACCACCTTGCCCGCTAGTTCACGCCGCACCGGCGCCGAATCGATTTCAATCGGCACGCGTCCCAGCAAGTCTTCCATCCGCACTTCAACGCTCACTCCGCACTCCCGGGTATGATGGATTGGCTCGGGCCGGCCGGCCAGCACCGGCGCGTACGTCCGCTGCGGCGGACCCGTTGGCTGTGTCCGGAGAATACCACGCCCAGCGTCTTCAGGATCAACGCAACGTCTCCGGAAAAGGAAATGTCCTGAATGTAACGCAGGTTCAGCGCCAGCTTGTGCGGCAGCACCACCTGGCGATACCACTCCTGCGGATTTTCGTGTTCCGCGAGCAGCTCCGCTTCATGGCGATAAGCAATCGAAGCCAGGTCGGTGATCCCCGGACGTACTCGCAGTACCGGGCGCTGCTCCGCGGTGTACCCGGCGACGAACTCTTCCAGCTCCGGACGCGGCCCTACCAGGCTCATCTGGCCCCGGCACACATTCCACAGTTGCGGCATCTCGTCGATTTTCCACCGTCGAAGCAGCGCTCCGAGTGGAGTAATTCGCACATCGCCGGTCACGGCAATGGAGGCCTCGCCGCCGGCCGGCGCCGGGGCCATGGTGCGAAATTTAATCAGCGCGAACGGGCGTCTATTTTTCCCAACACGCCGCTGCGAGAAAAACACCGGCCCGCGTCCAGCCTTGCCGAGCGACGCAATGGCCACCGCTGCCCCTACCGCGAGGAAGACCGGAAACAACACGATGAGCCCGGCCGCCGCGCCCGCGACGTCGAAAATCCGCTTTCCGTACCGCCGATAAAATCCATCCTCCCGCGGCTCGACTGTGGATGGCCGCCGCATTTTGGTTTTGGCCGGTTTTGCGTCTGGAGTCACTAACGCCCCGCGCCCATCGCTGCTCGCCCGGCGACACACTTCGCGGCGTCGGCTATTTCACGGACAGCCTCGATCACCCGTCTGATCTCGCCGTCTTGCATCCCCGGAAAAATCGGTAGGGATATCGATCGGAGGTATTCCGCCTCCGCCACCGGGAAATCTCCGCGACGATACCCAAATTCGCGTTGGTAGCGAGGATGCAAATTTAAGGGTATAAAATGCACGCTGGCCGCCACTCCGCGGCGTTCGAGCGCCTGCATGAATTGCTCGCGATCGATCCCTAAAATGTCAGGCCGGATGCGCACGATATAGAGATGCCATGATGACGAATCTCCCGCGGTGATCGCGCTAGAAACGCCGCCTCCCGTCGCGCCGCCGTTTGCCACCGGTTCTCCCCGCAGCTCGATCGCCTCCAGTTCGGCGAACGCCTGGGTGTACCGCGCCGCGATCCGCTCTCGAGCTTGGCGCAGCGCCTCGCATTTCTTCAGTTGCACCAGCCCAATGGCCGCGTGAAAATCCGTGAGATTGTACTTGTAGCCCGCCTCCGCCACTTGGTACTTCCAGGAAGCCTGCGGTTCGCCACCGCGCGCCGGTTCCTGCTCGATGCCGTGCAGCCGCAGCCGCCGCAAACGCTTGGCGGCCTGGGCATCGGTCGTGGTGATCATCCCGCCTTCACCGGTGGTCAGCGTCTTGGTGGCGTAAAAGCTGAACGCGGTGAACTCGCTGATCGATCCCACCATCCTCCCGCGATAGCGAGTGGGCAGCGCATGCGCGGCGTCTTCCACCGCGCACAGTCCGAAGCGCGTCGCCAGCGCTGCAATTTCGTCCATCGCGCAGGCCATCCCGCCCACATGAACCGCAATGATCGCGCGCGTCCTGCGCGTTATTTTCCGCTGCGCGTCGGCGCAGGAAATATTCAGCGATGCGGCGTCGATGTCCACCAGCACAGGACGTGCGCCGGTGAGCGCAACGGCTTCCGCCGTTGCCGTAAAGGTATTCGCCGGCACCAGTACTTCGTCGCCAGCCCCGATCCCGCGGCAAACGAGTGAAAGATGCAGCGCCGCTGTCCCGGAAGAAACCGCTACCGCCGACTCCGCGCCCACAAACTGCGCGAATTCCCGCTCGAATTGCGCGGTTCGCTCGCCGGTGGTCAGCCATCCGGACCGCACCACCTCCGCCGCGGCAAGCGCCTCGTCCTCGCCCACCGCCGGCCGATGAAAGGGAATCACCGGCTCGCGGCGTCGCTCCCCATGCCCATTGTCATCGTTGATTTTCGGCATGCGCAATCCTACCAGAGGAACGCAGGAGCCAAGAAAAACATCCGTGCCAGTCCTGACCTGGCTGCCCGCCAGGCCTGCCGGCCGGAAGTTGTCGTGGTGGCGCGCAGTAGAATTGCGCACGCTGGGTCGAGAGGGGAAAGCTGAGGAACGAAACTGCGGGATAAAAGCCGAACCGCCGCGACGCTAGACTTCGACGCCGTGCGTGCGGCACACTTCCATCACCCCGAGCCGGTCTTCGGCTCCGACCTTGCTGAGGATGTGATGGATGTGATTTTTCACCGTTTGCTCGGAAAGGTTCAGGTTCGAGGCAATCTCTTTATTGGTCAGCCCGCGCGCAATCAACGGCAGGAGTTGCTGTTCCCGCCGCGTGAGTCCAATTTGATCCCGTACCCGCTGATTGGGCAGCGGCATCACCTGCCGCGAAACGAATCGGAACAATATCCGGCACAGGCATGGCGGGCAAACCACTTCCCCACGCGCCACCGTGCGCACCGCATCGACGATGTCCACCGCCGACGCATCCTTCAGCAAATATCCAGACACTCCCCGCCGCACCGTCTCCAGGAATATCCGCTCGTCCGCTTCCATACCGATGACGATGGCTTTCCACCGCAGGCCATCGCCCAGAATTTCCTGCACCAGCTCGTCCCGCGACAATATCGCGTCCGCCGAGTCAAATAAGATGATGCTCGCTTCCGAATCGCGAATGGTCTCCGCAGTCGCGTCGTTGATGCCCTGCGACGGCTGGGCCCACATGTCCGTTCTTTTGTTCAGAATCCGAGCGAGGGATTCCCGCAAAAGCCGGTTCGCCGAAACGACATAAACTCCAATTTGCTGACAGGGCACGAAGTGTCCTTATATTTTAAGTTGAGGTCCGATCGCGAAGACTTGAGAGGAACGGTTGCAGGGCACCCAGCATACCTGGCGATTATTCTACCACCGGTTATCTGATTTCCACAGCCAGCCCCCACCTCGCCCCTCAAACCCCGACCACCGCGCGTTCGGTGAATGTACCTGGTTCTGCCGCTACATGATTGCAACTGCACCAGATTGCCGCCATTTACAGCCTATCGTCTCAAAAACGTTCCCAAATCGCTAACCTGTATCAATTCGGTACAAATGTCCCTATCTTGAAGAACACCTTATCGGCCAAATGGTTGCATTCTTAACTGCTAACCCCTTACTTTGCGAAACTTTAATCCCCACTTCTCGTTTTGAGCCCGGGCCCCGGTTCGCCTGTCCCCTCTATGCATTGCAAGGGTACAGCCAATCGGTTCGTTGGGTATGTAAACTTTGTAACACTTGTAGGTCGCTTTTTGCCCCTGACTCCCTTCCCTACCGCGTTGTCATGCCTCCCGCCCTGCGCTATGCTCGCTATGTTCATGGTCGACATTCACTGCCACCTACTTCCGGGTCTCGACGACGGTGCGACCTCGATGGATGTCTCGCTGGAGATGGCCAGGGTGGCCGTCGAAGAAGGCATCACCCACGTAGTCGCCACTCCCCACGCCGGCGCTGGGTTTACGTTTCGTCCCGACGCGATCAAGGAACTTCGCGCCGAACTGCAGGCCCGCCTGGGCGATAGCTTGACGCTGCTTACCGGATGCGATTTCCACCTGAATTTTGAGAATCTGCAGGACATTCGCCGCGCCCCCGAGCGCTTCACGATCAATCAAAAGTCCTACCTGCTGGTGGAGTTCGCGGATTACTCGATTCCACCCGGAATCGACCAGGAACTGCATAACCTCCAGCTCGCCGGCCTTCACCCGATCATCACCCATCCGGAACGCAATCCGCTGATCCGCAGCCAGCCGGAACGGCTCTACAAATGGATTCGCCAGGGTTGTTACGTGCAGATCACTGCGGGGGCGCTGCTGGGGAAATTCGGAGAGCGCGCCAAAGCGGCGGCGGAATTATGGTTGGACGAAAATGCGGTGCACTTCGTGGCTAGCGACGCGCACAACACCACCAGCCGCCCGTTTCGGCTGAAAGAAGCGTATGCCGCGATTGCCTCGCGCAAGGGGGAGGCCGTCGCTCGCGCCCTTTTCACTGAGAATCCCCGCGCTGCGGTCGAAGGCGAGCCGCTCCCGTTTGTGCCGCTGCTCCCCGAAGATTTGGGACAGGCGCCGGGAGCCACGCCCAAGCGCCGCAAACGCTTCTGGTTTTTCTAAAGGTTCGTGGCCGTTTTCGTGACTTTCAGCAGGGACGACAGCCGAGCAGAATTGACCGGCGGAAAAAAGACTAAAACAACTCCAAAATTTCTTCATACCGCTTGAATGGCGGAATCAGATACGCGCCGGCGATTCCTTCGCTGCGTGCGGTCTCCGCCCAGTCCAGCATCGTACGCGCCAGCGCAAACCCGCGATCCCGGGCCGCAGTTCCGGCAGCCTCCAATTCTTTCAGCGTCGCTTCGGGAATCACGATGCCGGGGACTTCATTGTTCAACCGCAGCGCCTGCTTGTAGCTGGTTAGCGGCCACAGGCCCACCAGGATCGGCACCGGCGATTTGCCGCCCAGGAGTTTTAGAAATGCGCTCCAGTGCTGCGGATCGAAAATCGGCTGGGTCATGGCGAAGTGCGCGCCGGCGGCGATTTTGGCTTCAAATCGGCGCAGCTCCTCTTCGATATCTTCCGCCACCGGATTGACGGCCACGCCGATGGTAAAATTGGTTGATCCGCCCAGATTCTTTCCCGCCCAATCCGTTCCCTGATTCAGCCGCGACATCACCTTAACCAGGCCGATCGAATCCACTTCGTACACGCCCGAAGTCTCCGGATGATCACCCAGCGATGGCGGGTCGCCGGTGATCGCCAGCACGTTGCGCACTCCACCAACGGTCCACGCGCCCAGCAGCATGGCCTGCAGCCCAATAATGTTTGCGTCGCGGGTGGTCAGGTGGGGAATGGTCTCGAATCCCCGCGCTTCCAGCGCACCGCTGAGCATCAACGCGTCCATGCCCACGCGGGCCAGCGTGCCGCTGTTGATGTCGATGGCGTCCACGCGCCCCGAAGCCATCACCCGGGTCACCTGCTCGACCACCCGATCGATCGATACGCCTTTCGGTGGATCGATTTCGACGGATACCACGAATTTTTGTTCCTGAATTTTCTTCCACAGCGCGCTTTCCGGTTCCCGCGCCGCCACGGCCACCGCTTGCGGCGCCGCCACAGTTACGCCGCGCGCGTGAATTTCCGTGCCGGGCTTCAGCTTCTTTACCGCTTCGGCCATGGCGCGCACGTGCTCAGGCGTGGTTCCGCAGCAGCCACCCAGAATTCGCGCGCCAATCTCGACCGCTTCACGTGCGAACAACGCGAAATATTCCGGCGATGATTTCGGATAGACGGTGCGATCGCCCACGCGCTTCGGAAATCCCACGTTGGGCATGGCGCTCAGCGCCGCGCCCCCTCCGCCCGCCGCTTCCGCCAATTCCTGCAGGATCGGAAGCAGCGACTGCGGCCCCACCGTGCAGTTCGCTCCGATGGCTTGAATATTTTTGCTCCTCAACGCAGCCCACGCATCGCGCGGCCTGGTGCCCCCCAGCGTGAGGCATTCTTCGGAGTAGGTCAGTTGCGCAATCACCGGCAATTGCGAAAACGAGCGGATCGCATCCACCGCCGACAATAGTTCTTCCAGATCGCTGAAGGTTTCCAGGATGAAGAGATCCACCCCGCGCTCTTCAAGCGCCGCGGCCTGCTCGCGGAAAATTTCCTGAGTGGATTCCGGCATCGGCTCGAGTTGCCGAACGATCCCCAGTGGCCCGATCGAACCCGCGATGAGCACTTCGTGTTTCGCCGCTTCGCGAGCTTCGCGCGCGATCTTTACGCCGCGGGAATTCAACTCGGCGACGCGATTGCCCATGCCGAGCGACGTGAGTTTGTGGCGATTGGCGCCAAACGTATTGGTCTCAATGATCTGCGCACCGGCTTCAAGATACGCCATGTGCGCGCGGAACACCGCTTCCGCGTGGGTCGAATTCAGTTCTTCCACCGACCGCTGCGGGCCTACGAGTTCGTAGAGCAGCGAGCCCGTCGCGCCGTCGGCGACGAGCACTGCTTCTTTCAACCGCTGCTGAAAGTCTTCGATTTTCATGAGAGATTGGGTTGCCAGGGGAAGTGAAGTCCCCGCTTACGCCAAGATCCTAAGAAACCGGCCGAGCGGTTTAGCGCTTTTGCTCGACCAGCGCCCTTACCGTATCCATCAAATCAAACTTCGTCAAAATCTCGTATTTCTTCGGTCCCACCTCAACGAACACCGCCGGCCCTTCGTGGCTCAACATGTAGGTCACCCGCTCCACCGGCGCGTTGTGCGCGATTTGCGGCAATGCCGGTCCCATCACTTCGCGGATCACCAGCTTGCGCAGGTCTTTACCTTGCAGCGCCAGCGTCAGAATCTGGTCCTCGTAGATCGTTCCAATCGGTGCTTCGTCTTCAAACACCGGCAACTGCGAAATATCTTCCTGCTGCATGGTGTGCAGCGCGTGAAACACCGTCTGGTAAGGGCGGGCGATAATCAGCTCGCGCGTCTTGCCGATTTCATTCTTTACCCGCAAAACATCCGCGGCGGTCAGCGGCACTTCCGATTCCACGTAACCGTGTTCGCGCATCCATCCGTCATTATAAATTTTGCTGATGTAGCGCGAACCGGAGTCCGGAGCCAGCGCCACCACCACATCGCCGGCCTTGCAGGTTTTCGCCACGCGCAGTGCTCCGGATACCGCACCGCCACCGGAACCTCCGGTGAAGATGCCTTCCTGCTTGGCCAGCCGGCGCGCCCACACGAAGCATTCCTCGTCGGTCACTTGCAACACGTCATCGACGATGTTCAAATCCATGGTCTTGGGGAAGAAGTCTTCGCCGATCCCTTCCACTACGTAAGTCTTCGCCTTACCCACCGTCCCGTTTTTTTTGAAGTCGTAGTACAGCGACCCGACGGGATCCACGCCAATCAGCTTCACCTTGGGATTTTGTTCCTTCAGGTATTTGCCTGCCCCGCTGATCGTGCCGCCGGTGCCCATCCCACACACGAAGTGGGTGATTTTTCCTTCGGTGTCCTTCCAAATCTCCGGGCCGGTGCTACGGTAGTGCGCCTCAGGGTTCAGCGGATTTTCATACTGGTTCGGATAACAGGAATTGGGAATTTCGCGCGCCAGCTTCTGCGCCACCGAATAGTAGCTGCGTGGATCCTCCGGCTCGACCGCCGTGGGACACACGATCACTTCGGCGCCCAACGCCTTCAGCGCGTCGATTTTCTCGCGCGACTGCTTATCGTTGATGGTGAACACCACTTTGTAGCCGCGCGCCGTGGCCACCAGCGCCAGCCCCATGCCGGTATTTCCGGAAGTTCCTTCGATGATCGTCCCGCCGGGTTTGAGCAGGCCGCGGCGTTCGGCATCGTCGATCATCGAGATGGCCACCCGGTCCTTCACCGAGCCGCCCGGGTTCATATACTCGGCCTTTACGTACACCTCGGCGGCCATGCCTTTGGTGACCCGGTTTAACCGGATGAGCGGCGTGTCCCCCACCGCCTCCAGTATATTTTTGCATTTCATGCAGATAACTCCCGGCCGACGCTCGCGCAACTAGATTAGAGACTCACCGAAAATCTGTCCAGCAGCACTTTGCCGATGCGTTCCCTCATCACACGCTCGGGAGCCACAGTGGTATGCTTGCCGTTGATGCCCGCCGCCCCCGAATCGCACCCCGAGTCGGCCGATGCCCCGCGTGATCGCTCTCTAGCCCCGACTTCCCAGGTGGCCTTGGCTCCGGCGGCTGCCGGCGCCCTCGCGTCGGCGAGTGACGCCGCTCTCGGATCCATCTCCAACAGCACTCTCGCGACGGGATCCCCGGGAGAGTTGGCGCCCGTGCCCGGCACGGATTTCATTTTTTACGATGGCCATTGCGGGTTTTGCCACCGCGCCGTGCGCTGGGTGCTTAAACGCGATCCCACTGGGACGCACTTTCGATTCGCTCCGCTGCAAGGCGCCGCATTCCAGAAGCTAGTCCCCGCGTTTTGTCGTCCTACGCTGCCGGATACCATCGTGCTGCGAACCAGCGATGCCAAGCTCCTCGTCCGTTCCGACGCGTTTATCCATATCCTGCGCCGCCTCGGCGGCCCATGGATCCCGCTGGCAACCATTGTGAACTTAGTCCCGCGCTTTATCCGCGACGGCGTCTACGATTTTGTCGCGCGCATCCGCCACCGTTTGTTCGCCCGCCCTACCGACACCTGCCCAGTTCTACCGCCTAATCAGCGCGCCCGCTTCGACGATTGACGCGAGTCCCGAATTTGCCTGAAAACGTCGATAGATAGCTAGAAGGACCGAAGCAGGATGTGCAATGAAGGATGCAGAGAGAGAAGAGCCCGGGCGGCACCCGAACGGGAAAAAGGGCTGCCGGAGGATCGGCAGCAGTCCGGAAAGAAACGCAATACCTTGAAAGAGGAAGTCGACGCAATGCTGGCTCAAATGCAAGCGCCGGGCTCGCGAGAAGCGATGATGCGAGCTTTCCATGCTTCGCCACAGGAGATATGGGACGAGCCGCAGTGGAATTCGCGATGAGAGAGAAATTGAACGCTCCCGGAATCATCACGCCAAACGCTATGATTAAGCAGGAGGAATTCAGGAGGAATTATGGACCGCCAAAACATATCCAGCGGGACGCCGTGGGAACCCAAAGTGGGCTACTCGCGCGCGGTGCGCGTCGGGCCCTACATTCAGGTTTCCGGAACTACGGCTACTAACGCGCAGGGCGAACTGATCGCCCTCGGCGATTACTATGGCCAGGCCGTCCAGATCATCCGCAACATCGAATCCGCTCTAGCCAAGGCTGGCAGCACGCTGGCCGACGTGGTCCGCACCCGCATCTACGTCCGCGACATCTCTCAATGGGAAGATGTGGGCCGCGCGCACGGCGAATTCTTCGGCACCATCCGTCCCGCCACAAGCATGATCCAGGTCGGCGGCTTCGTCTCGCCCGACATGCTTGTGGAAATCGAAGCCGAAGCGATCCTGAGCAGTTCGAAGTAACACCACGAGAAGAACGGCTCTAGCACCCTCCGATCTTGTAACCAGATATTCACAATCGGGCACTATGGGGTCCATTAAAATACACCGCCATGGTTGATCAGGGTCTACAAATCGAACTTGTCCCGTCGACTCCCAACGGCCCTCGCATCCTTCGGCTTGCAGGCGCGCTCGCGCTGCCCACCGTTTTCCAATTCCAGTCCACAATGCGCGCGGAGCCCACACCCATCACCATTCTCGATCTTACCGCGCTCGCCTATATGGATTCCGCCGGGCTTGGGGCGCTGGTCGGCGCGTTCGTCGCGGCGCAGGCCGGCAAACGCACAATTATCCTGGTCGGAGTTCCGGAGCGCGTCGCCGTGCTCATGGATATGACCCACGTTCGCTCGCTGATCCCCAGTTACGCCACGCTGGATCTCGCGCTCGCCGCCAGCGGAAGTTAAACTTCGACGCTCGCGTAAGAAGCAATCCTGCGGAAATCCGTGACGCCATTCGTTCGCTGCCTTACGTTAGAATGGTTCTTGGATGGGAACCTTCTATCGGACGTCCATGAAAATTGGCGGCGGCACGCTTTTTGGCCGCTTGGCCTTCACTTTCCTGCTGGTTATCGCGATTGCGGTGGGCGCCGCCACCGGCCTGCTGTTCGTCTACACCAGTGACCTGCCGCAAATCCGAGCGCTGGAAGACTATCGGCCCGAGGTGGTCACCGAACTGTACGCCGACGATGGCCAGCTCATCGGCAGTTTCGCGCTGCAGCGCCGCATCCTGCTGACCTACGAGCAAATACCCAAAGTTCTGAAGGATGCCTTGCTTTCCACGGAAGACCAGCATTTCGAAGAGCATTGGGGCGTGGATTTTCCGCGAGTGATCGAAGCCGCCTATCGCAATGTCCTGCTGCACCGCCGCGCCGAGGGTGCCAGCACGCTCACCATGCAACTGGCCCGGGTCCTGTTTCTTACCCCCGATAAGAATTTCCGGCGCAAGGTGCAGGAAACCGCGCTGGCCATCCAAATCGAACGGCACTACACCAAGCAGCAGATTCTGGCGATGTACTCGAACCAGATTTATCTGGGCCACGGCAATTACGGTTTCCAAGCCGCTTCGGAATTTTATTTCGGCCACCCGGTGAACGAACTCACTCTGCCCGAAGCCGCTTTGCTCGCCGGCATCGTACGCGGCCCCAGTTACTCGCCCATCCTTCACGCCCAGCGCGCCCGCGCCCGCCGCAATACGGTGCTTTCGCTAATGGCGCGCGACGGCAAAATCACCGCTGCGCAGGCCGAAGCGGCCAGCCAGCTTCCCATGACGCTACACCTGTCGTCGCAACGCAACGATCTCGCGCCCTACTTCGTCGAGGAGCTTCGGCAATATTTGGAGCGCACCTACGGCACCGCCGCCGTTCACGAACAGGGCTTGCGCGTTTACACTTCGCTCAACGTTGCCATGCAGCGCGCCGCGGATCAAGCCGTTCGCGACGGTCTGCACACCTACGATCGCCGCCACGGCTGGCGCGGCAATCTCCCCAACATTGTCAAAGACAATCTCGGCGCCATCGATACCTACCAGCCGGACGACTGGCGCGCCACGATCGAGAAGGGAAGCTACGTCGCCGCCGTGGTAACCGGCGTCGATGTCAGTTCTGCGACCCTGAAAATTGGACCGTACAAAGCCACCCTCACGCGCCCCGATTTCGCGTGGACCGGTCACCGCTCCGCTGCCGAGTTATTAAAAGTAGGCGATGTGCCGATCGTGCACATCACCGATCTTTCTACAGGCGCTCCTGGGCCTCCTGTGGCCACTGGGAGCCCCGCTACCGCGCACGCAACGCTCGAGCAGCTTCCAGTGGCGCAAGCGGCCTTGTTGGCCATTGACAACGCCAGCGGAGAAATCAAAGCGATGGTTGGCGGCTACAGCTTCGAGGATTCAAAATTCGATCGCGCCACCCAGGCCCTGCGCCAGACCGGCAGCTCGTTCAAAGTGTACGTCTACGCCACGGCTCTGCAGCAGGGCGCCACCCCGTTTGACACCATCGTCGACGAGCCGGTTACCTATCGCAGCGGCAACCAGGATTATTCCCCGCACAACTACGACGATAGATTCGAAGGCCGCATCACCCTGCGCCGCGCCCTGGCCGATTCCCGCAACGTTCCGGCGGTCCGCCTCGCCGAAAAATCCGGAATTCAAACCGTGATCGACACCGCGCGCCGTTTCGGCATCACTAGCCCGCTTCCTCCGTACCTTCCGATTGCGCTCGGCGCGGCCGACCTCACGCTCATGGAACATACCTCCGCGTTCACCGTATTCCCCAGCGAAGGAATTCACATCGAGCCGACCATGATTCGCCGCGTTACCAGCTACGATGGCGCTGTGCTCGAAGAGCACCACCCCCTCGTCACCGACGTCATCCCCCCCGACGTGGCCCACACCATGACCGCCATGCTCGAAGACGTGGTGCAGATCGGCACCGGAGTTCGCGCCAAGGAATTGGGACGGCCCTCCGCGGGAAAGACCGGCACCACCAACGATTTCACCGACGCCTGGTACATCGGATTTACGCCATCGCTAACCGCGGGAGTGTGGGTGGGCAACGACGACAAACGAGTCTCGCTGGGGAAGAAAGAAACCGGCGCCCGCGCCGCACTACCCATCTGGCTGCAATTCATGAAGCAGGCCATGGCAAAAACGCCGCCCGAAGATTTTCCGAATGTAGTCTCGCTAGAAAAGCAGGCCACCACCAAGTCCGTCCAGGTGGATACCCAAGACACCGCGCCACTCGCCGATGCCGCCGAGCAAGGCCTAGCGGAACCGAAGGAGACCCCGAATGCCCCCGGCCTAAGCGCACCCCACCCCGCCCCGCCGCCACCGAATAGCACCCCCCCGCCGCATCAACAACGTCCCTAATCGGGGAAAGATGATTTGCACCTCGTCATTGAAGGCGTACCAAATAGTGCTCAGATCTGTCAGTTTTTAGCGTCGTTGCAAACGGCGAAACGGGTCCCAGCCCTTAGCCACTAGTTCCCGGCGTTCTCCATCACTTCCCACGATTATCGCGTCCGTCCCGCTTCGAATCTCGCCCACCTGACGAATACTGGAAAACCCCGGCGCGGCGCGCAGCTTCGCCACCCGTTCGGGCGGCACGCAGAAAAGCAGCTCGTAGTCCTCTCCGCCATCGAGCGCCAATCGTTCCGCTGATAAGCGCGCCATTCCCCGCAACTTTCGCACGCCGTCTGGAATCCTCACCTGGGGTACCCAATCTGCCCAAACTTTCGCCCCCACCTTGCTCGCCGCGCATAGCCGGCGAAGATCGGTCGAAAGGCCGTCCGAGAGGTCCATCATCGCCGACGCCACGCGGTGCGTGGCGAGCCACATTCCCAATTCGGTACGAATCGAGGGGTATAGGTGCCTCCGAAGGAGTCCGCTCATCCCCTGCCGGCCGCCCAGCCCTCTGAACATCAACTCCAAGCCCAGCCCGGCCCGCCCAAGCGTTCCGCTCACGTAGATCAAATCCCCTGGCTTCGCCCCAGACCGGTACAGCTCCCGCCCACGCCAGACCTCCCCAATCACGGTAATACTGATAGCCACGTCGCGCTTCTTGGTGGTATCTCCTCCGATCAACGCCATTCCCAACTCTTGAGTCGCGCGCCGAAGTCCAGCCAAGAACCCCTCGAGCCATGTCCCGGTACGCAGGGCTGGAAGAGCCAAGCTCAAGAGAAAATAGCGAGGCTGTGCACCCATCGCGGCCAGATCGCTGGTCGCGCGGGTAAGTGCCTTATATCCAATAGCTTTCGCTGGGGTCCGTCCGTCGGGCAGAAAATGCACGCCTTCGAGAAAAAAATCGCAGCTCACCACCCAATCTTTCTTACCGTCGCCTCGGATTACCGCCGCGTCGTCACCGATCCAGCCTCGCGGCGGCACGCGCGACTGTCCCAAATTGAGACGAGGGACAGCAAAAGCTTTCGTGATGCGCGCGATCAGCTCCCCTTCGTTGTCCCTAGGTACAGTTGCCACTGGAGGTTTTTTCCTCTCTACTAGCTCTCCCATCGCAGGGTCCGGCTGATTATATACGGATGCGGCGACGGGAAAGCTAATACCAGCCCCTATCCTTAACAGGAGTTTAAGGTTGACGCATGACTAGCGAATCCATACAATCGCGAAGCTTAAGGTTTCTTTTCGATGGTACTTTTATTCCCACCGCTTGGCTGGATGCTGCAGGGCGCGCAGCGCCCAGTTTGGCGAGAAGACGCGGTAAGCAAATAGCCCAGATGAAGTCCAAATCTTATACGTTTTTTATTGCTTCTGGCGATGGCGCTAGTGTCCGCCGCATCCGTGTACCACTCTACGCCCTCCATTTGGTCACGATTTTGTTGGTTGTCGGCAGCATTACGGTGGTCGCCGCGCTCGGTTCCTACAGCCGCATGTTTTGGAAGGTGGCGAACTACAATTCGCTGCGCCGCGACCAGGATAGCCTCAAAGTCCAATATCGCCAGCTTCAATCGCAGGTCAAGGACACCAACGACCGCCTCAACTCCCTGCAATCCTTGGCGGGTGAAGTCGCTGCCGCTTACGGTATCACCCGATTCAGCCACACGCCATTCGGTCTGACCGATAACGCCACCGACCAAGACGTGTCTTTCCAGCGCTCGGTCGAGCAATTCAACTTCCTGGAGCGGTACACCCCGTCGGACGCCCTGCTCAGCCAGACCGGTATGCACCTGATGCCGATGTCTCGCCTCGGTAGCTTGGCGGTAGTTCCGTCGCTGTGGCCGGTTCGCGGACAGATTACCGGGCAATTTGGGCAGCGCCTGGATCCCTTCAGTGGGGAAGGCGCCTTCCACGCGGGCATCGATATTGCATCGCACTACGGTGATGGCGTAGTCGCCGCCGCCGACGGCACGGTCCTGGTGATGGAACAGCGAGCCGGCTATGGCCGCCTGATCGTCGTCGACCACGGTTTCGGCGTCGCCACTTGGTACGGCCACCTTTCCGCCTTCAGTACCCACGTCGGCATGCAGGTAAAGCGTGGCGAAATCATCGGATACGAAGGGCAGAGTGGCAAATCCACTGGCCCACACCTGCACTACGAAGTAAGAATCTACAATACGCCGGTAAACCCCTGGAACTATCTGAAGTCCACTACCTACGTTGCCGCTTCCGGCGGCGATTAGTTTTTCGCTACTCCGTGTAAACTAAAGCGCTCCTCACTCCGCATCGGGCTCGATTGGTCACCTGTACCTTTTGGATCTCGGGAGTTGGCCGAACAGGCGTTTGTTTGGGCTGCTCGTGGCGCTCACGGGTACACACGATTACCCTTAGTTTTCGCTCGTGGACTGCGTACGATTGATAAGATCGCTGCCACTTATTCAACACCTCCCTCGAGAATTTTCACCTGTCCTTTACAACGCTTGGGCACCCATCGTGCTGGCCTTGTTTCAGGTCTTACTAATGTCCCCAGGCATACAGTAATACCCTTAGCTGCGGACAGACCACCCTGAAAGAACGGCGCCGAATCAGTCGCCAGACTGGTTAATTCTATATGAATCAGGATATTACGGATATCCCTACGCAGGCACCACTCATGGCGACATCAGCAACTGGCCTTCCGGCCATGTGCGCGAACAGCGAGCTGTACCACAACCCACCCTCCGACCAGTAGTTTCCCGGATGCCTTCTGTTTATCCTTGCCACGTGAACAAAACCTCTCGGACGAACCTCACCCTCACAAAGTCTATCTCTAATGTTTACAGGCGGTTGAAAGGCTTTGGCCTGGGGGCCTCAGCGCTCGTGGTGATCTGCGGCCTGGTGACCGGCCCAGCCTTCCCAGCGCTCGCAGGCAAGAGCGCAAGCCAAGGAACGTCAGTTTCTTGCGGCAACAGTGGCTGCTCCGCCGATTCTCCCGAACTTCAAATGTTTGCCCTGCTCAATAGCGATCGCACCGCCCCCGAGCAGGCGGCCGAGACCCATGGGCGCGCTAAGCCGCTGCAGTGGGATCCTCGGCTGGCCGCGCTGGCCCGTGCGCACTCTGTGGAACTGGCCAATGGATCGTTCAGCCATGTGAGCCCCGATGGAAGTCTGCCCAGCGATCGGATGTCGAGGGCGGGTATCCGTTGGCTGTCGATGGGCGAGAACATCGCTCAGGCGCAAGACGTGGCCCGAGCACAAGGGATGATGATGAACGAACCGAGATTCCAGCAGAACCATCGCGCGAACATTCTGAACCCGAGTTTTACCAATGTTGGCGTAGGAATCGTGAATGGACCGGACGGCATGTTGTATATCACCCAGGAATTCGCGCAATTACGGTAGTCCGGAAGCGCCACGCCAAGTTCACTCGCCAAATTCTAATTGGCTTTACCGTTCCGACTCCGCTTTCGACCGTCTCACTCTGCCGAAAAACTGCACAAACCGTGTAAAATCTCGCGGTTTACTCGAGGCTCCGCGGAGACCGGGCTCATTTCCGCCTCGCATGAGCCCATTGCCAGTGCTATTTTGATGGGCGCCAGCTGGCCCGGAGGCGGAAATGTTGGCATGCAGCAAAATCGTCGGATTCGTTCCCACAACCGATTCCGAGCAAGCCCGGGAATTCTATGGGGGCAAGTTGGGATTTCAGTTTGTCAGTGAGGATCCGTTCGCCTTGGTGGTGAAAGCCGGCGACACCAAGATTCGCATCGCCAAGGGCGCCAATTTTGCGCCTGCCGGCTACACCATCCTGGGCTGGGAAGTGAAAAATATCGAGGAAACCGTAGCCTGGCTGAAAGGGCGCGGCGTGGCATTCGAAAAATATTCGTTTATTCAGGATCCGGAGGTGGGTATTTGGACCGCGCCTTCAGGCGACAAGGTGGGGCGGTTCAAAGACCCGGACGGAAACGTACTTTCCGTCCGTCAGCACGCCTAGCTGAGCGGCATGGTTCGCGCAAGTCGGTCACTCCGCGCGGAGCGTTTCGATCGGGTCCACCGCGGCCGCTCGGCGAGCGGGCAAATAGCTGGCAAGGAATGTAACCGCAACGATGCCCAGGGATACCGCCAGGTACGTTAGCGGGTCAACGGGATCTACCTTGAACAGCACCGATGTCATGAAGCGCATCACCATGATTGCGGTCACCAGTCCGCACGCGACTCCCACGACGGTCAACGCCAGCCCTTGCCGGACGAACATACCGCTGACGGTTCGCTGTTGCGCGCCGAGCGCCATGCGAATGCCGATCTCCTTGCGTCGCTGCGAAACCGAGTACGCGATCACGCCGTAGATGCCTACCACGCCAAGCAGCAGCGCCATCGCACCCGCCACCCCGAGCATCACTAGGGTGAACGAAGTGCGCGCCATGGACATTTTGTAAAAATGCTCGAGGGTGTGAACATCGGAAAGCGGAAGGCTGCCGTTCACTGACCATACCGCCTGGCGGACTTCGTTCAAGAATGCTTCGGAACCCGCGCGCGGAGTGCGTATGGCATACGCCACGTTGCGTCGAACGGCAATCGGCTGGCCTTCGAAACGGTTCATCAGTATGGGCCAATAGGTGGTGGTGGGAGCATCCTGGTTCAGGCCGTCGTCGTGGACGTCGCCGGCGACTCCGACCACTTCGCGCCAATCATCGACGGTGGCCACGCGGACGTGCTTACCGAGAGCATTGGCAGGATCGCCCCAGTACTCGTGGGCCATATTTTCAGAAACGATGGCCACGGGGGCCTTGTTGTAGGTATCCGTCCAGGTGAAGTCGCGTCCCGCAACCATGGGCGTCCCTACGGCCGCGAGAAATCCTGGGGATACGAATTTGAATCGGCGGAGGGGCAGCTCACCTTCTCGATAAACGCGGTCCTGGGCAAAGACGGGGTCATTCGAACTGTTTCCGTCCATCGGGATTTTGGTGGAGAACGCCGCCGCCGACACTCCGGGAATGGCTTCGATCTTGCGGAGAATATCTTCTTCCATTCGGGTTACGTCTTCCTGCTTAGCCGCGGGCACCATCGCCTCGGGGATCGAAATGTGGAAGGTCTGCACGGTGGCGGGCTCGCGGAAGCCTGGCTGAACGTGCATCAAGGCGCGGAAGGTCCGGATCATCAGGCCTGAACAAATCAGCAACACGAGCGCCAGAGCCACTTGCAAAACGACCAGCGCATTTCTGGCGCGGTGCTGTTGCTTGGTCTGGCTGAGCGCACGGCCGCCCTCGCGCAGTCCGGCCGCGGAACGTACACCGGCAAATTTAACGATGGGAATCAGGGCGCAAAGCAAGCTGGCCAGGAACGAAACGCAGAAAGTGAACAGCAGGACCGGCAAATCAATTCCAATTTCGTGAACCCGCGGCAAACTCGATGGTGCGATCGCCACCAGCGCTCGAAGCGCGCCGAACGCCAGCGCCAACCCGATCGCGCTTCCCGCCACGCCGAGAACCGCACTCTCGAACAGCAAATCCGCGGCAATTTGCTTCCAGCCTGCACCGAGAGCGGAGCGGATCGCCAATTCCTGCCTCCGGCCTTCCATGCGCACCAGCAACAGGTTCGCCACGTTGGCGCACGCGATCAGCAGAACCATGGCGATCGACCCCATGAGCAGCCACAGTACGCCGCCGATGTCGCCCACCACGTCTTGCTTCAACGGGCGGATGTTCGGCGACATCCCCGCGTCCTCGAATATCTTCAGGCCGAAGCCGTCGGGCGGCGGAAAACTCCGAAGCACGACCGGAATCAGGCGCGAGAAGTCAGCATTCGCGCGGGCAATGGTCATTCCGGGCTTCAGCCGTGCCACGGAACGAAAACTGTAATTTCCCAGCTTTAATTTGGCGCGATCGAACTGCAGCGGAATCACCACGGCAAGATCGCTCATGTCCAGGAAAGTGAAGTTTCGCGGCAGTACTCCGATGATTTGGCGGGACTTCCCATCCACCATCAAAGTGCGGCCTACCGCCGCGGGGTCCCCGCCGAGCTTGTGTTGCCAGTATCCGTACGTAAGCATTACGGTGTCCGGCGCACCTGGTGTATCGTCAGCGCGGCTGAACGATCGTCCGAGCGCCGGCGTTACACCTAGGGTCGGCAACACTCCGTCCGTCACGTCCAAGCCGGAAACCTGTTCGGGCTCGGCCGTTCCGGTCACGCTCAATGAATCGTCCGTGTAAACGCCGATGTCCTCAAATGATTGATTCTGATCGCGAAGGATGAAATAGGTGGAGGGAGACATGTTTAGGTCTTTGATGTCCAGGCCCGGCGCGGTGAGCCACACTCCCACCAGATCACTCGAGTGAGTGTAAGGCAGCGGCTTCAGCAGCACGCCTTCCAGCACGCTGAAGATCACAGCGTTGGCGCCGACGCCACCCGCCAAGGTGATCAGCGTGATTGCGGTAAACAGCGGCGCGCGGCCCAATCTGCGCAGCACCTGCCTGAACTGACTTCCAAACGTCCCCATGGTTCGGCCTCCCGAGCAATACGCGGTAGTCGCGCGGCTGCCGCGCAAACCTCGCCCTTCAAAATATTGATACGGCTGGCAGATACGGAATGTTCCACACTCTCTTTGGTGTGGCCTTACTTCGAGCGAGCGATACCCCCCGTTGCGTGTCACGAAAACGACGGATTCACTTTGGGCGGGCTTGCCGCACCATTTCGATCAGGACGGATCGCGCTTCCGCTGGAGTGCTCACTTCGCGCAAGAAGTTAACGCGCGTACCGCGCATGCCGTCCTCGGTTTTCAGGCGCAGGTGAAAGCCGAGGCGGTCGACCGCGGTCATCGCGGCTTCTTGCGATTCAAGGCCCGCAAACGTCCGTGCCAGCAAGATCAGCGCATCCGCGTGATCGGCGTTCATGTGCTGGATGATGCCGGGTCCGCTCTCCGCTAAGGGATCGGGCGCAGCGCGATAGTATTCCGCCGCGGAAACCCAGCCCATCACCCCGAAGCCGCCTACGTAATAGACGTCCACCACGTCCATGCGATAGAACGAAAAATCTTCAAAATCCACCCAGTACTTGCTGTTGGCGTGACGCGCCAGATATAGTTCCCGCGCCTCTGCTACTTGCGCCACCGGAACCGGCAAAACATTTCCCAGCAACGTGACTCGCGACGAGCCCAACGGATCGCCGGTGGATTCCAGTTGGGTGATCAGCAAACTCGCCCGCGGTTCCGCCTGCAGGTTTTGCGTGTGCATGGCCATCGTGCTGATCAGGAAAATCGGACGGCCGCGGTCGTCCAGTCCGTAGGGCATCACCGATCCAAACGGATAGCCTTCCTGTTTGAGCGAAAGCGTGGAAAGGCTGCCCACACGCCCCACATGCACCAGCGTCCGCACCCGCTCCGCAAAAGTAGGCTCGGCCACAGGCGGCTGACCGCTCGACGAACTCGGTGCCGCATGTTTTCCCGCTGAAGACGATGACATTGGTTTCTCCCCGACGTTGGCCCGACTTCGCCGAACGCGCTACCAAGCTACCACCCGGTGCATAAAGTGTCTTCCTAAAGCGGGTGTGGATACTGCGCTCGAAGCCGATA
>Ga0302326_10007249_pt1 | contig 24757 bp, 22 predicted proteins | sample Palsa_T0_3_FD_202264 | JGI IMG/M metagenome (GOLD analysis project Ga0302326, IMG submission 202264) | Peat permafrost microbial communities from Stordalen Mire near Abisko, Sweden - Palsa_T0_3 | ecosystem: Environmental > Terrestrial > Soil > Palsa > Peat permafrost | place: Sweden: Abisko... | reverse complement strand
GTACCCGCTTCATCGAGCTCGCTGGAGAAATCAACACCAACATGCCGTACCACGTTTTGGCCTCAGTGGCAGGAGCACTGAATCGTCACAAGAAGGCGATCAACGGCGCGAAGGTGCTGGTGCTGGGCGTGGCCTACAAAAAAGACATTGACGACTTGCGCGAATCCCCCGCGCTCACCATCATCGAACTCCTGCAAAAAGACGGCGCGGTGGTGAGTTATCACGATCCCTATTTCCCCTTCATCGGCAAGGGAAGAAAATACGATTTGCAGATGAAGCGCGCGGAACTCAAAGACCTGGGCCAGTACGACTGCGTGCTCATCGTCACCGACCACTCCGATTACGACTACAAACAGATCGTTCAGCAAGCACAACTGGTAGTCGACACGCGCAACGCCACGCGAGGCATCAAGAACGCCAAGATCGTTCATTGCTGACCGTTCCCTGCTAAGTGCACTGCCAGATCGTTTATTGCTAACCCGTCGGATGGTGCGCTCCCGGCCCGGAGTCCCGGTTTGCGCCTGCGCCATGTCGGGAATCGCTTTACGCCGGCAGCCGTAAATCTCTCCTCCAAGGTGTATTTTTTTTGCTACCCTATTTTCACAGCCAGTCCACTCGTAAGCTCGGAAGGTGTAAACTATTGATATTGCGTTTGTTATCCAACTACTGGCAAAGATGAAAGTGGCCTTTGCCGTGCATTATTCATGGTCAGGCAGCCCGCCTGGTTCTCCCTTGGGGAGCTGTTCCGACCGGTTCTCCCGACAAATTCCGGCCTGGCAGAGAGCTTTTCGCTCGTAAGCCGGGTTTTAAAATTGGGTTCGAAAATACGTAACAAGCGCAGGGGCGTAAATATGGGATCATCCGTCTCCCCGCAAGGCCTTTTTTCTCTCCTACCGGAGCCGAAGAAGCCCTGGTCCGAGGTAGCTCTCAGTTTTGGGATTCAGGCCGCCGCGGTGGCTCTGCTGGTCTGGGTGCGTGTGCTCCACCCTGAGATTCTGGACGCTCCAGTTCATGATTATCACGCCATCGAACTGGTGCCGACTCCAGTGCCAGTGAACCACCAGCCGCAGCCGATTCGCAGATTCACGCCACCGCCGCAAGTGGCCGAACTTGATCCACCGGTGGAGGCGTTGCGACTGCCCGCTCCGCAGCCGAAACTGAAAATCAAAATTGAAGACGCCCCCGCGCCCGAAGTTGTGGTCGCTGCGAAAAAATTGGAGAACTTACCGCCAGTGCCGAAGCCGGTGATTCCTCGCGCTCCAGTGAAGACCAACGTTTTCTCCAGCGGAAGCTCCGCTACTCCGACCATCGCGCTCGCGCCTGAAAAGGTACAGACCGGAGGCTTCGGCGATCCGCACGGCATCCCGGCCAAAGCCAGCGTGGGAAAACCCATCACGATCGCGCAACTGGGATCTTTCGATATGCCCACCGGACCGGGCTCAGGCAATGGCACGGGCGGCGCCAACGGAGCTCGTGGCGTAGTGGTCAGCTCCGGATTCGGCAACGGCGTCGCGGTCAACAACTCGCAACCGGTTCAGCGCGCCGTGGTTCAGCAGTCTGGATTTGGAGATGCCGATGTTCCTGCCCCTCCGACCTCCGGATCGCACACGGCACAAACTATTGCGGCCAAGATCGTGCCCGCGGAAATCCTTTGGAAGCCAGTCCCCATCTATACGGAAGAAGCCCGGAAACAGAAAGTCGAAGGCGAAGTGCTGGTGGAAGCGGTGCTGGAGGCTTCCGGCAAAGTGAAAGTTCTACGCGTGGTTCGTGGTCTGGGACATGGTCTGGACGAGGAAGCCGTGAAAGAGGCGGGGCAGCTTCGCTTCAAGCCAGCGCTGCGCGATGGCCAGCCCTCGGACTCGACTGTGGTACTGCACGTAGTCTTTCAGATGGCATAAATTCTTAATTATTATTCCTATGCGAATTTTGCGTTCATTGGTTCTCGCGTTTTTACTGGTAGCGGCCGGGATTCTGCCGGCAAGCTCTCAGGTTGCGCCCGCCGCTTCGCAGCCGATTATGCCGGCGCTCGGCGTTGGCGCGCAACCGGCCGCGCCGAGTTCTGCCGCGCAAGACCCGGCGACCTCGCAATCCTCCGCCGCCTCGCTCGGAGATGTAATCGACCGCATGGTGCAGCGCGAACATCTGTTCCTTGCCCAGATGCGCCACATGCATCCCATGGTTGAAACGTATATTCAGGACCTGAAACCGGACAGCGAAGGCAACCCCCAGCCCGTCAAAGACCATTATTTCCTGGGCCGGCTGGACATGACCGACGGCCCCGAAGACACGTCGTTCACGGGCCAGCCCGGATTCGGACAGCGCATGCTGGCCAAGCTGACCGGCGTTTATTCCATGCACTTTCTGCCGCTCGGTTTTGCGCAGATGGTGGTGCTCGATACTGATTTCCAGAAAAAGTATTACAACTTTACTTTTGTGCGCCGCGAATTTCTGGGCGAAGTGCGCTGCCTGGTGATCGATGTCGAGCCGCGAGCCGGAGAAAAGATTCCGCGCTTCAAGGGCCGCATCTGGGTGGAGGATCAGGAATACAACATCGTCCGATTCAACGGAACTTATGCGCCGCCGCCCAAGATTAATTTCTATTTCCACTTCGACAGCTGGCGCCTGAACATGCGCCCCGGAACCTGGCTGCCGGCCTATATCTATACGGAAGAGCAGAACCTGAAGACCGGACTTTCCAAGACGCTGCATTTCAAAGCGCAGACCCGGCTGTGGGGATATGACGTCAAGGGCTTGTCACGAAACGAGGAATTTACCCAGATCGTGGTGGACTCTCCGCAATCGGTGAGAGATCAAACCGAGGCCGCTTCGGACGCAACTCCGGTGGTCGCTGAACGCATGTGGGAGCGGCAGGCGGAAGACAATGCCGTCGACCGCATCCAGAAGATCGGCCTGCTCGCGCCTCCTGGAGAAGTCGACAAGGTGTTGCTCACGGTGGTGAACAACCTTCTGGTGACCAACAACATTGATCTTCAGGGCGACGTCCGCTGCCGCGTCCTCCTGACGGCGCCCCTGGAGTCATTCACCATCGGCCACACCATCATTATCAGCCGTGGTTTGCTGGATGTGCTGCCGGATGAAGCGTCGCTGGCGATGATCCTGGCGCACGAACTGGCGCATATCGTGCTGGGCCACCGCTTCGACACCAAACTGGCATTCAACGACCGCATGTTCTTCCCCGACGAAGCCTCATTCCAGAATCTGGCGTTCAGGCGCAGCGAGAAGGAAGAGGAAGCGGCAGACGCGAAAGCGCTGGAGATGTTGAAGAATTCTCCCTACAAGGACAAGTTAGGGAGCGCCGGATTGTTTTTGAAGGCGTTACAGGAAAAAGCGCCGGACCTTCCCAACCTGCTGCACTCTCATTTGGGAAATAGTATTGCCGACCGCAAGACGATCCGGATGGCGAGCCTGATGTCGTCGGCCCCGGCTCTGGAGGCTAATCGCACCGACCAGATTGCCGCGCTGCCGTTGGGCGGGCGCATCAAAGTGGATCCCTGGAGCGATCAGGTGGAAATGGCCAAGGGCAAGCCCGTTGCCCTGAACTCTGCGCGAGAGAAAATGCCCTTTGAGATCACGCCGCCGTTCCCATTCCTGACGCGGATTTCGACTCCGGGAGCCGACAAAGTGGCGCTAACCGCACCTGCCGGGGACGCGAAGCAAGACCCGAAGCAATAGATCGGGAAGTCTATCAATTACGCCACAGGGCGCGTGCTTGCGTTGGAAGCGCAGGCAGAGTCACTGAACCAGATTTGAGTTGGAATCGAGGCAGCGCCGCCAGAATCAGCCCGCGTGACGTGTGCCGCCAGCTTGAACTGTGATCGCCGGCGGCGATCGGAAAACTACTGCAGCGAGCTGCCAACGTTCGAGAACACGTTGTTGGCGTTCGAACCGATCAGGCGAATCGTACCCACGACGATGACCAGAATCACCGCCAGCATCACGGCATATTCCGCGATGTCCTGACCGCGCTCATCGTTCCAAAACTGCTGCCCGAGTTGCTGTAAGAGTCTTGCCATTGAGCTCCCTCTCCATTCTTGAACCGAACTTCCCCTCTTGGGGATTGCCAGTTACACACCGACACACAACCTCTGCGAGGGCTCTGTGAGAATCCTAATCACCCGGGAAGGCTCGGCCAATGGCACAAAAGTGCCATACGGGGTAACCCTCGTTTCCGCGAGAGGTTACTTCCGCTCCATCTGGTAATCAGGCAATACTCTTGAGCGGCAAGGCCTGGTTCACCGCAAACAGCGCGAGTTCCAGGCGCGTTGACACTCCCAGCTTGTCGAAGATGTTGCTCAGGTGGTGCTTGACGGTGTCTTCGCTGATTTTGAAATATTCGGCGATTTCCTTGTTGGAGTAGCCGGCCACGACCGCTGAAACAATCTCCAGTTCACGCGGCGTGAGGCCAAACTTCTTCTGCCGCGCCTCGTCGCTGGAGGATTGCATCAGAGTCCGCAGATATTGCACCAGATTGGAAACGCTCTCGCGCCCCACCCAGTATTCTCCCGACATCACGGTATGAATCGCGCGAAGAAGAAGTTGGGTGGCGGAATCCTTGAGCACCACGCCGCGTGCGCCGAGCTGCAAGGCTTCCACGATCTGGCTTTTTTCCGCGGCCGCGGTGAGCAGAATTACGCGCACCGGACTCGAATTGGAGGTTGCGCTCAAATCGCGCAAGGCCTCAAGGCCCGGATGCTTGGGCATGGCTAAGTCGAGGAGCAGAATGTCCGGCTTCAGCGAGCGCGCCAGCTTGACGGCTTCGGCGCCGTCGGAGGCTTCGCCGAGAACCTTCAGGTCAGGCTCGGCTTCCAGCAGGCGCCGCAGCCCGTCCCGAAAAATGGGATGGTCGTCGGCTATCACGATGCGAACGGTTTGTGGCTTCTTAAAATTCATGCGGCACTTCTCCGCCACGGGGCACCGTGACTTCCAGGCGCGATCCCTGACCCGGATTTGATTCTACCGTGAGTTCCCCACCAATCAAACGCACACGTTCCTTTATGATCATAGGCCCTTTCCCAATCTCATCCATTTCAGCCTGAGTGAGGCGGCCAGAAAATGGAAAACCTTTGCCGTCATCCTCCAGGCTCAGCGTCCACAGGCTCTGCGTCGAACCCAGGCGCACCAGCGCGTGGCGTGCCTGGCTGTGTTTGCGCACATTCACTAGTCCCTCCTGCACGATGCGGAGAAGCTCGCGGCAAACTTTCTGCGGCATATCGAATTCTTCCAGGTCGGTAACGAAGCGGGCGGAGATTCCGGTCTCGCGCTGGAAACGCTCGACCGTGTCGTTCAAAACGCTCAGCAATCGTTGCGCATCGACATCGATCGACTTCATCTGCTGCATGAGTTCACGCAGTTTGAGCACCTCCTCGCGAAGCAGTCCCTGGATCCTCCCGAGTTCGGCGCCGATGGGACCCTGCGCGTCGGCCTGGCGGCGCAGAACATCCACTTGCATCTCGACGGCGATCAACGACTGCACGGCGCCGTCGTGCAGTTCGCGCGCGAAACGCGCTCTCTCGGCAGCTCCCGCCCTGCGCCGCAGGCGATGAAGCAGATAGACGTTGTAAACCGCCGGGCCGATCTGGCGGACCAGATCGAGCAGGAAGCGAAGCTCTTCCAGTTTTTCCCCTTGCCGCGACGGTTCGAAGAGGAACACGCGTCCCCTCCACTCGCCGCCCAGCAGGAAAGAAACCGCAATCACCGCATCGAAACGCTGGAATTCATTCAGCCGCGTGAGCGACTCGGTTCGCTCAACGGTAATCTGGTTGCCTTCACGGTCGAGGGCGAGAGTCGACCAGCGGCCAGCCTCACGAATCGCGCTGCAAACGTCTCCGGGAAAATTGCCGAGGTAAGTCGCGGCATCCCGCGGGCTGGAATCGAGCCAGACAAATTCGGAAGTCGCGGCTTTGTCAGCATGAAGTTCGCCGAGAAATACCCGCTGGCTGTGGGATTCCTGCGCAGCAATCAGCAGCCGCGCGGAGCCGTACATGGTGAGCACTTCGCCGAGAATCTGCTGCAGCGTGCCGGTAAGGCCTGACTCCACCCGCGCCTTGGCCAGAATGCGCGTGACGGCAGCTTTTTCGGCCCGCAGATGTTTTTGCTGTTCCGCCAGATATCCGAGAAGCAGCCCCATTACCAGCAGATAAACCGATTGCATGAACAAACGCTGAGGCTGGAATTCGTCCAGGTTGACGCGCAAACCAGCCCATGCGGGCCAAGGCAGAGCGCCAACCGGCGCCAACCACCCGTGGAGTAAGACAACGCTCTCCATCCAGAGCAGTGCCACCTCGGCGGCGGCGGTAGCTAGAGTCTCCCAAAGACCCCACCGGTAGGCGGCCGCGGTCAGGACGAAAATAAAGAACAGGAAAAATGGACTTCTAGGCCCTTCCGCAAACACCGAGATGAAGGCGGGCCAGACAATATCAAAGGTGTGGACGAGAATCCGAAAGGATGAAGTCGATTGCTTTCGCCGGCGCAACAGCATCAGGATCAGGATGCTGTTGCCCATGTAAAAACCGAACAAGCCATATGCGGCTGGCGAATAGCCCAGCCGGGTGGGATCCATGCGGATGGCGAGGAGTGCGCAGATGGCGAGAAACACTCGCGCCGTGGCCAGCCAGCGCTCGATACGGCGAATTTCGCCGGGATCGGTGGGGGCCTGCAATCTCCACGAAAGCCTATAACGGTCGATACCAAACAAAACAGTCTATCTCCGCGGGGGAAGCGGCTGTGCTGCATACTATTGATAAGAAAGGCTGGTAGCAAGAAAAACCTGCCGCCCCTAAAGGCTTGACCCGGAAATCCGCCGCCCCGATCGGACGCCGAGCAGCCCCGGCCAGATTACTACAGTAACCATCCACCCCGCTCAATCCGATCTAGAATGACCGGGGATATATTTTTGACGACCTGTTCCAAGATCTGGTCCGGAGGCGTGATCGTCTGCCTGGCGGTGGCCGTGCTGGGCGCCCTCACCCTGCGGCAATCGTTTCATTTGACCGCCCTGAGCGATATCACTCAATGCCTTCTGCTGGCCTCGGGTGCGGCCGCGATGCTGCCCAGGGTGCTTCGCTCCCAAGGCCGCCTGCGGCGCTTCTGGACGATGCTGACTCTTGGGATTGCGCTCTGGTTCACATCTCAATTGCTGTGGACGTATTTTGAAGTCTATCTGCGCCGTGACGTGCCCGATCTTTTCGATGCCGATATTATCCTCTTCCTGCATTTCGTTCCCTTAATGGCGGCGCTGGCTCTCCGCGCTCATATCCACGGCGACGAGTACTCAGCACGACTTGGCCGTCTTGATTTCGCCTTGCTCCTGGTGTGGTGGGTCTATCTCTACGTCCTCATCGTGATGCCGTGGCTCTACGCCGTTCCCGACCCGGCAGCCTACATTCACAATCTCAACGCGGTGTATCTGGCCGAGAAAATTGCTTTCCTGGTGGCTCTGGCCGCCTGCTGGAAGGGCAGTCAAGGTCGTTGGAGAGCGCTTTACGGAAACCTGTTTTGCGCTAGTCTGCTTTACGCCGGCAGTTCCCACCTTGCGAACTGGGCAATCGGAAACCGGGCGTACTACAGTGGCAGCCTCTATGACATTCCCCTCGAGGTTTCCATGGCCTGGATCACCTGGATTGGACTGTGGAGCGGCGCCGAAAAACCAGAAGGAGAAAGCACGTCGACAGCGGCCTACGGAGTATGGGTGGCGCGCTGCGGAATGATTGCCGTATTCTCGCTTCCAATCTTTGCCGCCTGGACGCTGTCGGACACGACCGTTCCGCATCGCATCCTCTCGTTCCGGCTGATTCTCACATTGCTCGCTGCCTTCGCGATGGGGGTGATGGTGTTTGTGCGCCAGCGTCTGCTGGACCGCGAGCTGGTTAATTTTTTTCATCGGTCACAAGATTCCATTGAGAATCTGAAGAGATTGCAGGCGCAAGTCTTGCAGTCGGAGAAACTGGCGTCGATTGGTCAACTCGTGGGCGGCGCGGCGCACGAACTCAACAATCCGCTCACCGCGATGCTGGGGTATTCTGATCTGCTTTTGAACACCGGTCTGAACCCGGAGCAAAGAGCTCAAGCCGTCAAGATCGGCCAACACGCCCGGCGCACGCGCTCGCTCGTTGCCAGCCTGCTCAGCTTTGCCAAGCGGACACCCGCTACGCGGACTCCGATCGATCTCAACACACTGTTGCGCACTGCCGTGAAATTGGCGGAGTCGCAGTGGCAGCCTTTGAACCTAGACGTGCGCGCGGAACTTGATAATCAACTGCCCAGAGTTCTCGGTGACTCCAACCAGTTGCTTCAGGTCTGTTCTCAAGTCCTGGGCAATGCGCTGCACGCGCTCGAAGAGAATGGTGGCAAGAGGCTGACCATTTGCACCACCCATCACCACGACGTTGCGGTTCTTCAAGTCTCTGCCGAGGGAACGGGCCGCAGCCAGTCTGGCCCGGCTGGCGAGGGAGCCCAGGAAGAAGATGAGAGCATGATGGGCATGAGCGCCTGTCAAGGTATCGTCCAGGAACACCGCGGCCGGATTTGGCTTGAGCAACACAGTCAGGACGGGATTACCGTGAGCGTAGAACTGCCCGTGGCCACTTCCGTGCTGCAGTCCACTCTGAGGACGGCTCCTCTGCTGGCTTGATCTCACCGGGCATGATCTCACCTGGCAGCCGGCGGATTCTAGAAGTCAGAAGTATGAAGTAAGAATGCAAAAGTCAGAATTAAGAAGTCGGAATTGAGTACCGCTGTTTGAAGTGAAGGGTTTAGCTAAGAGCTAAAAGCTAGAACTAGAAGCTGATTGCCATTGTTCTCTTGAGTTGCCCGCAAGCCGCATAAATATCGCGGCCGCGCGGACGCCGCACAAACGCCGGGATGCCAGCCTTCATCAACACGTGCTGGAACGCCAGCACTCTTTCTTCCGCGGGAGTCGCGAAATCAATGCCGGGCCCGGGATTGAGCGCGATCAGATTCACTTTTGCCCGCATACCCCGAAGCAACTCCGCAACCTCTTGAGCGTTTCTTACCCCATCGTTCGAATCGCGAAGCAGCACATACTCAAACGTAATTCTCTCCCGGTTGCGCAGGGGGAAATCGCGGGCCGCGGCCAGAAGCTGTTCGAGATTCCACTTCCGGTTCAAGGGCATCAGCCGGGTGCGCAGTTCGTCATTCGAAGCGTTCAGCGAAATTGCGAGTTTTGGTCTGATCAGCTCGAGTCCAAAGTCTCGAATGCGCGGCACAATGCCCGCTGTGGAAACCGTCATGCGCGATTCCGGAATTCCTACCTCTTCCACCAATAACCGCACGGCTTTGATGAAGTTGTCGTAGTTCAGGAAGGGCTCGCCCATGCCCATGAATACGAGGTTGATGCGATCCTGCGGCGGTGAGACCTTCCGATCGTTCAACACGGCGCAGACCTGGCCGACGATTTCGCCCGCGCTCAGGTTCCGCTTCACACCGAGCAGAGCAGTCAGGCAGAAGTGGCAGTCCACAGCGCAACCCACCTGGCTGGAAACGCAAATCGTTGCGCGGTCCCAAGTGCGGGTCTCGCGATGGCTCTCATTGGGATGAACCGCGGTTGCGCCCGCGTCGCCGGCATCCGTGCCGTCGCCGGCCTCGCCGCCATCGCCTTCGGGCATCCACACCGTTTCCACGCTCTCGCCGTCGGCGAAGGCGACAAGGTAACGGACCGTGCCATCCCGCGAAGCAAATTTTTCCTGAATATCGGGCGAACCAACAGCGAACCCGCGTTGTGAGAGATCTTCGCGAAACTGGCGCGGCAGGGTGGAAACCTGATCGAGCAATTGCACCCGTTCGCGATAAATTCCGTTCATAATCTGCTGGACGCGATAGGCAGGTTCCCCCGCTTTCTCCACGAGTTCCGCCACTTCCTGACGGTTCAGGCCAAGCAGCGACGTATCCGCGTTATGAACCAAGATTTGCCTCTTATGCTACGCCGGCTGGTTGGCTGCCCGTGACTGCCGCGGCTGTCCGCTGTCGAACGCAGGCGTGGTCCGATGCAACCACGAAACCGAGACAAGCCGCAAACTATTCATTCTAAACAACTAAACATTTTCGCACACCTCGCCGCCCTATGTCAGAATAGTTAAGGCCCTCCACCAACAGTTTGCTGGGGTTTTGCGGATAGTTCTGCCGGGAAGTACTCATGGTAAAAGAAGTTCGAAATATTCGTCGTCAAGTGTTGCCCAACGGTCTGACGATCATTACCGAGCAGATGCAGCATATCCGCTCAGCTTCGATCGGAATCTGGCTGCAGACCGGGTCGCGCGATGAAGACGCCGCTTGGAACGGCATCTCGCACTTTATCGAACACATGCTGTTTAAAGGGACCGAACACCGCACCGCGGAAGAGATTGCGCGCCAGGTCGATTCCATCGGCGGCAACATGGACGCCTTCACCGCCAAGGAATGCATCTGCTTCAACGTGAAGGTGCTCGACGAGCACCTTCCGGTCGCGCTTGAGATTCTGAGCGACCTGGTGCTGCATCCGGTTTTCGATCCTAACGACATCACTCGCGAGCGCGGCGTGATTCTTGAAGAAATCAAGATGGACGAGGACAATCCGGACTACCTTGTCCACGAAATCTTCACGCAAAATTTCTGGAAAGATCATCCGCTGGGCAAGCCGATTCTTGGAACGAAGGAAACGGTGAAGAAGTTCGAGCGCGCGGCGGTTCTTGACGCGTACTCGCACCGCTTCGCGCCGGGAAACATCATCGTTTCGGCGGCCGGAAATCTGGATCATGACCGCTTTGTCGAGCTGGTCACCAAACACTTCGAACAGATGAAGCCGAGAAAAAATGGCTTCCACTCGCCGGTGCCGAAGATTGTTTCGAAGATCACCCTGCGGAACAAGAAAGCGCTTGAGCAAGTGCAACTCTGCATCGGCGTGCCCTCGCATCCCATCGCTCACGAGAAGCGGCACGCCGGCTACATTCTCAACACGCTGCTCGGCGGCGGCATGAGCTCCCGCCTGTTCCAGAACATCCGCGAGCGGCAGGGATTGGTCTATTCCATCTACAGCGATCTGAATCCCTACCGCGATACCGGATGCCTGGCCGTCTACGCCGGAACTTCGCGGGAGTCGGCGTCGAAAGTGGTGCAGTCGGTGGTCAGCGAGTTTCACAAGCTGAAAGCGGAGCCAGTGCCTGCCGAAGAACTGCGCCGCTCTAAAGACCAGCTGAAGGGCAGCCTGATGCTCTCGCTGGAGTCGAGCAGCGCCCGCATGTCGAACCTGGCTCGGCAGGAAATGTATTTCGACCGCTTCTATGATCTCGACGAACTGATCGAAAAGATCGAAGCCGTCGCCGTCGAAGATCTAACAAGTCTTGCCAACGAATTCTTCAATACCGAGTCCGTGGCGGTAACCATCCTTGGGAATCTGACTGGGCTGAAGATATCGCGCAATCAACTGGCCTGCTAGCCACTATGAACGACGCTACAATTCGTTGCACAAATGATGCACGGGATCAGCTGAAAATGCCCAAACTCCACGCGAAACTTGTGACTTTTTCATGGCATTTGCGGGCTTTTCAAGGCATACTATCCCGAGCGTAAGTCTCCTAGGTCGGCCCAGGTTCCGCATGTTCGAGTCCAAAGCGTTGGTTCCCAAAGGTGATCGCGTCGCCCTGGCAGAATTGCCGGAGCCCGATCCCAAGCAGCGAAGCATGATGGTGGCAGCCCTGGTGCTGCTGCTCGCGGGCTTGGGCGTTTCCCTGTACCACTATCGCGGGTTCTGGTTTCCGGACACGGAAGAAGCAGAGTACGACCAGCCTGGCGCAAGCACGCCGGCAGCAACCATCCCACCGCCGTCGGCTCCAGCCACGGGAAAATTGAATTCTTCGACGGCGAAGTCTTCTCCCGCCAACTCGGCCTCGTCGAACTCCAGGCATCGTGTGGCGGGCAATGCAAAGGCCGCGAAGAATGTCGTCGTCGATGTCCCGGCGCCGCCCATGGCGACCGCGACTACAACCAGAACCGTATTGCCGCCGCTGGAAGTGGAAGTGGTTGCGGGCGACAGCCACCGCACCATTCGCCCCGGCAACAATTCGCTCAGAGTGGACCTGCAGCCCGGCACTCCCGCGCAAGCGGATGGGCCCGTGGGCGCGGAAACCGCCGCGAGCGTAACCAGCAACGCCGCCGAGCGTGTGCAGATTTCAAGAGGCACGACCGACGTGGTGAGCCGGCCCGTGAAGCCGGATTATCCGCTTCTCGCCCGCCAGATGAAGGTGCAGGGCTCGGTGATCCTACAGGCCCTTATCAGTAAGAACGGGACGATTCAAGATCTCCGCGTGGTGAGTGGCCCACCAATTCTGGCCGCCGCGGCGCAGGACGCCGTGCGGCAGTGGCACTTCAAGCCTCACTACCAGGGCAGCGAGGCCGTGGAAACCCAGGCAAAGATCACCGTCAATTTCACGATCTCCACGAATTAGTTCCGGCAAACTTGGTTGTGGGCCGCCATTTCAAACTTGCCATTTCTCTTCCAGTTTTTCTCGAATTCTTCCCCAAAAATAACGAGCGTCCCGAGACTCTTTCGAGTCCGGGACGCCCGGGCAGCCCTCCCCCAGAACTGCTCACCTGTAAAATTAAACTCGTCCCTTTCGGCTGAAAATAGCCCGGAGGTGCTACCTATCCCCCTAAAGTGCCATATCCCTATCTTACTGAAACAAAGCTAGTTCCTGGTTTCGTACCGCGCAGGCAGGGTTCATTTCCTGAAGTTGCTGTGGATTGTGCCGATGAAGATAGTCGAGTGCTTCGCTGCCGGTCAACGAATGTCTGCCTTTGAGGATCCCGAGATTTGTCGAAGCCTTCTGGAGAGCCTGCAGGTCGGAGTCTGCGTGGTCGACCTGCAGAAAAAGATCATTTTCTGGAGCGACGGCGCCGAGCGGATTACCGGAAATCTTCGCCACGAGGTCGTAGGCCGGCCCTGCGCGGGACGAACTCTATCGCAATGCGATCAGAACACGTGTGAGGCCTGTGGAACGGAATGTCCCGTTGGGGCAGCGATCCAAGGCGCGCACCCCGGCCGGACTGAGGGTTATCTGCACCACAGGCGGGGCCACCGGGTTCCGGTGCAAGTGTGGGCAGTGCCGGTGCGGGACGCGCACGGGTCTGTGATTGGTGTGCTGCAAAGCTTCGAGGATCACCACGAGCCCGCCGACGACGGCCAGCGCGAAGATAGCCCGAAGGGTTCCGGTCGCGTGGATGAGATCTCCGGCATCGCCAACCGCACCATCATGCAAGCGCATCTGCGGGAAACGTTGAGAACATTCGCGGAGCTGCAGGTCCCGTTCGGCGTCCTGCACCTCAGGCTGAAAGGCTTTGAAGTTTTTCGCGCGAACTTTGGAGCGGAGGCCGTCAATTGCATGCTTCGCATGGTGTCGCACACGCTCGAGCTCGCAGTGTGGAGAACAGACCATGTCGGGCGCTGGACCGACGATCAGTTCCTGGTGATCCTGAATGGCTGCAGCGGCGACTCGCTTCGCGCAGTGGGTGACCGCATCGGCCGAATGCTGGCCAACGATGGCACTGAGTGGTGGGGAGATAAGCGATCTCTCGCCGTATCCATTGGACATGCGGCTGCCCGGCCCGGCGACACGGGCGAGTCCATGCTCGAGCGCGCGCGGCAGAACATGCAAACGATCTCCAATCAGAAAACCAGCCCCACAAAACCCGCTAAGGGCGCGGCATCCGGGACCTAGACGAATGTTAGCCGTCATCGGCGTTATGCTTCTTTTCGGCTGAAATAACTTTACAATCACCTTCGCTCCTGGACCTCCAGTCTGGTTGTATAATCCCCGCTTTGATCTTAAGCAGGATCTTGAAAGCTTTCTAAGCAGCATCTCGAAACCAGGATCTCTGGCCATATCGATCCGCGCGCAGGAGCGCCACCCATGAAAAAAGCTGTTCGCTTTGTCGGTCTCATTGCTTCCCTCAGTTTGATTTCTGCTATTGCGTGGTCTCAGGAAAAGCAGGAAAAAGTCGACCTTGAAACGATTACCCGTATTCGTTACGAAGGCTTTCGCAACTCCAAGGTCATGGACTATGCCAGCGGATTGATGGATTCGATCGGCGAGCGTCTCACCGGCTCTCCCAACATGAAGCGCGCCAACGAATGGACTCGCGATCAGTTGGCTGCGATGGGGTTGAGCAATGCACATCTCGAACCCTGGGGACCATTCGGCCGCGGCTGGGCCAATCAGTATGTCAACGTGCGCATGACCTCGCCTGACATCGCTCCGCTCCTCGTCTACGCTAAGGCGTGGACTCCCGGCACCAACGGCGTCGTCACCGGCAAGTGCATCCGCGTCAACATCGAAAAAAAGGAAGACTTCGACAAGTACAAAGGCAAGCTTGCCGGAATGATTGTGATCATGGGGCCCGACGCGGAAGTGAAGCCCATCACGGAATCTCCCTACAAGCGTTACACCGACGACGACCTGGCCAAGACGGCGGAGTACCAGATTCCCGGCGAGCGCCCGGCCTTTCGCTTCGCCGACTTCGTCAAGCGCCAGCAGTTCGTCAAGGAACTGAATCAATTCCTCGCGGACGAAAAAGTTCTTGCCGTGATCGATCACAGCCGCGGAACCGCGGGCGGCGGCACGGTCTTCGTCCAGTCCGGCGGATCGTACAAAACCGGCGAGACTACGACCGTCCCTCAACTGACGATGGCCTCCGAACACTGGAGCCGCATTGCCCGGCTGCTCGACAAGAAAAAAGACGTGACTCTCGAACTAAACGTCACTAACACTTTCTACGACGATGACCCCATGCAGTACGACACCATCGCTGAACTTCCGGGCACCGACAAGAAAGACGAAGTCGTGATGCTCGGCGCCCACCTCGATTCCTGGCATGCGGGCACGGGCGCTACCGACAACGGAGCGGGCACCATCGTCATGATGGAAGCCATGCGCATCTTGAAAGCGCTGGACATCAAGCCGCGCCGCACAATTCGCATCGGCCTGTGGAGCGGCGAGGAAGAAGGCTTGCTCGGCTCTCAAGGTTACGTGGAGCAGCATTTCGGCTCGCGTCCTCCCATGGACGAGCCTGGGATGAAGGGCATGCCCACGCTGATGCGTCGTGAAGCGGGGCCGGTCACCGTCAAGCCCGAGCAGGCGAAAGTTTCCGGCTACTTTAATGTGGACAACGGCTCCGGCAAGATTCGCGGCATCTACCTGCAGGAAAATGAAGCCGTCGAACCTATTTTCGAAGCCTGGATGCGTCCCTTCAAAGATCTTGACATGACGACCATCACGATGCGCAACACCGGCGGCACGGATCATCTTTCGTTCGACGCCGTCGGCATTCCCGGATTCCAGTTCATCCAGGATCCCATCGAGTACGAAACCCGCACCCACCACTCCAACATGGACGTTTACGATCGTCTGCAACCCGAAGACCTCAAGCAGATGGCCGTGATCGTCGCCAGCTTCGTCTACAACACGGCCATGCGCGACCAGATGCTGCCCCGCAAGCCCATCGAACCACCGCTGCCCCGGGAACCGGAGAAGAAGGACGGCCAGTAGGCGGCGCCGAAAAATCTTTTCGGGGCCCGTCTGGCAACGCGGCGGTGGCTGCCGCCCGCAGTGAGGAAGTAGGAGGAAAACCGATGGTTACACGACGTGAATTTCTCGACGCACTCGCAGTGGGCGCGGCCGGACTGGCCGTGGGAACTACGGCAAAGAGTTACAGCCAGATCATGGGCTCCAATGATCGCCTCAACTTTGCGGTGATTGGCCTGAACGGGCGCGGCTACGCTCATCTCTCGTCGCTCAAGGTGAACAAGGCCGCGGCCCGCATCTCGCATGTCTGCGATGTCGACAGCAATATTCTTAAGAAGTTCGCGGATGCTACGCAGCACGAGATGGGCGAAGCCTCCACGGCCGCCAAAGATTTTCGCAAGATTCTCGAACAGAAAGATGTAGACGCCATCACCATCGCTACCCCTGACCATTGGCACACGCCGATGGCCATCGCCGGGCTGCAGGCAGGCAAGCACGTCTATCTGGAAAAACCATGCAGCCACAATCCGGCCGAGGGAGCGATGCTGATCGCGGCGCAGCAGAAATATCAAAAGCTGGTACAGATGGGCACGCAGCAGCGTTCATCCCCGCACACCATAGAGATCGTCGACAAAATTCACGCAGGGCTCATTGGCAGGGCGTACTACGCGAAAGCCTGGTACAGCAATGAGAGGAAGTCGATTGGCAGCGGCAAAGAAGCGCCCGTGCCGCCGCAACTGGATTGGGACTTGTGGCAAGGCCCCGCGCCGCGCCGTCCCTACAAAGACAACGTGCAGCCTTACAACTGGCATTGGTTCAGGATTTACGGCACCGGGGAAGCGCTCAACAACGGCACGCATGAGGTCGACGTCTGCCGCTGGGCGCTGGGCGTCGACTATCCGCAGCGCGTCACTTCCTCAGGCGGCCGATATCATTTCAAGGATGACTGGCAGTTTTATGACACGCTCGTGACCAGCTTCGAGTATGAGGACAAGATGATTTCCTGGGAGGGCAAGTCCTGCCAGGGCATGAAGTTTTACGGCCGCGATCGCGGCGTAACGGTCATGGGTACGACGGGCTCGGTGCTGGTCGATCGCGATGGCTACGAAATTTACGACTTGAAGGGGAAAAAGACGAGCGAATTCAAAGTGGGCGACAAGACCTCGTCTTCCGATCTTATCGGCCGTGACTCCATGACCGACGCTCACTTCGCAAACTTCATTGCCGGAATCCGCAAAGGCGAAAAGCTCAACGCCCCCATCGCAGTCGGCAACGTCGCGGTCACCATGTTGCAGCTTTCCAATATCGCGTGGGAAGTGAATCGTGAGCTGCGCGTCGACTCCAGCGACGGAAAGATCCAGAACGACACAGAAGCAATGAAGATGTGGACGCGGGAATACGAAAAGGGCTGGGAGCCGCATGTCTGACGGCATGCCTGCGATCAGACGATTATGAAAAGCGCCCTCACTCGCCGTGATCTCCTGCGCTCCGGCGCACTCGCTGCGGCAGCCTTCGCTGTGCCCAGCAGTCTCGCAGCCCTGGCCGATGCGAAGCCATCTGCGGACAACGCGTCTCCTCTTCGTTTGGGCCTCGCGAGCTACACATTCCGTAATTTCACGCGAGCGCAACTGATCGCCTTCATGAAGCAGCTCAATGTGTCAGAGCTGAATGCGAAGGACGTCAAGGACCATCTACCGATGGATCCACAGCAGGAGGACGCTGCGCTGGCAGACTATGCTGCTGCCGGCATCAAGCTTCACGCCGCCGGAGCCATCTATTTCCCCAAAGATGAAGATGCGGACATCCGCACCAAGTTCGAGTATTGCAAGCGCGCAGGCATTGGCGTGATCGTCGCCGGCGATCCCGCGCCGGAAACTCTGCCGCGGATGGAGAAGTTCGTAAAGGAGTACAACATCCGCGTCGCCATCCACAATCACGGTCCCGAAGACAAGTTGTGGCATTCGCCGCTGGATGTATTGAAAGCGGTAAAAGGTCTGGACCCGCGCATCGGCTGCTGCATCGACGTGGGCCACACGGTTCGCGCCGGCACCGATGTGGTTCAGGCCATCCACGAAGCAGGCCCGCGGCTGTTCAACCTACATATGAAGGATCTCACCAGTTTCCAGGACAAAGAGAGCCAGGTCGCGGTGGGTGACGGCACCATGCCGGTGCGGAAAATGTTTGAAGCTCTGATCGCGATGAAGTACAACGGCTTCGTCGATCTGGAATATGAAATTCATCCTGACGATCCGATGCCGGGAGTCATCAGCAGCTTTGCCTATATGCGAGGCGTCCTTGCAGGCTTGGGGTAAGGGATCCCAGCACTTTTTTGACCGGGGGCAGACCGCACCGCAGCTTATCGTGCTCCGCTCGATGCGTCTGCCTTCTCTACCCCATCGCTTTCGGGAGCAACAACTCTCTTCACTGCCAACCGTCGCGTCTTGCTCGGCCGCCTCGAATCTTTCGTCCACTTTATGCCTGCCGAAGGCTTATCTTTCGTCGTTTCGTAGATCGTCTCCGTGCGAACCTCAGGTGTGACGCCGAGTTTACCGGCTGTCTGCACATCAAGCTGCCCCGTCACCGGCAGATTCTCAGCCCTCTGAAACTCGCGGATGCTCGCCCGGGTCCGCAGGCCGAGCGCGCCATCGACCTTGCCGTGATAGTGGCCTTCGTCCTGTAGAGTTTGCTGCATCTGCTTGACAGCGTTCGGGTCCTTGGCATCGTTCACGTCGTTCCAATGCTTGTCCCCCGACTCTTCTCTGCTGACATTCTCTCCCGAAGCACGCGGTGTCGGGCGTGGTCCCGACATCCAGGTTGTCAGTAAAAGGAAAACAGCCCCAACGCACCCCACTTTGCCGGCGTAAAGCATTTGTCTCCTCGATTGGAGCACCGGCAGTCCAAACTCAAAGCTACTGAGCTCGAAGAGTTCCTGTGCCTCCCTAACTGCGCCCACGTTTGAAGTCAGGCAGTGGCCTGCCAGGCAAATTGCCCTTTTCGGCCCTCATTAAGATTCGCTTATGTATGGCGCGAATACTGAGCAGAAGCGCTCATGCAGTGAATTGCCAGACAGATCGACACATGGTGGGTTTTTGCACCACTTAGACAACTTAAACAACAATCTCGCGGAGGTTGCTATTCGGCGGACGCTGTATTTAGTTCTGCGCGATGAGCCGCTCCATGCGCAATTTCCCAGAATCAGATAACCGACGCTGCAGGTAAAATCGAGCCTTTGGTCCCTATCCAGCGAATACCGGCGGCGTGGCCGGTCGTCGGGGTGTTTGAGCAATTTTGATCAGCTTTCACGGTCGCGATTGCGGAAGATAGATTCCGTGAAGGTACAACAATGCCCCAATCGGTTTGTTCGGAACTCCCAGCCGGAGTAGTTCTTTGCATCGACGATAACCGGGATGTGCTGGAATGCGAGCGCGCGTTCCTCGAAAGCTTCGGGTATACCGTGTTGACGGCTCCCAGCGGCGGCGAGGGGCTGGAACTGGCGTCCACCCATTCGGTTGACGTTGTAATCCTGGATTACTTCATGCCCGCCATGAACGGGCATGAGGTTGCCCTCGAACTGAGGCGCCTCAGGCCGCTAGCGCCTATCATCCTTCTCACCGAAGGACTGGGCGTTCCAGAACATGCGCTGTCCCTGGTAGACGCCCTCATCGCCAAGGATCGTTTAGCTAGCCAGTTGTTGCCCACGATCGCACACCTGTACGGAAGCGCGCGAATCGCGCTGCCCTCCTATGACGCATAACGGCGGACGGCCGCTGATGTGATGTTCTGATCCGTAACGATTGCACAACTGAATTGTGAACCTGGAGTGGAGCCGCCTTAGGCGCAGTTCTCGCAAAAGCGCTCTCGTCGCGTGTTTCGCAGTAATACGCGAAACACTTCATGCGCATTGCCTCCGCGATATACTCTTCGGCGCAGAAAGCCACGCCGTGTGGCGAGCGTCGGCAATCGAGAAAACTATCTTCTATTCTTCAACCGAGCTATCTTCGCTTGATCGCCCAGGAGAGCAACGCTCCCGCGGTGAAACCCGCCGCAAATGTCGTCGCCACGATTAGCATCGGGTGACGCTGGATGCGCTGGGTTGTGTCATTCAGGAATTCTTCCGCGGCATCGCCGCTCTGTTTTGCGGCACGCCTCACTGCCCCTGCGCTGTCTCCGATTGCGTCGGCAACCGCGCTGGATGCGCGAGAAGCCTGGTGAGCGGATTCGGTAATGTGATCGGCCGTTCTTTCGAGTACAGTTTGCGCCATGGAATGCTCCTTCGTAATTTGCCGGAATGTGATTCGTTCTGAACACTTCACAATGCTGCTTCGATGATGCTGTTCAATAAGATCTATCTAAGATGTCCATCTAACGAATGATGTCCATTCGATCAACGATTCGGTTTCTCGTCTGGGAATTCATCTCGTGTCTAAGCCAACAGTACGTGTTAGCGATTGGAATGACTGTCCTTTTTTATACATTTTCGGCAACCTGCGCGAGGTCATGGCGATCGCCACCGAAGCGGACGCTGAAGCTGATCCAGTCAATCGATATCTATATAGACTCCACGCGAACGCCGCCTACTGTGGCTTCGCGGTTGCGCCCGTCGAAGGCTGCGCCGCTTGAGTTGAGGTGGTTACGGCCGAGGCGCTTGCCTGCGCTTGCTTGGTGGCCGGAATCTCGGTGCCGGCGGGATAAACGAAAATCTGAACCCTACCCCAGCCAACATCGGAGTTCGCTTCCGCCTGCTTTCCCATTCCCAGAGTTCTGAGTTGACTATCGTCAAATCCGAAATTTTCCACCAGATACTGGCGCACCACCATCGCCCGGGCTTGCGTCAGCACCAAGTCCTTTTGCGTGTCGCCTTCCATGCCCGCCGATGCCACGACCACGGCGAACGCGAATTGGTTATTCGCCAGGAACTCGCCGCCGGCGTTGAGAGATTTCTGGTTTTTCAGCTTCGCCGAATCCTGCTTGTCGAAGAGCTGCTTCGCCGAGTAGGTGAACTCCTTGGTGGGCGCGCCTTCCGGGAGCTTTTCAATCTCGTTCTTGGCCAGCTCTGCGGAATCCTCATAGCCGCGGCTCTTGAAGAATCCGCGTATTAAGAAGTTGTGCTTCATGGCTTCCATATTTTCCTGGAAGTCGGTAACCCCGGCTTGCGCCTGGACCATGGTGTCGCGCATGGAGCTCGACGTCTTTTCGAGGTTGGTGTAAAGCTGCCTGTCGTTCACCAGCGCTCCCGCAGTTCCCTCCCCTTTATCGATCTTGGCGCTGATCGAATCCAGATTCGCCGTCGCCTTGGTCGCATTCTGGATGGCTTGCTGGGCGCCGTCCAACAGGCCGCTCGCCTTTTGCAGCAGCTCGGCCATTTCGAGTGGCGGCTGGCTGGCGATGAGATCGCCATCCTGCACCTCACCTGATCCCGCCGATCCAAACGAGATCGCCAGGAACTGATTGCCCAACAATCCCTCGGTTTCGATGGTAGCGACGGAATCTTGTTTGACGATCTCGTGCGTCGTCTTGTCGAGATCCATCGTTACCGTGACTTTTTCGCCAGGCTTGTTCGGCAATACGATGCTATGGATGGTCCCACTGTGAACCCCGCCTACCCGCACATCGCCGCCTGCATCCAGTCCCACCACGTTCTCGAATTGAGCTCTCAACGTGTATGTCGAACGGAACAGATACTGCTTGCCTCCGATGAGGAAGATACCGGACACTAGAATTGCCAGTGTCGCAACAATGAAAACTCCGAGCCGAGCCGCTCTCGACATATATCCTCCTACGAATGCTTCAAAAATTTCCTGACAAACTCAATGTCGCTTTTCTGCAATTCTTCAAAGCTGCCTTCGATCACCACATTCCCCTCGTTGAGCAGGGCCAGCCTGTCGGCAATCGTCTTTGCGCTGTGCAGATCGTGCGTCACCACGATGGACGCCATGTGATGTTCCTGCTGGAGCTTCAGCACCAGGTCGTCGATCTCGCCGGAACTGATGGGGTCCAGTCCAGCGGTAGGTTCGTCGAGCAGCAGAATATCCGGCTCTAGAGCCAGCGCGCGTGCCAGCCCAACGCGTTTCTGCATGCCGCCCGAGATATCCGAAGGCATCTTTGCGAGCGCGTCCTCCATTCCTACTTCCGACAGCAGTTGGTGAACGCGGTCGCCCCGCTCGGACTTCGTCATCTCTCTTTTGTGATGCTGCAATGGAAATGCCACGTTCTGCTCGACGGTGAGGGAATCGTAAAGCGCGGCATGTTGAAACAGAAAACCCATCTTCTTCCGGATCTCGCCCATCTGGTCAAGCGCCAGGCCGGCGATGTCCTGCCCATGCAGCAGAATCGATCCCGAGTCGGGTTTCTCCAGTCCGATGATGAGCCTCAGCAGAACGCTTTTGCCCGTGCCACTGCGCCCCAGCACCGCCAGTGTTTCACCGCGCTTCACGGCCAGGCTGACCCCGTTCAGGACCGTCTGAGTTCCGAAGGACTTATGCAAGTCCGCGACGGCGACAACCGGCGCGTTGCCGTCTCTCTCGGCCTGCCCTTGCTTGCTCTCGACTTGATCGATGGTAGCTGTATCCATAATTATTTCGCGCCTGGTTCAAACCATGCCGCAGAAATCCATGTCACAAAACATGTCACAGAAAAAACGCTCACGGGAAAAATATAAGAATGAGCTTTACCAGCACGACATCCGCCAAGATTACGAACAGCGAAGACAGCACCACCGAACTGGTGGCCGCGCGCCCCACGCCCGCGGCGCCTCCCTCGGTCCGCATTCCCTGAAAACACGCGATCAGCCCGATGATCAGACCGAACACCGCGGTCTTGAATGTAGGAGGAAGGAAATCGTTGAACGTGGCGCTCTTGAAACCGCTGCTGATGAACTGATGCAGCGAAAGCGGCTCAACCAGGGCCTGCGTAACCCAGCCCATGAACAGACCGGACAAGTCGGCGGCAAGGGTCAGCAGCGGCAGCATCAGGATGCAAGCCAGGATGCGGGTGGCCGCCAGCAGCCGGAAGGGGTTTACCGCGGAAGCCTCGATGGCGTCGATCTGCTCGGTCACTTTCATCGACGCCAACTCCGCGCCAATACCCGCGCCCACGCGACCACTCACCACCAGGCCCGTGATGATTGGGCCAGTCTCGTGCATAACGGAAAATACGATGGCCGCAGGAAGCAGCGACTTCGCCCCGAATCGAGTCAGGCTGTAACGCGCTTCCAAAGAAAGTACAACGCCGGTGGCGGCGCCGGCCAAAGCCACCAGGGGAAGAGATTTGGATCCAATCTCGTCGAGCTGTAGAAATAATTCGTGGAATTCAAATGGCGGTGTCACCGCGGCGCGCGCCACCTGCCAGAAAAAAATCCCGAGATCCCCGAACCATTCCAGAAAATCGTTGATCACGCGCTTGGTGGAAGTTAACGTGAGTGGAGCTGTGAGAAAGTCAGGCTGCTCGGGAAGCGGAGCTTCCAGGCTCGCGACCGCCATGGATTTCTGATCAATCACGGAGTTGACCCCGAAGCGGGTGCTCCGTGACCATTATTCAGGTGCATGCGAGAAAGCAGGGAGTGAGGGCCGCTGTAAATGAATTCCAACGCAACGTTTTCCCCCGCATACCCCAGCAAGCTGTAGTTCCCCATGCGGAATGCGTCCTTGGCGTCGTAGCGATTGGGATACCATGCATAGACGGCCGTCATGGTGCCGGCGTAAGGCGCGACCAGAGCGGGGAAGGAAAAGACGCGGTGGCCATCGTCGCCGCGCCGCCCCGTAAAAGTGGAAATCAGCGCATGTCGCAGCCGCGGAAATACTCCCTCGCATTCGCAGCGGTAATACAACGTGTCCTCACGAAAAGCGTGGGCGAGTGCGTAACGCGTCGTCGTGGTCACAACAGCGATGCCGAAGTCGGACCCGAATCGCCTGCCATAACCGGCAGCACCCTGACCCCACTCTGGGGGGCTGTTATAAGCCTGGTTGATGCCGCTCGCCAGTGCAGCTCCGGCGATGGGATAGGGCCCAAACGCATCGAAGAGGTAGTTGTGGAGCCTGATTTTCTCTGAAGGGCGGACGTAGGTCAGGTCGGGCTGCGCGGGGCTTGTGCTGTCAACCGTGCCCGGGGAGCCTTCCGAATCAGTCAGCGATTGCGCGCCTGCCAGCAACGCCAGTGCTGGCGCCACCAACAGCAGAAGCATGATCCGGCGCATGCTCACGTCGCGATTCCATTTGGAAGGTTCCTGCCTGCGCACCAAAGGGCCCCTGTTCTCAGACGGTAAGCGGACAAGCTCCGTGGTCGCACTGGCAAGCAATCTCCACTTCCTTCGACCCCGCATCCTTACAGACTGGACCGCAGTATTTTTCGCCCGGCGGCGCCACGCACTTGCATGGCAGGTGTGCACACTTGGCTTGTGTAGGTGTCATCATCATAAGTTCTCCTTTTCCAGGTTCTTCTTCCAGGTTTCTTGGTTTCGAACTTTCGTCGTGGACAGCGTTGCCTCGAGCCGCCCGGCCTCCACATTGTGGCGCGATTCCCGTTGCCTTATTCGCCGACGATTTTTTCAGCGTTGCCGATCCATTTTTGAACTTTGCCGCCACTCTTCTCCGCGTTCCCTGAGATTTCCAAATCGGGGTTGTTTGTCGCCTTCCCGACTTCCTCTTTGATCTTCCCTTTGACTTCGTGCAGCTTGCCCTCGGTCCGGTCTTGCGTACTGGGTTTCACTAGTTGTTCCTCCTCGTTTTGCGAATTGTGACTTGCCTTCCGCCGTTGCCAGCTTCCCCCGTTGCCAGAGCTTGATCGAGGCAACGGGGAGCGCTGCATCGGGTTCGTTCACTGACGAGGACGCTCTTCGGTTTTGGGCGCTTCCTTCGCTGGACGAGGCGCAGGCTGCGCACGAGCTACGGTTGGCTGGCGCGGCGCGCTCCCTGGTTTAGGTGCAGCTTCGGCCCTGGGTGCGGGCTTAGGTGCGGCCTTAGGCGCAGCCTGACGCGGCGCAGCCTGCGCATGAGTTGCAGTCGGCTTCTCCGACGGAGCCGGCTGACGAGCCGCCTTTGTCGTCGCTGCCTTGTTCTCGTTCGACCGCGTCGCAGCTTCCTTGTTCGCAGCCGCCTTGTTTTCGTTCGACCGCGTCGCGGCTTCCCTGTTCGCCGCTGCCTTGTTCTCGTTCGACCGCGTCGCAGCTTCCTTGTTCGCAGCCGCCTTGTTTTCGTTCGACCGCGTCGCGGCTTCCTTGTTCGCAGCCGCCT
>Ga0302326_10007247_pt1 | contig 24761 bp, 29 predicted proteins | sample Palsa_T0_3_FD_202264 | JGI IMG/M metagenome (GOLD analysis project Ga0302326, IMG submission 202264) | Peat permafrost microbial communities from Stordalen Mire near Abisko, Sweden - Palsa_T0_3 | ecosystem: Environmental > Terrestrial > Soil > Palsa > Peat permafrost | place: Sweden: Abisko... | reverse complement strand
ACTCCTCGTACTTGGCATGAATGTCCTTCACCCGGATGTTGAGGAAGCTGCTGGTCCGGTCGGGGTCGCGTGGCGCCTCCAGCGTCACGGTGGGCTTGTCGTCGGTCGGCCCTCCGCCGACGTTGATCACGATGAAGCAGTTGGCCAGCTTCACATTCACATTCGTGACGTCACCGGAGAAGACGACCGTGCCGCCGAGCACCTCGGTGTAGAACCGCCGGGAACGTTCAACGTCGTCCGAAGTAATGAAATGGCACAAGACCATGTCGTCTCCGGACCCCTCGACCTCAGCCAACCCGCACCTCCCCTGGTTTCGACCGGCTCCCGCTCTCAGGGGGACCCGAGTCGATGTTGCGAAGATCAAAATGCTCCCCGACCTTACATGCCGATACCGGGCACGGCCCTCACGTCTTTAGTGCCCCTGACCTGGGTGTTCCTCCTTAACGGGAGGATGTCTCACTTACGTTCGCCAGCACGATGAGCAATGTGCCATTCGCCCCGCAAGCTTGCGAGGATGCCAAGGCCGCGAGGTGAACAAGAGGGACAGCCATTTCGGTCAGCGCGGTGGAGATCATGAAGTTTCTCAGTCCTTCAACACGCATTGCAGCGGACGTGACCACCACGCCACTGCCGCCACCCCATTTGATGAGCAGCAAGGCTCTGGCAGCACGTCATCAGCCCACTAGAGCTCTGCAGTTCAAGCGGACACCCATTTGGGCCGACATCCACAGAGATCTTCTTCACGAGAAGGTACGGGTGTGGTGTGTGGTTGTTCGTGACTTGCTGTCGGATCCCCCCTCAATGCTCCTCTTTTCTCATAACATCTCGCAGATTTCAACTGACCAGGATCGCCGACATCGACGGGCACAAGACTCCGTGAAGAATGTCGAGCCAAAGGTGCTCGAGTCACATGCCGAATGGCGCGCGGCCGACGTCGCCGATCCCGAATCGTGGACCCTGCATCTCGACGACCACGACCATGCGGAGCTCGATGCGGCCTTGGCCCTAGCCAAACAGACAAGCGCCGACCCTCTCGAGATTCGGCGCGAGGACTTCCCGCTCGAGAGATTGGGCGACAAGCTCGAGAGCACGCTCAACATGTTGGCGAACGGCCGAGGGTTCACGCGCATCAGCGCCCTCGACGCGGGACGCTACAGCGAGGACGACATCACGCTCCTCTTCTGGGGCATCGGGCTGTACCTCGGCGAGGCGCGTGTGCAGAACCAGTACGGCCACCTCTTGGGCGACGTGACCGATCAGGGCAAATCCCCGACGACCCCACCATGCGAGGCTATGAGCTGGGCACGGTAGGGCTGGACCACCACAGCGATGGATCCGATCTGGTCGGCCTCCTCTGCCTGCGGACGGCTCGCCGCGGGGGTCGCTCCTGCGTTGCCAACGCGGTGGCCATCCACAACCACCTCGTCCGCGAGCGCCCGGACTTGGCCGCCGCGCTCCACCAGCGGTTGCCCGTCGACGCGCGGGGCGAAGAGGCGGAGGGATCCGACCCCTCGTACTCCATTCCGTGTTTCATCCCGCGCGGCGGACGGCTCTTCGTCCGCTTCAATCCGCTCTACATCGAGAGTTCGCAGCGCCACCCCGATGCACCGCGATTGACCGAGACGACCCGCGAGGCGATTGCGGCAGTGTCCGCATTGGCCAACGACCCCGACTTCAACGTCTACATGGACCTCTCTCCCGGTGAGATCCAGTTCATCAACAACTACCACGTGCTGCACGGCCGCGAGCCCTACGAGGACGACCCCGCCAGCGGGTACCGACGTCACTTCAAGCGGCTGTGGCTGTACATCCGCACCCTGTCCGACCGGCCTGTGTACTTTGGCGAGTTGTGTCAACCACGGCACTGGGAGTCCGAGCGGAGTGTTATCTCCGGCTGACGATGGATCGCGCGGATCGCGAGAAACTTCCGGCCGTTGCGAGGACGGCTGGATTGAGGGCCTCGCTCGACCATGGGACGTTCTCGAAAACAAACCGAGAGCCGGGCTCTCTCAGTGCGTCTGGCTGGGTGGCACGGATCTCGCGTTCCTCAGCGAGGCGGAGATTTCGACACAGCTCGCGCCGGCAGGCGGGCTCGTCTGCGGACACCGTCGGGCTTCGTCCGCACAACGCGAAGGTCAGGAGTTCCCGTTGTCCCCTGCGCCAGTCGACGGCTTGTTCGTCACTGCCGTCCGTGGCCGCAGAGGGGGGATCTGCTCGATTTCCAGGCGCCGGGGGCCCGACCACAGCGCGGGTGGAGCGTCAATCGTCAACGCCAACGCGTAGGCGGCGGCCTCGTAGTTGACCCGCCAACCCAAGAAATCCGTCCACGCATCCTCGAGAGGACGCTCGATTGGATAGTTGACCAGGCGCAGCCGCTCGATGGCCTCGACGAAATCGTCATATGAGAGCGAGATCCCATTGCTGGGGTCGGCGTCGAATGGGATCGGAATTCCGATCGCTCGGGCAACATTGCCGAGACAGGTGAATCCTCCGCGGAGACAGAGCCGAGCTTGAATCAGGTCTGAACCGTCGGGAAGCAGCGCCAGGTACAACGCGGCCGCGTCAAGGATGGCAAGTTGCGCCGTGACCCATGACGACAGCGGGCGTGGCGAGCGGAACCAAATCAGTGGGACATAGGTGGTATGGCTTTCCGACACGTCAGCCGACCACTGCTCCCACGATTCGAAGAGCTCCGGCAGTTGGGCGACGGCGGAAACCCCGCTGCCCATGCCGTAGTGCGTGCGGGCCAGGAGTTCCGGCCCCCACGATGGGACGCCTGCTCTCGAGTCGAGCATCGTGATCAGGCCTTCGCGGCGGTTGAACGCTGCGTACAACGTCGGGAGGTACCCGATCTGGAGGGCAACCGTTCCCAGGCCAGCGAGCGCAGCAAGGGGGTCGAGTGCAGCCCCTGAACTCGTGTGTGGAACGAGAAAGCCCAACGTGCACAGCGCCGACCCCGTCTGCTCCATTGCGCTGCCGAGGTCACCGTTGCCGAAGGACCACATGAGCAGCCCAAACCCCAGCTGGTAGAGGGCGAGCCAGGCAACGACCTGGCCGATGAGTTGTACGGGCGCCTGGATGGCGAGAAGCCGGTCCCGGTGCTCATAGGAGCTCGTCCTGTCTGCGAAGAAGCGGAACACAGTGCGGTTCACGAGGAAGACCGTCCGCGGGATCCGGCTCCGAATGCGCCGCGGCACGATCAACGTGCCCAGAACACTCCATGCCGTGGCCAGAATGATGAATGCGCCAAGGATCCCCACCACGACTCGGCCGACCATGCCTTAGCTTGTCATGGCTACAACCGGCCAGGTCGGGTCGGGTTTGGAGAGGCGCTCATAGATCGGGCGACGGATTTCTCTTCCCTATTGGTGGGGCCTATTGGTGGGGCACGGACCACCTCCTGGTGGCGCACGACCAAACTCTTAGAACACTGGTCCCCGGAAGGAGGTGTAGGTCACTGACCTGCGGCCTCTGAGTGGGGGGTCTTCGGCCCTCCGGCCTTCGGGGTTATGAGACGACCTATGCAGGTCATCCAACTGGACTGATGAGGTTCGACGGATTTATGCGTCTACCAGGGATAATGCGACACCGCGTACGCGGCGCAAGAAAAGCGAGTGGTGACACAGAACTCTGAATCCGTGGCATTTTCCTGGGATCCCTGCCACCCTCAGGGAATCCTTGGGTCATTCTCCTCGCGCACCTTCGGTTATCGACCCGCCGAGAGCGGCTGGCCAGGGCATAACGCAGAGGCACTGCACGGGGCACGCGCCTGCTCACTATCTGCGCTCCGGCGACTTCGCCACCACGAACTGGTGGTCGCTGCGGGTGCGGTACACGCCGCTTGGATCTCGACACGCCTCGAGCGCGGCGAGCACGGCGTCTCGCAAGATCGCCGGGTCGTTTGAGCGCATCGCGGGGACCGCCGGTCCCACGCTAGATATCGCCCGCCACGCGGTGTCCGCATCCGGCCATTCCATCGTCGAGATGCGGCCGCCGCGCTCGAGCACCGAGAAGCCACTCCTCTCCAACATCTCCTCGGCAACACCCGGCACGGCGATGTCGTTGAGGCGTCGCATCGAACCCCGGTGCTGCTCAGGAGCGTGAGCCGCAAAAACCTTGAACATCTCACGGATGTCAAGGGGTGGTCCCTGTCCCCAGAAACTGATGGCAACCAGCCCGCCGGGCCTCAGCACACGATGGACTTCTTCGAGCGCCTCACCGCAGCCCCCCCAGATGCCGTTCACGGACAGGACCGCGTCGAAGCGCCCGTCGGTCCACGGAAGCTCGAACATCGACCCGACTCGCAGATCGGCCGTCGGTGTGCGGTCGCACGCCACTGCCACGAGCTCGGCGGCTGCGTCGATGCCGGCGACGTCGGCCCCCATTCCGGCTGCGACGCGAATGGCAAGTCCGGAACCGCAGGCCACGTCGAGGAGCGAGGTCCCCGGACCGACCCCCAGCCTGGGGAGCAGTGCGACCAGCATGTCGAGCGAGTAGTGCTCGTAGAGGCACGACCAGTCGATGGCTCTGCTCCCCCACGCCTCCCCCGCCTCCTCCCAGCGGTGGTGCGGTGTGGCGGTCGCAGTGTCTTCGTAGTGGGATGCCATAGACAGATCATGCGCCGGCCTCCCGCAATGGTCTTGAAGTTCTTGTGGAGATCTCCTGGAGCGATCGTCAGGGGATCACCACTCCGTCTTCATGACCTGCAGGGTGGCATGCCGAATAGTGGAGTCAACGGCGACATCCCGCCGTCGCAGACGGACCCGAAAGGACCCACCATGACTCAGACCGAAGCTCCGACCGTCGACAACGGTGTCAACATCGAGGCTCTCCGGGGCGCCCGGCAAGCGCTGACTGATGCGCCCGAGGCGGCGCAGTTCCAGTGGCGTGCTCGCTGCGAGTGGGTGAACGGCACGCACAGCCGCTCGACCATCACCGACTTCTCTGGCCTTGGCGACCAGCACTCCCACAGGCAGGCGTACACCATCGAGGCGGACCATCCCGAAGTGTTCGCATCGGAGGACAACGGTCTGACCCCTCCCGAGATCGTCCTCGGGGCTCTGGCCTCCTGCCTCACTGCGGGCGTGGCCACCGTGGCCACCAACCGCGGCGTTCAGCTGCGCTCGGTGACTGCGATCGTGCAGGGCGAAATGGACCTCCAGGGCATCCTCGGCATCGATGCGGACGTCCGCAACGGCTTCGACCGTATCGACGTCCGGTTCGACATCGACGCGGACGCGAGCCCGGCTGACATCGAGGCCATCGTGGCGCAGTCCCAGAAGCGTTCGGCTGTCTTCGACATCGTCACCAACCCGACGACCGTGCAAGTTTCGGTGGCCTGAACTACGCCGCCCGCGACGGAGAGCCTGAAGTGCATACGTCGGTCGTCGTCGTCGGAGCCGGCCCCGGTGGCCTCGCCATGAGCCATCACCTCACCGGGGCCGGCGTCGACCACGTGCTGCTCGAGCGGGGAGAGGTGGCCCACTCATGGCGAACCGAACGCTGGGACTCACTCCGCTTACTGACGCCGAACTGGATGACAGCGCTGCCCGGCACCCGCTATGAGGGGGACGACCCCGACGGGTACATGACCGCGGCGGAGACCGTGGCGGCATTGGATGCATACCGCTTCTCTTTCGACCCGCCGCTGCATACCGGAATCGAGGTGGAGGCGGCGTATCGCACCAGCGACGGTTTTGAGGTTCGTACGACCGGCGGCACCTGGCGCTGCGACGCGGTCGTCGCCGCCACGGGCGGGTCGAGCGAGTCCCGTCTCCCACCCTTCGCCTCGGACCTCCCACCAGCCCTCCAACAGCTCACTTCTCTGTCCTACCGGCGACCGGCCCAGATCGACCACCGCGGCCGCGTGCTGGTAGTGGGTGCATCAGCGTCAGGGGTGCAGATCGCGGACGAGCTACAACGAGCCGGCCGCGACGTCACCATCGCCGTCGGCGAGCACATACGGTTGCCACGTTCGTACCGAGGATGTGACATCTACCAGTGGCTGGACAGGATCGGCCAACTCGACGAGCGATGGGATGTGGTGGAGGACCTCCAGCGTGCCCGCCGGCACGCATCGGTGCAGGTGATCGGAAGCGATGACGGGCGAGCGGTTGACCTCCCCTCCCTGCAGGCCCTCGGCGTCCAGCTGGTTGGGCGCCTTATGGCGATACGAGGCACGACGGCGTTGTGCTCAGGCGGCCTGAGGAGCCTCGTTGCCAATGCCGATCTGAAAGAGGCCAGGCTCCTCCGCCGCATCGACGAGTGGGTCGACGAGCACGCCATGGCCGATCTCGTGGCCCCTGCAGTCAAACCGAGTCCGACCGTCCTCACCGAGGTACCGACGGGGCTCGATCTAGCCCGTTTCGGAACGGTGATCTGGGCGACGGGGTTCCGCCCCACGTACAACTGGTTGGATCCCCGAGCGCTCGACCGCCGCGGCCGGGTCGATCATGACGGCGGCGTCGCGAGCATGCAAGGCCTCTACCTGCTGGGTCTCCCGTTCCTGCGGCGGCGTCGTTCTAACTTGCTCGCGGGTTTGGGCCGTGACGCGTGCGAACTTGGTCAGCACCTCGTCGAGTACTTGGCGGCGGTCGCAAAGACGCTCACCTCAAGGTCACGCTGAGGCCGAGCTCAGCTCGCCCCGCTGAGCGCTCGTCGAGTCCGCAATACGATGTCCTCTACCGGACAGAGGGCGCCGACCGCGAGCAATTCGTCGGCTCGCTCGGCCCCCAAGGACTCCACGAGCCGATCTCTGGTGGCGAAGGCGAGGTCATGCAGGGTGCTCGACATCGGCGCCACGCCGAGCATCGCGTGCCTCTCGATGGCACCCAGCAGCTCGACGGCGAGTTCGGCTTGGTCGATCCGATCGAGAGCGATCGCACAGCGGGACAGGGTATGCCACTGCTGCGACCAGTCCCCGGCGCGGTCCCAGACTCCGACCATATCTGCGAGACCCGCACACCCTGCCTCGAGCTCGCCTCGAGAGACCAAGAGTCCGCTCGCTTCGGTGACGGCGAACCCGTGCATCCAGCGGTTCCCGGCGGCACGCGCGATGCGGCCGCTGGCGGTGAACGCCTCCAGTGCCTCGTCCTCGGTTCGGCTGGCAAACCCGCGGGCGACCTCGACTGACGCCAGGTCGGTCGGTGACATCGTCAATTTCGCGACATCGTTGGCTCGTGCGATGAGGGCCTCGGCCTCTTCGTAGGCACCGTTCGAGCTGTGTCCAACAGCCGCGAGATAGCAGGCGTGGACGATCCGCGACCGGCTGCCGGACTCCTCTGCCAGCTCGATCTGGCGAAACGCCTCAGCGTGGCCTTTCGTTGGTTCGCCCACGAGGTAAAGCACGTTGGCGAACGTTCGTTCCGCGAGGCCACTGGGGAAGACCGACAGCCGGCTCTCCAGTTGGCGCGTTTCCTCCGCAAGCTCCACCGCGAGATCGAACTCCCCTCGGACCCATGCGCCGTACGCCCGAATCCCAGTGAGCATCGGGGCCAGTGGATGGTCGAGCGCATCCGGCGCGTTGCAGGCGGAGTCGGCCCATGCGAATACCTCATAGCGCATGGCCCGCATGGCGAACTCGCGGATCGAGGTGATCAGACCGAAAGTGACATCGAGAGCCCCGAGCTCCAGAGCAAAGCGCTGCGCAGCTCGTAGGTCGGCCAGCGAAGACTCCGCTCTGGCGAGCGCGTCACCTTCGCCGGGACCACACAGCTCAGACTCGACCGTTCCGGCCTCGGCGGCGAAATGTCTCGCATGCGCTGCGAACAGCTCAGCGGCTCGGGCATCGCTGAGGCGGGTGCGCCCATATTCCCGGAGTGTCTCGAGCAGCTCGTAGCGAGTCGAGCCCCCCGCTAGCGGACGCACAGCGAGCATGGAGCGTTCGGTGAGCCGGGTCAGCAGGTCGAGGGTGTCGCCTCCTGGGGCCATTGCCTCCGCCGAGCGCAGCTCGAAGGAACCGGCAAGCACTGACAGCGCAGTGAAGAGGGCCCGCTCGTCGGGCTCGAGCATGTCGTAGGACCAGCTGATGGCGTCGTGCATGGTCCGGTGCCGAGGATCGCTCCCCCTTCGCATCGCCTTGAGTACCCCAAAACGCTGGTCCAGGCGCTGAGCGACTTCGGCAACGCCGATCGCACGCGCCCGGGCCGCGGCCAGTTCAATCGCAAGCGGGATTCCGTCGAGGCGTCGACAGATCTCGACAACCAGCGGCCCGGTGATCTTGTCCAGGGCGAAGGAGGAGTCGGCGGCCTTGGCCCGAGCAACGAAGAGCGCGACGGCGGGGATCTCAGCCAGTTCGCCGAGCGCTACATCTGACGCGAACAGGTCCATGGGGCCGGTCGCCAGCGGATCTACCGTCCAGAGTCGCTCACCGGCCACGGCTAGCGGTTCCCGGCTGGTGGCGACGATCGCGATGGTGGGAGCCTCGCGCAGAATCCGTGCCACAAGCCCGGCCACAGGCTCGATCAGATGCTCGCAATTGTCGAGCACCAGCAGAGTGTGCCGGGGGCGCAGCAGATCGATGATGGCATCGTCGATCGAGCTCGACTTCCGTAGGTTCACGTCGATGGCCGTGGCAAGCGCGGCGGCCGTGGCGTCCTGATCGACGACTCCCACTAACTCAACGACGTGGACACCATCCTCGAATTGGCCACCAACCGTGCGGGCCAGCTCCATCGCCAGCGAGGTCTTCCCCACGCCCCCCGGGCCGATCAATGTGACCAGCCGGTGATCGACGATCATCGCGGCGAGCTGCTCCAGCAACACCTCGCGTCCGATCAACGGCTGCACCCGGACGCCGATCGACGCTCCCGTGGCAACAGGCGACATTGCGACCTCGGTCCGACCCTCCTCGATCTCCTGCACGGTCGCCACGAATTCGTAGCCTTTGCCATGCACCGTCCGGATGATCAACTGCTGGCTACCATCGTCACCGACGGCCTGGCGGACCGCCTTGATCCGCGTCGTCAGCGCTGACTCACTCACGAATCGGTCACCCCAGATCGCGTCCAGGAGCTCCTCCTTGCGCACCACGGTGCCGCGGTGCTTGACGAGGTAAGCGAGCACGTCGAATACCTGAGGCTCGACCCGGATCTCCTCGCCACCCCGTCGAAGGACGATGCGGTCTAAATTCAATTCACAGTCGGCGAAACGGATCACCTCACCGACCGTAGCCGCCGCGATGGTCCCGCCTCAGCGTAGGGAGGTGCAGGTGCGGAGCCTCGTACGAGGGCTGAGACCGGCTGAGGTGAGTAAACAGGCCGGCGTGACGAAGCCATCGTCGATCACGAGACCAACGATGCTGGGCGGCCCGGTCGAAGGGGGCTGGGGACGGACGGCGCGACACTCGAGCCGCCACACGCCTCGGTATAGAGACGGCAGAGGGACATCGGGTTACTTCAGTGGTGAAGGCGCCTCCGAGCTGTGCTCTCAGCTCGGAAAGCAGCGCCTCGTTGCCAGCCACACCCACAACGTGGGCGCCTTCTTCTACGAGCGAGATGGCGATCCCCGTCCCGCCCGAAAGTAGTCCAATGATCGTCTGGACTCCCCAGAAGTCCGGTGCGACGCAGTTGACCCGATCAACTCACGCTGGCTCCGTCAGCCCGGCATCTTCCATGACGCACAGCGTAGGGCTCAGTGAGCCGAGCCCAAGGGTGTCCCCCTCTTACCCGGCCGCGTTGTACGGGCGCACCGAGACTCGGTCGTCAACCCTTCACGTACGAGAGTTCTCAGCAACCAGTCCGTCACGGGTACGGAACATGTCGACGCCCCGCACGTGTCCGCCCCGCCACGAATATCGCCAGCATTGCACCACCCGATCCGGCGTGGCAAACGTCTCTTCGGCCTGAAAGACAGCGTCTTTGTCATCGAAGATCGGCCGCCAGGCCCCGCGTAGGGAGTCGCGACCCTCGTAGCGAATGCCGTCAGGCCCTGGTTCGGTGGACTCGAAGGCACAATCGTCGGTGACGAGCAAGAGCGTTGCCTCGAGGTCGCGTGCCGCCCAGGCCGCACCGAATGCTTCCACGATCGCAAGGGCATCCATCGTTGTGCCGGTCGACGGTGAGGCTGGCATCAAGGTGCTACGCCATGGCCGGCGAGACATCCTCCAAACCAGAGCGAATCATCTCGCGGAGCTCCGCCGTGTCTTCGTGCCCATGCTTGGCAACGGCATGTGCTACCGCGGCGTCGAGGGTCTCTTGTTCAGTCCCGGCGATGGTCAGGGTGCAACCAATGTCGTTGGGTACTTTGCGGCAGTCAATCATCTTGCGGGCCATACGAGCCCCCTTTCCTTCTAGACCGGATCTGCTCCGGTCGCCTTCAGCTGGATTGGATCGCGTAGTTGCTGGCCCCGAACCAGTCCACTGTTACCACCGGTTCATCCCCCACCACCCACGCATCATGGCCACTGGGCAAAGAGGTGACCTCGCCGGGACCTGCGAGTATCTGTGTGCTGTCGTCCATGAGGATCGCCAGCTGACCGCTCACGTGGTACTGGAAATGGGGAGCCTCGCAACTCGACGTATTGGCGATGGGTTTGATGTCGTTCGACCAGCGCCATCCGGGCTCGAAGATGTAGCGCCCGACTTCGCCGTTGCCGACCTTGACGATCTCGGCTCTGCCGTGGGGGAACTCCCGGACTTCGTCGGGTTGTGCAAACGCTCGATGTTCAGCTTCGTGCATCGCAACCGCCTCTCGGTGGTCTGCCGTCTGACAGACTAATCTACCTACTAGTAGGTAGAAGTCAAGTGACAATCTGAACTCCCGAGTGGTCTGTGAGGATGGCTGGGTGACCCAGGCGCAAGAGCAACGCACTGACACGGCGAACCGGATACTGGACGTGGCGGAGCACCTGGTCCAGGTACGTGGTTTCAACGCTTTCAGTTACGCCGACGTAGCCGGCGAGCTCGAGCTCACCAACGCCGCACTCCACTATCACTTCCCGACCAAGTCAGAACTGGGGGAGGCCCTCATCGCCCGGTATGCGATCCGATTTACAGGAGCGCTGAACGAGATCGACGAGTCCAGGGTCGATCCTCCGGGAAAGCTCGATGCCTACGTTGATCTCTACGCCGATGTGTTGCGCAATCAGCGGATGTGCCTGTGCGGCATGTTGGCCGCCGAGTACGAGACTCTCTCCGCGGGGATGCAAGTTGCGGTTGCGGACTTCTTCGAGATGAACGAACAGTGGCTCGCCGAGGTGTTACGGCATGGTCGTGACGATGGAACGTTCAGGTTCACTGGCTCTCCACTCGATGAAGCGCTCTCGATCGTCAGCGGTCTCGAGGGGGCAATGCTTATCGCCCGATCATTCGGCGATAGCGGGCGTTTCCAGTCCGCTGCGCGCCAGCTCGTGACCACCCTTCGCCGATAATTAGGGCACAACAGGACTTGCACTCCCAGGCGTCGAGCCGCTGAAGCCGGGACCGGTCCGGAAAAAACGTGGAGCGTCGGCCGAGCCTGACGATCAGCGCTCCTCCAAGAAGGCTTGATTCGTCTGGCCGACCTCGATCAGGTGCCCGTCCGGATCTCGCAAGTAGCAACGAAGCTCTGGGCCGCGATCTATTGGCGGGGTCAGAAACTGGGCTCCTTTGGAGCTCCAGTCTTGGTAGATGTCTTGGATATTGGCGACGCGAATGTTCAAGAAGCTGCTGGTCGCGTCGGGGTCGGGTGCGGTGAGCGTCACGGTCGGCTTGTCTTCGGTGGGGGGACCGCCCCCGTTAATGATGATCCAGCTGTTCGCCAGGGCGACAACCGTGGGCTCTTTGTCGAGAACGACTTCGCCACCGAGGACATCGACGTAAAAGCGACGAGAACGAGCGATGTCCTCCGACACGAGGAAGTGGGTGATCAGGATGCCTGTTTGTGGGGCAGGGAAGGTGGCCATTCAATTCTCCTTTGATCCTTGAGGGTCTGAGTCAGATGGCAGGCGCGCCATCCGCGCCGAGGCTTGAGTTTCTGTTCAGCCGGTTGGGAAATACGGCGCTTCAGTGTCGATCACCCGGCCACGGGGACGGGCACGCCCTGAGCGTCGTCCGCGCCCGGGGCCATGTCGGCGACACGCACGTTGGGTGCCCGTAATGCGATCACCGCGGCGATCACGAGTGCGATGCTGGCGCCCTGCAGTCCTCGCTGGAAGCCCAGCAAGAGCGCCTCGGAAGGTTGGGCGTGTGTTGCGAGTAGATGGTTGGTGCGGACCGTGGCGAGGGAGACGAGGATCGCAAGCCCCAGCGCGGCCCCGAGCTGAAAGGACGCGGTGATCAACGACGCTGCGAGTCCAGCTTTGTCGGCCGGCACACCCCCATTTGCGGCATTCTGAACGCCCACCATCACCAAGCCCAAACCGGCGCCCATGATCATCATCCCCGGAAGGATGTCTGGAGGATAGGTGCCATGCAGCGGTACTCGAGAAAGCAAGAACACTCCCGCGGCGCCCAGCAGTGCCCCCGTCACGATAAGCGGCCGGGTGCCGATCTTCGGGATCCCCTTCGTTGCCACGCCCGCTCCGATTCCAATGGCCACCGTCAGCGGCAGATAACACAGGCCAGCGCGGATCGCCGAGTAGCCGAGCACTTCCTCCATGTAGAGAATGATGAGAAAGAACATCGTGTAGAAGGCGGCCCACGCGAGAACCTGAGTGACATCCGCCTCCCACAGGCCCTTGATCTTGAACAGCGACAGAGGCACGAGTGGGTTGTGGTGGCGCTGCTCGTTGAACAAGAACAGGACGATGAGCACAACAGCACCGGCGAGTTCCCCGAGAGTCCGAGCTGTGCCCCAGCCGACATTGGGTGCGTTCACCAGCGCATAGACCAAGAGCAACATGCCGCCCGTAATGAGACCAGCGCCGACCGTGTCAAAGTCCCTTAGCGGCGGCGCCTTGGGCCGTTCCCCGTCAATGAGGAGAAACGACGCCACGAGGATGACCGCCACTATCGGCAGGTTGACAAAGAACACCCACCGCCAACTCACCTCGGATGTGAGCACGCCACCCAAAAACGCTCCCCCAGCGCCCGATATGGCGGCCATACCACCCCAAAAACCAAGCGCCTTGACCCGATCGCTGCGGGTATGGAACGACGTCGTCAGGATGGAGAGCGCCGCCGGCGTCATCATCGCCGCGCCGACCCCCTGAACCAGCCGGCCCCCGATCAGCACCCCTTGGCTTCCAGCCAAACCGCATACGAGCGACGAAATTCCAAAGAGCGACGTCCCGGCAACGAGCAAGCGCCGCCGGCCGAGCAAATCAGCCAAGCGGCCGCCGAGCAGCAAGAAGCCTCCGTAGGTGAGCAGGTACGCGCTCGCGACCCACTGCAGGTTCTGGATCGAGAAGTGCAGATCAGTCCGAATCACCGGCAACGCCACATTCACGATGGATGCATCGAGAAGGTCCATGAACGCCACCGCGCACATCAAGGCGAGGACGAGCTTGCCGCGACGCGTCTCGAGAAAAGAGGGCGGAGCGGATGTTGCCGATCGAGTATCCACCGGAGAAGACCCTCCTAGTTAGTAAGTTAACTAACTATGTCAGGCCGACGAACGCCCTGCAATCGGCTTTTCAGTTTTCGACAAGGGTCGATCGGCCACTGGCCATCGGTTTTCCCAGTTCAGGGCCGAATTCTGGCGACCAAGGCTCAGGGATAATGTTTTTGTGGCGAGCAGTCAGTCAACTAACACTTTCCTCTGGCAACACCGTCGTCTACACTAGTGAGTGAGATGACTGACAAAGTCGCAGGGAATAGTGGATCACGGGCACAGAAGCGCCCAGCGAAGCGGGATCGGCTGATCGATGCCGCTTCGCTGTTGATCTACGAACAGGGAGTGGAGCGGACGACGATCGCCGACATCGCTGCTGCTGCCGACGTTCCCTCGGGCAACGTGTACTACTACTTCAAGACGAAGGACGACATCGTCGATGCTGTCGTTTCCATGCGCATAGGAGAGATCGAGGCGACTTATGCGGCCCTGGCGAAGCGGTACGACACTCCGGCTGATCGACTCAAGGCAATGTTCAAATCGCTTTCGGGGCAAGCCAAAATAATTGCGCAGCGCGGCTGTCCCATCGGTTCTCTCTGTACAGAGCTTTCCAAACGCGTGACGGGCCCAGAGCCGAAGTCAGCCAAATTGATGCAAACCCTGATCGACGGGGCCGAGCAGCAGTTCGGCGAAATGGGACGAAGTGATGCTCATGAGCTCGCCGTCGAGATGATCACCTCTTACCAGGGGAGCGCGGTCCTCGCCCATGCCACCGCCTCACCCGCGCTCATGAGACGCGAATCTGATCGCGTCGTCCGCTGGATCGATGAACTTCAGCAATCCCCATCACGCCGATGACGAGCCTGCACGAAGTCGCTGCGCTGGGCCAGGCCGAGCGGGGCCTGGCCGTTGTCGCTACGCTGCGGGCCGACGACACCATTCAATCAACCCTGGTCAACGCGGGCATCCTCGACCACCCTGGGACCGGTCGGTCGGCAGTTGCCTTCGTCACCGCCGGGCCGGTCAAACGGGCTCACCTCCGGGCCCGACCCCAGATCACCGTGACGTTCCGGAGTGGCTGGCAATGGGCCAGCGTCGAAGGACTCGCCGTTCTGGCCGGTCCCGACGATCCCCAGCCGTGGCTCAGCGCTGCTGACCTGCCGTCCTTCCTTCGAGCCATCTTTATCGCCGCCGGTGGTCAGCACGACGACTGGGACGAGTTCGATGCCGTCATGGTCCGAGAGCGGCGCCTCGCCGTGCTCGTCGACCCGCTACGGGTCTACAGCAACCCGGGCTGACGCCACCCGGCAAGAGCCGTCCAGGCTGACTAGGCCCGCAGAAGATGAGAGGAAATACCAATGAGCACACTCCCAGAAAAGACGGTGCTCATCACGGGCGCCAACGCCGGGATCGGCAAGGACGTGGCCCGCCAACTTGCATTACGTCCCGAGATGGCGCGGATCTACTTGGCGTGCCGGAACCAAGATCGAGCGGCAACGGCAAAGGCCGAACTCGAAGCCGCCACCGGCCGGCACATCTTCGACATCATTCTCATGGACGTCGCCGATCCGGGTTCGGTGCGCGCCGGCCTGGCGGCCATCAACGGATCCCTCGACGCGCTGGTCATGAACGCTGGTGGAGTCGGCGGCAAAACGCCGATGGACTTGACCGCTGACGGGGTCACTTACATGTTCGCGTCGAACGTTCTTGGTCACGCCGTCCTCCTCGAAGGGCTGCTGGGCGAGGACCGACTGGGCGAGGTTGCAGTCTTCGCCGGCAGTGAATCAGCCAGGGGAGTTCCGAAGTTGCGGATGAAACGGCCATCCTTCGTCTCAACCTCCGCCGACGAGCTCGCCTCTGTCATCGACGGCAGCTACTTCGCCGACCGCAAAACTGACCGAAACCTGGCTTACGGGCAGGTCAAGTACATCGGCGCCCTGTGGATGGCCTACCTGGCCCGCCAACACCCCCACCGCCGATTTATCACTGTGAGCCCCGGCAACACATCCGGCACCGAAGGACCCAACGATCTGGGCCTTCCGCTGCGCCTGGCAGCCAGATACGTCATGCCCTACCTGGGGATCTCCCACAAACTTGACATGGGTGCGAAGCGACTGGTCGATGGCGTCACCGACCCGACCCTGTCTAGCGGCGTGTTCTACGCCAGCGCGGCCAACAAGCTCACCGGTCCCTTGGTCGACCAGGCGGAAATCTTCCCCGACCTGGCCAACCCGTCCTTTCAGGACCACGCCAACGAGGCCATCGACCGCTTCATCACCTAATGACGTTTGCGCAATAGCGCGGGGACTGTTTTCCACAAACGCCCAGCTTCAAGTTGGGTTCGGGGTGACCTCGGTCCGCAGGGCCATTGGCTCACCGAGAAGTTGCGCGGACCCCTTGAATCCGCCGACCTATTCGTTTCGTCCAACTGGACTCAACGGACACCTCAGGTCCGCCCGATTAGTGCCTTCACCTGGGATAACGGGACGACACCCCTCGTCGAGCAATCTTCGGGTCATTGTTTTCCATGGGCTGCTGGGAGACTCCGCGTCCACACCCGGCCGGCCGAAAAATCCTTGACCGCTGACACCTGCGCTGAGTTGGTCCGACAAGTATTTCCATTTGTGCCACTCCTTCTAAGTCAGGGCCCCGCAGAGCGCACCCTGTTGTCGGCACTCTTCCATTCCGCGCGGCGATGGTCGGCGAGCCAAGGCCCGGTCACGCTCGTCGGAGCAACGGAAACTTCTCGCGGTGTCCCGGTGGCGACGATCCTCCCGCCCTCCGGTCCCGCTCCCGGTCCCAGGTCGATCAGGTAGTCGCACGCGCAGAGCAGGTCCAGGTCGTGGTCGATGACCACGACCGTCGCGCCGGCGTCCATCAAGCGGTCCAAGACCCCCAATAATGTCGAAACGTCACGCGGATGTAGCCCGATGGTCGGCTCGTCGAACACGTACAGCGCGTCGCGCTGTCCGCTGCGCAGGCGGGAGGCAATTCTCAGGCGTTGGGACTCACCACCAGAGAGCGACGGAGTCGGCTCTCCCAGACGAAGATATCCGAGTCCGACGTCGCGCACCTGCAACAGCGGACTGAGAACGCGAGGCTGGTCTGCGAAGTGCGCCAGTGCGTCCTCGACGCTCAAAGCCAGCACGTCGGCGATAGTCATGCCATCGGCCCGCACCTCGAGGGTGGCTTCGTTGAAGCGAGCTCCGTCACAGGTCGGGCAGTTGATGGATATGTCCGGTAGGTACTGGACGTCAAGGTCGATGTGGCCGAGACCGAAGCAAGTCGGGCACTGCCCCTCCGGCGTATTGAAGGAGAAGCGTCCGGGCTTCCACCGCCGTCGTCGGGCAAGTGGCGAGCTCGCGAATATCCTGCGAATTTCGTCGAAGGCACCGGTGTACGTCACGGGTGTCGAGCGGGCGTTCTGACCGATCGGTGACGCATCGATCTCGACAACCTGACGAACGCCACCGGTCTCGAGGTACCTCACGTGCGGGGGAAGCGCATCCCCGACAACGCTGGCGCGGAGCGCCGGGACGAGGCTCTCGAGAACCAAGGCTGTCTTGCCGGCGCCTGACGGTCCGGCGACTCCCGTCAAGCGATGCATCGGAAACTTCGCCCGCACGTCGCGCAGATTGAACAGTTCGTCGATCTCGATTTCGATATATTTGGCGTCATCCTCAATCGGACGCTGGCAACGAGAGACTGTTGCCGAGCCGGACAGATATGGGCCGATGATCGAATTCGGGTTGCGCTCGAGGTCCGTTGGACGGCTTTCGGCGATAATTTTGCCCCCTCCGATTCCGGCATCGGGCCCGAGCTCAATCACCCAGTCGGCAATTCGAATCAGTTCCAGTTCGTGCTCGACGATGATGACAGAATTTCCGTTCACAACCAACGCGTGAATGGTCCGCTCGAGTCCCGAGACATTGCTCGGGTGAAGTCCCACCGACGGCTCGTCGAGCACGTAGAGCATGCCGGTGGCGTTCGCTCGAACGGTCGAAGTGAGCTCGATCCGCTGGCGTTCTCCGGTCGAGAGCGTCGATCCTGTTCGGTCGAGCGTGAGATAGGCGAGACCGACATCGAGCAGCGGTATGAGCCTGCCCTCGAACTCCTTGAGCAGTCCCTCAGTCATCCGAGCGATCTCCAAGGGAAGGCCGTCTCGAAGCGCGGACGCGAACTCGCGTAGAGCGTTCAGATCCAAAGCGCTTACCTCAGCGAGGTTGAGACCCCCCAGCAAGGACGCAAGCGCTTCTGGTCGCAACCGCGTGCCGCCGCAGACCGAGCAGACGCTCGTATGGGTAAATCGTTCGGCGAGTTGTCGTGTGCGCGCACTCTCGCCGCGCAGCATCCGTTGCGCCGAGGCGACCGCGTTGTCGTAGTTGACCGTCAACTGGACGGTGCGACCGGTCCGCTCGGAGGTCACCGTCACCTGGAACTTTTCGGGAGGGGCGTGGAACACGACGTCGCGCTCGAGATTTGTGAGATTCCGAAATGGGATATCCAACCGGACGCCCTGCTCCCCCGCCGCATACATCGATAACCGTCGTCCGCCGCTGTTCCAAGATAGAACGGCCCCCTTTTCAAGTGTCTTGTCCTGGTCAGGGACCAGTGCGTCGATGTTTACCTCGGTGCGGACACCGAGTCCCTCACACGCCGGGCACGCGCCGTAGGAGTTAAAGGCGAAGGTCTCTGCACCAGGACGTTCGAACGTCACGCCACATGTGGGGCAGATGATCTCCATCCCGATTCCCGAATCGGACCGTTCGACACGGTGACCGTTCGGGCAGACGTGTGAGCCAAGGCGCGACATCATCAAGCGGAGCACGTTCAGCACCTCCGACATGGTCCCCACGGTGCTGCGGGGCCCCGGGATCGGGGGGCGCTGACGTAGTGCGAGGGTTGCCGGAAGGTGCTCGATTCGATCGACGTCCGGGCGCTGGGCCTGGTCGAGTCGCCGCCGGCTGTAGGTGCTCAACCCCGCGAGGAGCCGCTGTAGACCCTCCGCGTAGAGAGTGCCCATCGCCAGCGAAGTTTTCCCGGAACCTGAGACTCCGACGACGGCAACCGTTCGCCAGAGCGGGACGTCGATATCAAGGTTCTGGAGGTTATTTTGGCGTGCACCGCGCACCGTGATCATGTCCGGCAGCGCTCCGGCGGGCGGCGGGACGTCGACCAAGCGTCTCCTTCGCTCTTCGCTGTTTGAGGTCATCGCTGTCGCTCCCGGTAGGTCACTTGTCCCTTCTAAGTGCCGGGTGGCGTCGAAACGGGGGAGCGAGTGTCTGCCAGCTCATTCAGCATGGGCAGCAAGAAAGGTTGCGACCCGCTCTAGAGCCTCCTTTGCCTCGTCGAGCATGCCACCAAATGCCTGGGAGACGTGGAAAGCGCCAGCGATGACGTCGAGGATCACACTGACGTCATCGGATGCGGCTTTTGCGGCCAGACGGACTGCGTCGTCGAGTAGAACCTCGTGGCTGCCCACTTGGATGAGCATCGGTGGCATGCCGCTTAGATCGGCAAAAATCGGGCTTACTAACGCACCTCGCGGATCGGCTCCGGCGAGATAGTCGTTGGCTCGCACTTGGAGCGCCTCCGCTCTGATCACCGGATCGACTTGCGCCTTGGTCTTTATGGTGGCACCGGACTGCGTCAGATCCGCCCACGGCGAGAGCAGTACCAGCGAGTTCGGTAGTCGAAGGCCGGCCTGCTTGGCGGCCAGTGCGGTGGCCATCGCCAGCCCGCCTCCGGCCGATTCACCGCTGATAGCAATGTTCGAGGATTCGGTCACCTCCGAAAGGAGGCCGCGATACGCAGCGAGGGCGTCATCGGTTGCGGCTGGGTACGGATTCTCCGGTGCCAGTCGGTAGTCCACCGCGATGACACGAGCGTTGGAGGGACGGGCGATATCCGCCGCCAGGCCGACGCTGTCCTCACCGGAACCGATGGCGTAGACGCCGCCGTGAAAGTGAAGGATAGTGACGGAGGGCTTTCCCTGTCCGACGCGGATGCTGACGGCAGGAATTCCGCTTATCTCGATTTTCTCGGTAACGGCATCGGCGGCGACGGGAGCAGCATTCATCATTTCGCTGAAGATGACACGCTGCTTGTCCACGTCGTCCCCGCCGAGGTCGAGTGGTGAGTGGCGCAACATTTCGGTGACAGTGTCCATCTGGTCTTGGCTCATTGTGAGTCTCCTTGCTGGGTAGTCATTACTGTTCCTTTCAATTTGCGGACGTGATACACCAACTCCTTTTGGATCCTCTCTAGCTGGTCTTTGGCGCCCTCGTCGTCTTGTTGTCCCTGGGCAGAGGCCAGGTGCACCGAAAGTCGGTCGATGTGATCAAGGATTGTTCGCCGAACCCCTTCGTCCGTGGGGTTTTTCCAGAGGATCTCGGGTTTTCGGCCGGCACTGCTTGGGATTCGCCCAATAGGCGACGAGCCGAGCCTCTCCTCTTCAGTCATCAAAGCACTCGCCCACGCCCTCAGATCCTCAAACAGTTGGTCAAGCTCTCCGTGCAATTCGTCGTTACGCGGGACATTCCTGACAGCCTGCTTCACGTCTGCCACCACATCGATAACTTCACTCAAGATTCCATCGAGGGCGGCAATAGAGTCATGGGGTCGTGGTGCCCGGAAGGGTCGACTGGTGCCCGGGATCGGCGCAAGGCTGCGGCCTTTGTCGGTAATGGGATTCTCCTTCGATCGGACGTTCATCGTTCAAAACCTGAAGCAGATGGCGCACTCTGCCTTCAGCAGGTGATCCGGCGAGAGCAGCGAAGTCACGCTCTCAGTCCAGAGGGTTCATGCCGAGCCAGAAGTTGTTGTGCCCGACCGCCTTCCTGATACCTGAACCCATCATCAGCAGACCGGCCCCCTCTATCCAGTGGGCAATCTTTAGGTCGCCCGCGTCCAGAGGCCGCAGGTTCAAGCTCTCGACGAATGACGACACCAGTGCCTTGGCCTCGTCATCGTCACCGGCGATGAATACGTCGAGTCGGCGGTCGCCGACCCGATCGGCGGCCAGGACATGGCCAAAGAGAGTGTTAAATGCCTTGACGACGTGCGCGCCGGCAGGGGCGGCCTTGGCGGTTTCCTGCGCAGCCGAGGAACCGGCCGGAGTGACCAGCTCGGTTCCGGTTGGATCGAAGGGGTTGGAGATGTCGACGATGACCTTCGCCTGCAGTGCCGGTCCGTACTTTCGAACGACCGGAGCGACGCTCTCATAGGGCAGCGCGATGATAACGATGTCGCCTTCGGGGACGCTCCCGAACGTACCCGCTGTGGTCCTGCCACCGAGCTCTTTGACCAGGGCAGCCGCTCTTGCCGCGTCCCGACCAATGATCTCGACGGTGTTGCCGCCGGCGATGGCGCGCGCGCCCAGGATCCGGGCCATGTTTCCGTTGCCGATGATGCTGATGGTGCTCATCTGTTCCTACTCTCTGTCTTTTCGGTTGGGGCGAATGTGGGTGTGGCGATTCGTATTGGCTGCGGACGCCAACGACTTTCAGTCGCTGTGAATTAGGTTCGGGACTGGCCTGCCGACGGACCTGAGGGCCGAATAGAGCGTCAATTGAGTGTCTTCCACTACCGCGATGACACCCCCGATTTGGTCCAGCTCCGCCTGAGTGGCCGCCTGTACGTCTCCAAGTGGCACAAGAGCCGTTTGTGCGGTCTCGATAGCCTTGATGTAGCTGCGCAGTGCGTTCAGAACTGTTTCTTCGACAGGGGTTGCGTCCGGTACGTCAACATCAATCACGCTGGCGGTTTCAGTCATCTGGTGATTCTCCTTGTCCGTCACCCTTTCGCGACTTGCGGTTCAGATCGCCACCTTCGGTAATCCTGCGCTCGAGTCTTCGTGAACTCATTTCGAATTCTCTTGAACTTGTGCTGATCATCGCCTTATACGACCCCGAAGATGCAGCGCGTTCGTGACCATATCCAGCGTTCGTCAGCATCCGACGTAAGTCCACTACTTGTTGAGCATCAATGTCCTTGTGCTTGGGCGGTTCGAACGTCTCGGTCTCATCCCCGAGCGTCACCAGGAATCGACCGTGGTGGGTTTCCTCGATTGAAGCCACCACCTCTAAGAGCGAAACCACAGAGTGCCACTCGATGTTGTGACCGGCAGGGTGCCGCAAGATGTGAGCCAAGGTGTCGCGGTGATGGTTATTTAGGTGAACCGGTGGTCGTATTGATGTCATGGTCAACTGCTTTCTTCAGGAGCTGAAGGCATGTTGGTCGCCGTTGTAGACATTCCGTGCCCGTCGTTCATTGGCGGCTTCGATTTCCTGTCGGCGCAACTGTGCGATCAGCCACTCACTCGATCGCTGCAGCTGAGATTCGTGCGGAGCGTGGTGAAGCCCAATCCGGTTATCAGTCCGGGCCCCGCAACGACGGCAGACTGAGATTCTGCCGTTGGTCTCTGGCAGGTGATGCTCGTCGAGCTGTACGCCGACATCTGACGATTCGGCTGTACTCATGATCCTCCGCACCTCACACTCATCCTTGACGATGCGGTAGCCCTACACATGCTTCGTGTCCTCCAAGTAAGCCACAGGGTGGTTGCCACCCATTTCGACAAAACGTTCGTTGAGCGCGTGAGCAATCACGTCATGGTCGTGGATGCTGGGTTGAAGGAACCCGAGGAGGAACGCCTCAAGATCGACTCCTGTGCTCATGCCGCCAAGTTCGAAATACCGCAGCCATAGTTCGCCGTTTGAGAGTTGCGCATCAATGCGGTAACTGTCCAGTAGGTCAACTGGGGAATCATCCATGTTCGCCTTCCAGAAGGTGGTCAGAAGCCTCGAGTCGATGACGGGCCGAATCAACTACTTCTTGAGCTCGGTCATGGAGCGGTCGGCCATTTCGAAGCGAGTCACGGCGGAGCTTTGTGTAGGCAAGATCCTCTCCAATGCCGTCTCGATGCATGATGACTCCTTGTGCCTGTGAGATGAGTTCTCGATTGCGCAGTGCCTGGCTCATTCGGTCGTCGAGCTGCTGGTCGGTCATATCCACTCGGGCGTCGCTCAAGATCACAGATGCCTCCCTGGCAAATACTGAGGCCAGGTCTTGGTCTTTGACGGCAAACGCGGACGTAGTGCGCGAGTAGATGTTGATAGCCCCGACAGGGGCCTTTCTGGCTTCCAGGGGTGATGACAGGATCGAATTGATGCCGAGTGCCAGAGCCTTGGGAGTAAAAGCGGGCCAACGGGTTTCAATGTCGAGGACTTCTGCATGGAACCTTCGACCCTTGACCGACGCATCTACGCACGGACCCTCCCCTGTCTCGTACTGACCAGCATCCATTGCCAGAATGACCTGATCGCTTGCCGCAACGGTCGAGAGGGTGCCGTGACGGCGAAGCGAAATGCTGACACCGTCAGCGCCGCACACGGTGGCCTGAGCCAAAGCAACCACGAGACGGAGGGCGCCGTTGACAACCTCATCGTCTGCCGGCAGCGCAACCATCCTCTTGAGGAACGCAGATAGGCCGGCTGACGCAGCGCTGACGGATTTCACCGGGATGCCAACCGCCGTGCCGATTTCGACGCCATCCGAAGAGTCAATGGACTGGTCGAGGCGCACCAGATCCGCCAATCCCCCAATGTCGAACAGGCGTCTGATTGAGGTCGACGGAGAGCGGACAGAGAGCGCTCCTCCGGAGAGCTGCAGCCGTTCTGCCGCACCGCCAATGACCCGAAGCCCCGATCCGTCCATGAAGCTCAGTCCCCCCAGATCAATCACGACGAACCGATGACCCTGGTCGATGGCCCAGTCCAAATAGGCGCCGAACTCCGGCGCCGAGCCCAGGTCAACTTCACCATGGAGGGACAAAACCGCTTCAAAACCGACGAACGTAGCCTCCAGTCGAAATCCCATGTCAGCGCCCGTGACGGTCATTGCCGATGGCTATCTCGATAGTTGAAATGGATCGAAGAGCCGCCCTGACGCCTATCGCGCACTTGGGTGACCACTGGACGACCTATCCGCGTCGATGGGCATGAGTGACAGCCCAGCGGTGAAGTACGCAGCCCTCCGGTGACCAAAAGCGCGAAACGAGACACGAAGTCGGGACCTTCCAAGGGTGGGAGCGGGCAACGCAGGCCGGCTCATCCGAACCCTCGGTATAGAAGGTGATTCGAACCTACACCCCCGATGGCCGAATAGATAGGGCAGCTAGCATCAACGGCTGTGTCTGGTACCGCCCAGGGCTGGGAAGGAGCCGCGTGGATCACAACAAGGATGCGTCGCTAGTCGCTAGCGATCCAGTTGCCGACCTCACGGTGAACTTCTCCGAAACGGCCCAAATACTCTTTTCGGCCGGCAGTGTGGTCGACACTCTTTCCAGCGTGGTCGACCTAGCCGTCGCGACAATTGAAGGTTGCGACTTTGCCGGGCTCTTCCTCATCGAAGACGGATTGGTAAGCACTCCGGTCCACACTGATCCGATAGTCGTTGAGGTAGACGCCCTGCAGCACCTGACCGGAGAAGGCCCTTGTCTCGACGCCATCACCGAGCAGATCATCTTCTACGCCGAAGACTTAAGCATCGACGAGCGGTGGTCGCACTTTGGACCTCAAGCCACTTCAGCTGGCATACGAAGTGTGCTCGCCCTGCCCCTGGCCGATGAGGCTCGCCGCGGCGCCATCAATCTTTATGCACGCTATCCGAGCGCATTCGGCGTGGTCGACCGAGGCAAGGCTGTGATTCTGGCGTCTTTGGCAACCTTGGCACTTTCGGCCGCTCACCTCCATGAAAATGAAGAGCGCCGAGCCGAGAATCTCCACACTGCGTTGCGGACGAGAGAACTGATTGGACAGGCCGAAGGCATTTTGATGCAACGAGAGCGGATTGGCGCAAACGAGGCGTTCGACATTCTGCGGCGCGCTTCCCAACATCTCAACCGCAAACTCCGGGAAGTTGCCCAAGACTTAATTGATACTGGAGAGGGCCCGAATACCGGACCGTCTCGCAACTAGATCGGAAGAACTCTTGCCGTTGGCGCAAGAAGAGGGTCTCGCGGTGATTCCGTACAATCCTCTCGCAGAGGGGCTTTTGACCCGTAAATACACTCACGGCGATACGCCTCAGACCGGCCGCTTTTCGGCGGAGCTCGGTGGATTCGGACAGGCATATCACGCCCACGGAATGATTGGATCCTCGATGTGCATCCGCGTCGTCTCGACGGTCTTGGGAGAGAAGCTTGGCGTGGTGAAGTCGAGCCATTCACGACAGAGGCCGACCAGCGTTCCCTTTCCGGCCGACACGACGGGGCAGCTGTCGACTTCGGC
>Ga0302326_10007246_pt1 | contig 24764 bp, 26 predicted proteins | sample Palsa_T0_3_FD_202264 | JGI IMG/M metagenome (GOLD analysis project Ga0302326, IMG submission 202264) | Peat permafrost microbial communities from Stordalen Mire near Abisko, Sweden - Palsa_T0_3 | ecosystem: Environmental > Terrestrial > Soil > Palsa > Peat permafrost | place: Sweden: Abisko... | reverse complement strand
GCTCCTGACCAGCGCGGAGCACGTCGACGAGCTGCGCGCCACGTTGCAAAAGCCGCGCGTGGCCGCTCTCATCAAGCCCCACAAGGCCGGGCGCCTGGTCAACCAGATCAAAAAGCTCGCCGAGGACGTGGGCGCGCTCCCGGCCGTGCAACGCTCCGCCGAATCCCACGCACGATTTTCTGCTGGCCATGTCCGAAGCCGGCCAGGCCGACTATCTCGTTACCGGCGGCAAGAGCGGGCTGCTGGCGCTCGATCGACACAAGTCAACGCGGATCGTTTCCGCGAGCGATTTTGCCGCGATCTTCCCGTCATCGAAGAAAGGACACAAATGACCGACAACGAAAATGCACTCGTTGTTTCCCCCGTTCTTCATCACACGCCTACTCTGTAATCGCCCGAATAACGACTCACACATTTCTGAAACTTCGTATTTGGGCAGATACTCCATCAGCTGCGAGAAGACGGTTCGTCCAGTATTCATGCTCCATTGTTGCCCAAGGCCAGAATGGAGTGCGGAGGGCAGAACCGCCTTTACGAATTCAAATCGAAAGAGTGAGAATGCCACCTAAGTCATTGGGCTACTATCGATTACACTGATCCCCGAAACCCTCAACCGGACAGCAGTGCTTCGCGCACCATGCGCCGGTGAATCTCTAGTTTCTTGGCGATTCGTCGGATTGAACCGGGCTGATCAATAGGATCAATAGCCCACCGCTGGCCTCCAGCTCCAGCAGCGCAATTTCCAATCTCTGCCTTCCCCTACCAGAGCTCCCACGTACTGAGGGTCTGGACGGAGGGAACACAGACCCCAGTGGAAGCCGTCCGTGGTCTGCAAGCGCTCGGGCGCTCCCGGTGTGAGTGTAACGTGAAAACTCTTGAGTGGGACATGCAGTCCTTCGCCCCTTGCTTTGACGTAGGCCTCCTTCCGTGTCCAACAAAGAAAGAAGCCTTCGTCTTGCAAAGATGGCGGCAATCCCCGTAGTTCCATCACCTCTGGTGGGGAAAAGTAGCGCTCGGCGATCTTCTCGCCTGCGAAATCAGGCTGGACTAACTCCACGTCCACTCCCAAATGCCGTCCAACGGCGAACGCAAGCAATGCCACGCCGTGTGAGTGCGAGACATTGAACTCAATCGATGGCTGGTGGAACTCCGTGCGTACAGTCGGTTTGCCGTGAGGACCGTAATCGAATTCGAGACGCGCTGGGGCCTGGTTCACGTATCTCCCCAGCAGTTCGCGCAGGACTCCCCGGGTGGCAATAAAACGATTCCGGTCCCGTAGAAAGAAGAAACGGTTCGCTCGGGCCTTCTCATCGATTGAGAGTGTTGCTTCGAATTGGCGAAGGACCGTCTCGTCGCAATCGAGATAGGCACGCCAGACATGAATCTCGTCCTCATCGAGCTCAAGCCGTTCTGGGTTCGGAGCCCAAGAGTTGGAGTCGGACGTAGCGTGATTCTCCTGCATTCCAGAGTCCTCAACATGCTAATTGAGCTTCAACCGGTCTACCAGCCGATTCGGCCAGACCTGTTCTTGATGATCGAGGATGAGTGTGGTGCAGCGTCACAGGATCCAAAGTTAATGGGCGGCTCATTTTTCCGTATTGGTGAGGTGATCGAGTTCGTGTTGGACGTTGAGGAGGCGCTGATTAAGTCGTCGGATTTTGCTGCGGTCCTTATCGTTTTCCACTGACGGCGAAACATCTCCAGAAGACGACGAGTGGCGGCGATGGCATCGCAAATAGCGGGCAGATTGCGCAGCGGGGCTGCGGTTGGCGGAAGAGGGAGCATGGGGATGAGGTGCGGTTGCGCAATATTTAGGCGGGCGCGGTGAACTTCGCACTGTAGGTCTTGCTGGGTGACTTCTACATAACATCGAGTCATGCGGATGTCTCTGTGTCCCAGCAATTGCATGAGAGCGGGCAGGCTAACCCGGAGGCGGAGCATCACAGTTGCGAAGGTGTGTCGACTATTCCGCATGGGGAAGCGATGGGGATTAGCTTGGGGGACTTGGCTGCCCCGGCGGTGATGGCGAAATAGGGAGCGTAGTCCGGCGGTGGTCATAGGGTGACCGCGCTGGCCGCCCTTCAAAGAAACGAATAGGCAGGACGAATTGGTCAGAGGTCTCTCCCATCGCAGATAGCTTTGGAGGACTTGGAAGGTTTCTGCCTGCAGTGGCAAAGTGCGCTCTTTATTGCCTTCGCCGAGGACGTGGAGGTGCTCATCCGCCAGGCGGAGATCTTGGAGTTGAAGACCGAGTACCTCACTGGAGCGCAAGCCATCGAGCAGCATGAGGGCAACGATGGCGAGATCGCGAAAGGTGCGAAAGCCACGCCAGAAACGGGCGACCTCGTCGACGGAGAGAGGAACGACGCCAGCGCGACCTGGATTTCTCCTATGCCATGCAGCATCGCTTTGAGGAAGTCTTCTTTCATCTGCTCACGCAAACGCAACACACCCCGCCTCTTTCATCGCAGTTCGGAGTATTCACATCCCCGGAATCTCTAATTTCACATGCCCGGAATCCTTATCCACATCCTCCCGGAATCTTTATCCACATCGCCCCGGAATCGGTATCCCCATGCCCCGGAATCGGTATCCCCATGCCCCGGAATACGCAGCTTGGCCCTGAGTTTTCGGACGGGGATCGAAGCGGACCTAAACAAGACGAACCTAAGCTATCGCAAGCTGGAGCGGGAACCGCTGCTCGAGGCCGTGGCGGAACAGGTCGCGGCGGGAAATGCTGGTTTCAAGGGCGGATGGAGTGGGGCCCGCGGGCCTTGGGCAACCGTTCCATCGTCGCCCATCCGGGCGGCCCGACATGAAAGATGTGCTGAATGCGCGCATTAAGCATCGCGAGTGGTTCCGTCCCTTCGCGCCTTCGATTCTGGTGGAACGTCGAAACGATACTTCGAGTACGACCATCCTTCTCCGTTCATGCTTCACGTCTGCAAAATCCGTCCCGAGAAACGGGCGCAGCTTTGCGCTGTCAATCATTTTGGACAACACCGGTCGTCCCCAAACTGTGAGCCGCGAAGAAAATCTGCTCTATTACGACTTGATCCGGGCCTTTGAACGCAAGACGGGAATACCCGTCATTCTCAATACCAGCTTCAACGAGAATGGACCCATCGTTTGCACTCCGGAAGAGGCGATCGACTGATCGACTGCTTCAAGCGCACTCGCATGGATGTGCTGGCAATCGGCCCGTGTCTGGTCCTCAAGACTGAGAACTGAGAACTGATACCTGCCATCTCCGGTACCCGCCGAGCCGGTAGGACGTGTACAACGGGCTTCGATTCTATTGCGTTATCAGGGCGGAGAGACGGTTTCTAAGATCGCCCGGAGTCTGGCGACGAACCGGCCACGCGTCGAACGGTGCATCAGCAAGGCTCTGGATCTCGGAGTGACGCAAGCCTTGGCTGATTTGCCGGGCCGTGGCCGCCGTGCGGCGATATCGGCCGAAGCGCGCGCTTGGGTGGTGGCTCTGGCCTGCCAGAAACCAAAGGATCTGGGCTATGCCCAAGAGCTCTGGACGACGCGATTGCTGTCGCAACACGTCCGCAAGCGTGCGGAGGCCGCCCGCCACCCGAGTCTCAGGAAGCTGGGGCGCGGAACGGTCTCCAAGATTCTCAGCGCCAACCCGGTGCGACCCCACAAGATTCAGTACTACTTGGAGCGGCGCGATCCCGACTTTGATGCCAAGAGGGTGCAGGTGTTGCACGTTTACCAGGAGGTGGAGATCTGGCGCGAGCGGGGTTCACCGCCGCCCAGTCTGGTCGCGGTGCTCTCCTACGACGAGAAGCCCGGCCTTCAGGCCATCGAGAATACGGCCCCGGATCTTTCGCCGGTCCCCGGAAAGCACACGACCGTGGGGCGGGACCATGAATACAGCCGGCACGGAACTTTGCTCTCTATTGTCCGGTATCGACCTACTGTCGGGTGAGGTCCTGGGCCTAGTACGGAAACGGCGTCGGAGCGTGGAGTTCATCGAATTCCTGAGCTTGGCGGACGCGCATTATCCGACCGGCGCCAGGATCCGAATTGTGCTCGACAATCACTCCGCCCACATTTCCAAAGAGACGCGCGCCTTCCTGGCAACGCTGCCGAATCGGTTTGAATTCACCTTCGCGCCTAAACACGGGTCCTGGCTTAATTTGATCGAATCGTTTTTCGGGAAAGTGACGAAGACCCTGTTGCGCGGCATTCGAGTCGCCTCCGCCGACGAACTGAAGGCGAGAATCGAACTCTACCTCAAGGAAGTCACTGAGACCCCGGTGGTTTTTCGTTGGAAGTACAAACTGGAAACGTTGTCCTGGTTTAGCAATTGATATGTTATTTGCGAATCAATATGCTAGGGAATGGTCATCTGAACAACGTTGGAAACCCCGCTCTCGCCGCTCGGATCCACTGCCGTGGTCGCGTAGCAGTAAGTATTCCCGTTCGTAACCGTCGGATCGGTAAATGTCATAACCGTACTCGCCGTCGAACCGTACGGCGAACCGATTGGAAAAGCGCTGCAAGCACCACTCGTGAAGTTGGCGCGGTAAACATTATAGTTCGTGACGCCCGTGGTCGTGGTGGCGGTCCAGTTGAGGTTCACTGTGTAAACAGGCGCCGTGCCGGTACCCGCGGTTCCCGTGCCCGTGAGGGGTACGGTCAGCCCGACATCAGAAACAAACAGGCTGCCTCCGACGGTTCCAGCAGATTGTGGGGCGAAGCTGACGTTCAAGGTGAGACTTTGTCCTGCGTTCAGAGTCAAAGGGAATGAGGCGCCGCTCACCGAGAATCCGCTACCCGTTGTGCGGGCGGCCCGGAGAGTTAGTTCCCAGGAACGATCGTTCGTGAGCACGACAGGCACGGTGGAATTGGCTCCTATCGCTACTGGGCCAAATGGCACGGTAGAAGGACTGGCGATCACGCACCTGCTGGTCTCGCCGACCCCCCAGACGGGAAGCACAAGGGCAGCGTTCGAGGCGTTGTTCGAGAATTCGACGGTTGCCTTCGTCACTGCCTCTACCTCCGTGGGTGTGTAGCTCACATTCAAATCGACACTCTGTCCTGCAGGCAGGACCAGCGGCTGGCCCGAGGTGGAGACAGTGACTTGGGAGCTACTCACCGTAATTCCCGAGACCGTCACACTCGTCTGTCCGTTATTCGTCAGGGTAACCAGAAAGGTTTCGGTCTGACCAACAACGACCCAGCCAAATGCAAGGCTCGCGGGTGAAGCCGTGAGTTGTGGAGTAGTCGCGCCGGCGCTCGCGGGAAACATGCCAAGGAGCACGATCGCTCCTACTGTTAGAAGAAAGTGGACTGTGCGGGCGTGAAGAGATTCGATGATGCGCTGGGGGCGTCGCATACCACCCAGCTTGAAGGCTGCGCCGCGAGAGGGCTAGGTCCGATGGTACAGGGACCCCTGTCCGAAAGGACAATAGTTCCAAATTAGGAAGCTGAGTATTTCGCTGTTGGTTACGGTTTTCCTAGTGCTGAATGGTGCGGGTAACCTGATGCGCACAAGGGGCTAATGGGTGCCTACTGTGATTGAGAAAAATGGGCGAACGTGTTAATTAACACCGCCGGCCGGAAAAGGAGAGTAGCCAAAACTGGACCGGCGGCGTTTCCGAAGGGAAGGCGCCCCTCGGAAAGTTGAGTGTCCGTCGAGCTTGTCGGTTCAACCTGTTGGTCCCGCGTCAAACGCCGACGCGGGACCATTTTCGGTTTAGCCCAAATAGTAGCGGAACGAGGTGAAAACCATATTGTCCAGTCCTGAGGGTGACGCTGAAGTTCCTGGCCCTGCGACACCGGACCAGGTCTGCCGCGTCACATAGGAGTACTGCGTGCCGAACTGGAACTTGCCCTTGGGCCCGTTGTAGAAGCGGTACCGGAAGCCGATCGTACCCTCCATGATCGCTCGTGTGTCGCCGGTGCAATGGGCGAGATCGCCGGGATCAAATCCGGCGGTGGTTGTGATGCCCGCGGTTTTGCCAGTAGTTGGCAGCGTTTCGGTGTAGCAACCGGAATTGTTGAAGCTGGGCGATCCGTAGCCGACGTGCCTTGGTACGATCGGATACGTAGTCACCCCTGCGGTTGTCGTCGGCACCACTAAATAAGGATCGTAGCCATACGTCCGGCCAGCGTACTCCGCTCCGGCGTAAGCGTAGACGTCGAGTTTCTTGCTGTGCCACTCCTGCGTGGCCACACCCTGAAAGTTCTTGATCAGATGGACCGTTCCATCGGGATTGATCGAAAGGTCGGAGAGCTGAGCAGCCCCATAGCGGCCGATTCCGCTGCCTCCGAAGCCATGCAGGCCGAAAACGACATGCTTGTCGGCGAAGGTCCAGCGTGCATTGGCGCCAAAACCTCCCCCTTCCTTCGAGGCGTTGTAGGCGCCCGCCGCGCTGGGTGCGGTTGTAACTCAACTCGGAATGCAACTGCTTTCAAGATCCGAAATTTCGCGACAGCGAGTTCTTCGACTCGCGCGATGTCGTGCAGGTCAAGTACGAGATGCCGCGCCGCGTGTCGGTCGAGAATGCACCGGTGGCCCATGCAACCCAGGAATACGGGGTCTCGAGGCCGACCTACAATCAGACCAAGGCCAGCTTCGATGGAGCCGGGATCGCTGGACTGGTGCCGAAGAAGCGGGGACCCCGCAGTCCGCACAAGCTCCAGGGGGCAATAATGGCATTTGTCCAAAGCCAACTGGTCGCGACGGCGAGCCCATTCGAGCGCGCGAACTAGCGAAGCTGATCCGGCAGAAATTCAATCTCCCTGTACACCCCAGGACAATCGAGCGAGCGGTCGGCTTAAGAAAAACTCCGAGATGAGACTCGCGGCCAACGGTCGAACCTACGAACTGGCGCGATCGTCCCCGCCGCGGGAAGGTGCAGCGCTGCTGCAGGGACGCGCGGTGTGTGGTCGATGCGGCAGACATTTGCGTGTTCGATATCGTTCGGCACGAGGAAAGCAGGAGGTCTGGTATGTCTGTGACCGCGAACACAGCACTCTGGGTGGGCCGGACTGTCAATCAATTGCAGGGCTGCCCATTGACGAGGCCTTTGGGGCTCTGGTCATCGAGAAAATGACACCTGCCGCCGTCAAGCTGGCGCTCGAGACCCGGCGAGAGATCGAAGCCCGGCAAGAAGAGGCTGATCAGCTGCGCTGTCGCGCGATAGAGCGTACGCAGATGGAGGCCGATCTCGCACAACGGCGATTCATGTTGGTCGATCCGAACAACTGTCTTGTTGCCGACACGCTCGAGAGCGAATGGAACGACAAACTGCGCGCACTGGCTCATGCGCGAGAGGAGCGAGAACATGGACGACAGGCGGATCAACTCGTCCTGGACGATACAATCCGACAGCGACTAGTCGTGACCACGAAAGACTTCAAGAAGCTCTGGAATGATCCGAACACGCCAAACCGCGAGCGCAAACGACTGCTGGCCAACATCATCGAGGATGCTACCCTGATCAAACTACCCATGGAAGGAATCACAAGGATTCACGTCCGCTTCAAGGGTGGCGAGACCGAAACACTGACGACACTGAATCCCAAATCATCCGCGCAGCAGATCAAAACGACACCCAACATTGTTGAGCTGGTCGACAAGCTCCTCGACACCCACATCTACTCCGAAATCGCCGACGTTCTGAATCAGCAAGGACTTTGTCCCGGAGGATCTGTCCGACCCGGGCGCAGCAGCGATCGTTTTACCCCGCTGCGCGTCGCCTATCTCGTCCATCAATACTCGCTTCGCTCTCGCTACAGCCGACTCCGCGACCGCGGCATGCTGACGAAAGCCGAAGCAGCGACTCGCCTCGGCATCCACGAAGCCACTCTTGTCCGCCACCCAGACCAATGGTGCCCGTGACACTGGCGGCAAGAAAGTCAGCCGAGATGTAGCCGGAAACCTCCACATCGCTCAAACGGCCGCCGAAAAAGACCGAAGCCCGCGACTGGCGGGCGGAGCCGAAGAACTCCGACAGGTTGCTCTGCGAAGCCCCGGGCATGGTCAGCGAATTGAAGGGGGTCGGTAGATCGGCTCCCAGTTCTCGCGAGCGCCGCACAAAGCCGGCTTCCGCGAAGCCACCCGGGGTAATGGTAATGCCTGACGTTTTTTACCTCTTTCAGCGACTCTCGCAGGGCCATTACCGTGTTGTTGGTGGTTGTCTTGAGGTCCGTGACATCACCTCTCGAGCGCATAACCGCCTGCTGGTCTTGGCTGGCCTGTGCCTGGGCGGCGCTCTCACAGGCCCGTCCCGCCGCTTCCTCGAAGCGCTTGCTGAAGGGCGCCTTGCTCGGCAAAAGCGTTACTTTCGCGGCCTTGATCCCACAGTCCGGACAGCGCACTCGATAGAGCTCGATCACCACCGTGGTTCGGTATTCTGACCACGGCAGATCCCGTACCTCGCATTCGTAGGTCTCGGCAATTTCGTTGACCCTCCGACCACAGCCGCAACACTCCGGCTTGCGGTTCCCGCGCTTGCGTCGCACGCACAGACGCAGCGTCTTGCCTTCTTCGTTAACTTCAACCTCGCTGCGATAGACCCGATACCCCGGCCACCCCAGAATCTTTGTCCATTCGCTCTCGCTCATTGTGCTGAGCGTACTCAAGAACTCGCGACTCGAGAACCCCCCGTCAATCGACCAGTTGTTCAGATTCCTGCACAGAGCCGTATAATTAAAGAGGTCCGGCAGCGCTGGTGTGCAATGGATCTCTTTGATTCTACGATGACAGGGTGCAGCGTAAGCCCCAACCCCGCGTCCACAATGGCCGAGATGTTAACCGCGATTTGGCAGCGCGTGCTGCAGCGGCCATTCATAGGAGTTGACGACAATTTCTTTGGTATCGGCGGCAAAGTTCGGTTAGCAGACAGGCTGTTCGCCGAGATCGCGCAGGAGTGCGGCCGCGAACTGCCAAGCGCCACCATCTATCATGCTCCGACAATCGCGGCCTTGGCGCGCTTGTTGGAGCAGCCCACGCTTCCGCGACTTTCACCGTTTGTCCAAATGAAGGCCGGTCACGAAAGGCCCCCGATTCTGGTTGCTCATGGACTGGAGGGCAGAGCGCAGTTTTTCGAACTGGCAAAGCACATTCGAACGGGGCATGCGATCTATGGCATCCAGGCCATGGGCCTAGACGGAATGGAAGAGCCGTTGGATCGCATTGAGGATATGGCCACCTACTATCTTGATTCGATCAAGGAGTTACAAACCCACGGTCCTTACATCCTTATCGGTTACTCTTTCGGGGGTCTGGTGGCGCTGGAAATGGCTCAACGCCTGTCCCAGGACGGAGAAAATGTCGGTCTGCTTGCGCTGGTGGACGCCTACCCTTATCCACGCTTTCTGCCGCCGGGTCAACGCCTGCGGCTCATCGTGCAACGGGCAAGGCGCCACCTCTCCGAAATGAAGCAACTGCCGGTCCGTGGTGCAACCTCATACTTCGTTCGTGGGCTTCAACGTCGAGTGCGCGTCGCCGGAGTTCACAGCGGCGGCACGCGTCTTCCGGAAACGTCCCGGCTAATGCTCGCGCAGACAATTCCGCACGTCAAAGACAAGGCTTATGTGGCTTTGGCGCGCTATCAGCCCAGGTTTTACAGGGGCAAGATAAAGTTCGTGAAGAGCGAGAGCGACACGTACTTCCCCGGTGATCCGGTTGCAGTTTGGGCTAACCTAGCGGCTGAGTTCGACGTCGAAATCGTGCCTGGAACCCATCTAAACATGGTCACGACCAATTTCGAAGGCCTTGCTGCTGTACTTACTCGTTACGTGCGAAGAGCATTCTATCAGGAATAAGCCGAACCCGGCGCAGCTCAAAGAGAGCTCTTGGCGTAGTAGGATGTGGCGTGGATCTCCCCGAGGTGCGACAAGCATGACCGAGGCAGAACGTCGTTAGGTCGTTTCTGGCGGAGTGGACTCGGAAGAGCCGGTACTGGTGCAATTTGAGTTCCGGCTATGATTGGGCATGAGTTACAGGGATTAGCGACTGCGCAAGTTGGGGCTCAGGTCCTACCAGCAGGGCATCACTTTTCGACAATGCAAGAACGCCTTCTTGCAATGCTCCGATCCGGAACGACGGACAGAAGTGGCTGACCGCCTTCACTCCCTTCTTCACCTCCCAGGAGTCCCGCCAGGCTGGCTGCCAGCACCGGCTCTTCTTCTCTCAGGTCGAACTTTGCGACAACCTGATCTTCTTCCGCCGTGCCGCTGTCGACCAGTTCGCCGAGCGCTTGCTCGACATGAACCGAACCATCGGAAAGCCCAAGAAAATTACTCTCATCTTTGGTCGGAAACTGACCCGGCAATACAAGGGCAAGCGGCAAATTGAGCTCGAAGACCTCGATCTTCCCAATCCCATCATTCGCAGTCACTGCGCCCATGGGTTCGCCAAGCAATACGTCCGCGATGACCCCTTGCTACGAACCGAGCCGGCCGCCAATGACGTCACTGATTATGGGGTCAACAAAAGTGTCGAACACCTGCCGCAGCTGCGCCAGCGCATGTCCGAGGTCATTGACCACTACCACGATGCCCAGCAAGACATCCTGGGGGAAACTTTCTGCGGCCAACTCCAAAAACTGGCTGCGCCCACCACCCTGACCAACGGAAAGCGGATCCCAGGCTTTAAGCTCGATCACCCTCGGCAACTGGCGGTGATGCATGCTCTGGTCCGCTACGCCAACATCGCCGCCGGCTCCCCTTTCACCACCACCGATCTCTGCCCGCCGGTGTTGGACGCTCTCGGACTTCCCAGTCCCAATACTCCCTGGCATCGCTGCGCTACGACCTCTCCAAACGGCGCGCCAAGCACCTGGTAGACAAACTGCCCCCACTCTCGCCGCTACCGTCTCGCCAACAAGGGCTATTCCATCTGCGTGCTCTTCCTCAAGCGATTCGAGCGCATCTATGCTCCGCTCACCGCCGGTCTCCTCAAGCCTTTCGCCGGCGATCGCAACCTCGCCCCGGACCAACGTTGTCAACTCGACCGCCTCTATCAACGAACGATTTCGACGCTCTTTTATCCACCGTCGGCCTCAAGGCCGCTGCTTAACCAATCCAACGAGAACAAAATTCTCATTTCAAGGTGCATAATGGACTAACCGTGCCGTCGAGAATAGCAAGGGGGTGGCATCATGGATCGCCCTGCTCGGCTGCATTTAATCGGAAGAATTACCTATTACGTAGGATGGATCGCGTGGTTCTGGGGGGCTGCTGCATGTGAGCATTGCCAGGGAGCTATTCACGTCAATCAGACTTACACAGCGGAATCTGTTTGAGGTCAGTGTTGTTAGCTTCGTCATCTGCATAGCGTCGGAGGTTCGCGCCTTCGCCTCGACCGAAAAAGAGCTCCCCAGCGTTGTAAAAAGGCCAACGGCCGCATAGTCTAGCAGCGAACCCCATAGTCACCCGCTGGGACGCCTCCCGACGACGGGCTGAAGTGCCGGCGGTGAATGTGCGTGCACCGAATTCAATTCAAGAACCGCGCGAGAATCAAGATGAAAACAGTGGGCCCTACAGAGCAGCAGGATGGCGAGGCCGGAGGGGCAATGGATTTCCGTGCCAACCTTGCGGATGAGAGCCCAGCCCTTCTGCCCGAATGAGGGTCTCGGTACTTTCCTTTCCGCGCTTCGAAAGAGTTGGCGATCGCCTACCTGGGACGAGCTGCGGGTAGTGGCTCGCTGGCCCATTTTCCACATGGCGACATTCCTTCGGGCGTATCTCCGATCAGCCATTTGAAGTGATTGCACGGTCTTCATGTTCGATGCTGCAGGCATTTCGCAGACGAGCCTTTCCAAAGTCCAGGAACCAACGTTTTTCTTGCAGGAGGTTGGGTAGTGTTAAGGTGAAAGGAATGCTGCCTGATAGCCACGCCAAGCAGGTTCGAGACTACATTGTGCGGGATCCAACGCAGCGGGAATCGATTCCCCAATTGTCGCCGATTTTATCGGTTTCCATTCTCAGCGCAATCTCCCTCGCCATCTGGTGGGGTCCGCTCACGTCCTCGTTCGCCCTGGCGCTGCACGACGAACAATACGCGCACATATTGCTGATTCTCCCCATTAGCGCGGTCCTGATTTTTCTCGATTGGAAACCGCCCGAACCAGCCGCCGAATTGGGTGCCAACATTGGTTCGGTCCTGCTGGTCCTGGCTGTTTTGGCGACTGTTATGGTGAGATTGAGATTGGTTGCGCTGCCCTCCGATGTGCAACTTTCGGCAAACATGCTGGCGTTTGTAGTGTGGTCGATTGCAGCTTTTATTCTTTGTTTCGGCACTGGTGCCTTCCGGCGCGCCCTGTTTCCTCTTTGTTTCCTGCTCTGGGTGGTTCCTTTTCCTGACTTCCTGTTGAATGCGATCGTAAGCCTGCTGCAGCAAGGCTCTGCGGCGGCCGCTCATTTACTCCTCCTGGCGGCGGGCATCCCGGTGGTGCAACATGGCACGCTCGTACACATTCCAGGCCTGACGGTCGAGGTTGCTCCAGAGTGCAGCAGCATCCGTTCGAGCTTGATACTGCTGGTCACAACCATGGTTCTGTCGCAGTTGCTCTTGCGTTCCTTCTGGCGAAAGGTCTTGGTCGTCGCCGTGGCAATCCCTGTTTCTGTCGCCAAGAATGGGCTGCGGATATTTACCCTCGCGGTGCTCGCCACGCGCGTCGACCCCAGCTTCCTGACTGGCAGACTCCATCACCAGGGTGGGATTGTCTTTTTTCTCATCGCTTTGGCGACTATATTCTCGCTGCTTTGGATTGTGCGCCGCGGTGAGCAGGAAAAACCAGGAATAAGATAAGCTGCTTATCAGTCCCGATCAAGGCGGGCCAGTTCTTGGACTCGCCGTGCTCCTGGGCATGATCGGCATCGTAGGCAACCAAGATCAAGGAAGCTCCGAGTCTGGAAGATGCCGAGGCGATGCCGCAGACCGGAAATACTCCCTCCTGCACCCGGATCGCCTCCAGTCCCTCCGCGGACAGTCATTGCCAGTCAACCCGCATCCGCACTCTAGTGTGACCCTGTTTTGGTTTCCGCCTTGGTTGACTTTCTTGACGATGTGCGTCTCGTGGTGAGCTAGCGAGATGCGGGAACCGCCGCATTCATGAAGCGGCGGTTATGGGATTACTACCTCCACAGGGGTCGATTGGGCGCTCTCCTGTCCGCTGGAATTCACCGCTGTAGCCGCATAGTAATATGTCTGGCCGGAGACGACTGTGCTATCGGTGTACGAGGTGGCTGTGTCCAAGGGGGAATTGATCTTGGAATATGTGCCGGTCGCAGTGGTGCTGCGATAGATGTTGTAGCCCGTCGCGTCAGAGCTGGAATTCCAGGAAACGTTGACGCTGTACGTCGGCGTCACCGTGCCGGAGCCGGTAGCAGATGCAACCATCTGCGAGTCGGAGGCATTACTGGCAAAAGTGAAAGAGCCAGTCACCGTGCCGCTGCTTTGTGGCGTAAAGGCCACGTTAAAGGACAGGCTCTGGCCCGAGGCGAGCGTCAGCGGGAAAGACACGCCCTGCAGGACAAATTGCGAACTGCTGCTGCTGGCAGAAGACACGGTGACACTTGCGCCGGTGGCGCTGATGGTCATCGGCAGCATCTGGGTTGTTCCCTCCGTCACATTGCCGAAGTTTACGAGCGTTGGAGCGACGGTCAAAGAGCCAGCGGTGGGTGTCGGGGTGGGTGTCGGTGTCGGAGTGGGTGTCGGTGTCGGAGTGGGTGTCGGTGTCGGGGTGGGTGTCGGGGTGGGGCTCGGGGTGGGGCTCGGGGTTGGCCTCGGGGTGGGGATCGGGGTGGGGGTCGGGGTGGTTCCCGCGCCCGTGCCCGTGAGGGGGACGGTCTCCCAGACACCCGGAACAAACACGCTGCCTCCGACGGTTCCAGCAGATTGTGGGGCGAAGCTGACGTTCAACGTGACGCTTTGTCCTGGGTTCAGAGTCAAAGGGAATGAGGCGCCGCTCACCGAGAATCCGCTACCCGTTGTGCGGGCGGACCAGAGACTTAGTTCCCAGGAACAAGTGTTCGTGAGCACGACGGGCACGGTGGAACTGGCTCCTATCGCTACTGAGCCAAATGGCACGGTAGAAGGACTGGCGATCAGGCACCTGCTGCTCTCGCCGGCCCCCACGACGTCAACCATCAGGGTAGAGTTCGAGGCGTTGCTAGAGAATGCGATGGTTCCCCATGTCACCCCCTCTACCTTCGTGGGTGTGTAACTTACATTCAAATCGACACTCTGTCCTGCAGGCAGGACCAGTGGCTGGCCCGAGTTGGAGACAGTCACTAGGGAGCTACTCACCGAAATTCCCGAGACCGTCACACTCGTCTGTCCGTTATTGGTCAGGGTAACCAGTAAGGTTTCGGTCTGACCGACAACGACCCCGCCAAATGCAAGGCTCGCGGGCGAAGCCGTGAGTTGTGGAGTGGTCGCGCCGGCGCTCACGGGAAACATGCCGAGGAGCGCGATCACTATCCCGATGGTTAGAAAATGGACTGTGTGGACTTGAAGAGATTCGATGATAGGCTGGGGGCGTCGCATACCATCCAGTTTGAACGCTGCGGCGCGAGAGTGAAAAGGTTCCGATGGTACAGCAACTCTCGTTCGAAAGGACAATCGTCCCAAATGAGGAAGCTGAGTATTTCGCCGTTGGTTGCGGTGTTCCCAGTGCTGAATGGTGCGGGTAGCCTGATGCACATAAGGCGGGGAATGGGGGCGTGCTGCGATTGAGGAGGAAGGGACGAACACGTTAACACCACCGGCCCGGAAAAGGAGAGTAGCCAAAACCGGACCGGCGGCGTTTCCGAAGGGAAGGCGCCCTTCAGAAATTTGAGGATCCGTCGAACCTTTTGTCGGTTAGAACCCGTTGGTCCCGCGTCAAAGGCCGACGCGGGACCATTTTCGGTTACGGCAAATAGTAGCGGAAGGAAGTGAAGACCATGTTGTCCAGTCCTGAGGGTGACCCTGAAGTTCCGGTCCCTGCGACGCCAGACCAGGTCTGCCGCGTCACATAGGAGTACTGCGTGCCGAACTGGAACTTGCCCTTGGGCCCGTTGTAGAAGCGGTACCAGAAGCCGATCGTACCCTCGATCGCCGCTCGTGTGTCGGCGGTACAATGGGCGAGAGCGCCGGGATCGAATCCGGCGCTGGTTGTGACGCCCGAAGTTGTGCCAGTAGCTGGCAGCGTTTCGGTGTAGCAACCAGCATTGCTGAAGTGGGGAGCTCCGTAGCCGACGTACCCAGGATCTATCGGATACGTAGTAGTAGTAGTAACCCCGCCTGGTGCGGTGGTTACCGTTGTTGTTGTCGTCGGCGCTACCAAATAAGGATCGAAGCCATACGTCCGGCCAGCGTACTCCGCTCCGCCGTAAGCGTAGACGTCGAGTTTCTTGCTGTGCCACTCCAGGGTGGCCAGCCCCTGAAAATCCCTGATCAGATGGACCGTTCCATCGGGATTGATCGAAAGATCGGAGAGCTGAGCAGCCCCATAGCGGCCAATTCCGCTGCCTCCGAAGCCATGCAGGGCGAAAACGACATGCTTGTCGGCGAACATCCAACGTGCATTGGCGCCAAAACCTCCACCTTCTTTCGAGGCGTTGTAGGCGCCCGCCACGCTGGGTGCGGTTAAGGTGCTGGAGAGGGCGCAGTTAGGACTCGTGTACTGGTAGCACGGGAAGACGCGGTCGGTGAAGCGGTCGGCCAGGCCAAAAATCTCGTAATGCCCAAAGCCCGGATCGAAGGCGATCTTGGCGATGAGATCGGGCGAAGGATTGGCCGTGTAATTGGAGGTCGTGTTGTAACTATTGTTGGCGCCCGCCTCGCCGAGCAGATAATTGCCATCGTTTGAGTGCGTGGTGAGCGTGCCTTGCGCGTTTTCTATGGCGAAAGCGACCGACACCGTTTGGCCGAAGTCTTTCGTCAGGCGAAGCCCGTACTGACGCGCGAAAGTGAACCCGACGTTATATTGCGGGTCGATGGTTGCGGGACGGGCATCGTTGACTTTGCCAGTGTCGTCGCTGGGAGCAATTCCCGCTTTGTTCTCGGTTACCAGGCTCCACATCTGGCCGCCGAGGAACTTCCAGCCATTGTTAAACTTGGCTTGGCCCCAAGCCTGCCGCAGGCGGGGAGCGTAGCTATTGGTCTGGGTGGCGGTGCTCGTGACACCGGCGCCAAGAAAGTCAGTCGAGATGTAACCGGAAAGCTCCACATTCTTCAAACGGCCGCCGAAAAAGACCGATGCCCGCGACTGGCGGGCGGAGCCGAAGAAGTCCGACAGGTTGCTCTGCGAAGCCCCGGGCATGGTCAGCGAATTGAAGGGGGTCGTTATATCGGCTCCCAGTTCTCGCGAGCGCCGCACAAACGCGGCTTCCGCGAAGCCACTCGGGGTAATGGTAATGCCCTTGAGGTGGAGCGACGAGGGGCTCTCCCACTCCATGCTGACGTTTGTGACCTCTTTCTGCGACTCCTGCACCGTCATTGCCGTCTTGTTTGTGGTGGTCTTGAGGTCCGAGACATCACTCTTGAGCGCCACAACCGCCTGCTGGTCTTGGCTGGCCTGTGCCTGGGCGGCGTCCGCTTTTGCGGCTGCGTCGGCGGCGGAGGCTTGCGCCTGCTGCGCCGCTTGATCCTTGCGATGCAACTCGTCCTGCAACGCCTGAATCTGCTGCTCCTGGGAGGCCAGGGCAGATTGCTGGGCAGCAATTGCGTCCTTCAGTGCCTGCACGTCCGCCGCCGTGATGGTGGCAGCCCTGGCCTTCTTAGGTTTGGGCGCCGTGCTGGTTTGTGCCACCAGCGACGTCGCCAGAAACGTGATTAGACACAACTTCCATGCAGATTTCATTTCACTCTCCTCTTTTGGTTTTAGACTGAATTTGTAAAAGCTTTCCGAATTTGCACGATCCCCGGACTTGTTCCTGGTTTATACACTCACCGGCTGGGAGCACAATTCCGCGTACCACCGGAGGAAATACGTCGTTCGCGAATGGAAGCTCTGTTCTAACAGGTGCATTGTTACGGAACGGTTACGAACGGGTAAATTTATGATGAATGACCAGATCGAAAGCAAAGCAAAGGGCGGGCGAAATGGTGGCAGCGAGACTTCCGTTCTTGTAGTTGCCGGAGGTCAAACTGCCAGCCGCAGAGAAGCTCAGCGAACTGCGAGGATGGCTCTGGGCGCACCGGAACCAAGTTTCCCTTCCTTGTTCCCTGAACCGCTCGGTTCCCAAGAAGAAGCTCCCGATACGTTCTCTTGCCCAGGGGACGAAGCTCTTCACCATGGTTACGAACTTTGTTACGAACTTTTCAGTACTGTCTTAGGCTTTCGTCAGCAACCTAAGTATTAAAACACTGGCCACTCCTGTTGGCTGGCACCGATAACCCCACGAGCGTAGCGGTGAGATGGTGGCATGCGCGATATAGTGACTTTGCAGTTTGGTTTCGAATGAGTGAACGAACTGGATTTCGACTCGAGCCCTTAAGATAGTTTTGCCTCGCGGCTCCGGGATTGGACGGGCAACTTACAGGAGGAAGAAACAGATGAAATTGCGAGCTATGGCTTATTGGGCCAACCTGGGCAGTTCTCGGAAGAATCCTGGTGAGGGTTCATGACGATTCTGGAGTTTAGCTTCGTTGTCTGGGCCGGTTCACTCATCGCCGGTTTCTTGGGCGCGCTGACCGGGCTGGGCGGTGGCGTGGTGCTTGTCCCGATGCTCAGTTTACTTCTTGGAGTGGACATCCGATACGCAATTGGAGCTTCGTTGGTGTCGGTGATTGCCACTTCCTCGGGAACGGCGGCAGCCTATGTGAAAGAAGGCTTTTCCAATATGAGGATCGGCATGTTTCTGGAGATCGCCACGACTTTGGGTGCGCTTTTTGGTGCAACCTTGGCCACGCGCGTCTCCAGCCGGGCGATCGCCGTTGTTTTTGGATTGGTGTTAATGGGCTCCGCGTTCCTGTCCCGGAAGCCCCGATCGAAAAATGAACGCGAGTCTCCGCCCGACCCGCTTGCCACCAGACTGAGGTTGAATGGGAGATTTCCCGATGTAGATGGTATTCGAAACTACAACGTCCAGCGTGTGCCACTGGGATGGACTCTGATGTTTGGCGCCGGAAGCTTGTCGGGGTTGCTTGGCATCGGTTCGGGAGCCATGAAGGTTCTCGCCATGGACCAGGCGATGAGGATACCCTTCAAAGTTTCGACCACGACCAGCAACTTCATGATTGGCGTCACGGCCGCTGCCAGCGCAGGGGTTTATCTGGCTCGCGGCTATATCGATCCCGGACTTTCCATGCCTGTGGTGCTGGGTGTTCTTGCCGGATCGTTGCTGGGCACACGGGTTCTCATCAAAGCGGATACCAAATGGTTGCGCCGGGTCTTCAGCGTCGTAATCGTGTTCCTGGGAATTGAGATGCTCTACCAGGGACTTTTCGGGAGGATTTGATATGACCAGCGACCGAAGTTGGACCGATAAACGGATGGAACTATTCATTGGGAACCTTCTCCGCGCTGGTGTGCTGCTCTCCGCGCTCATTGTGTTGTTCGGTGCCGTTATTTATCTGATGCGCCACGGCCACTCCCGGGCTGACTACCGGGTGTTCCGTGGCGAGCCCTCGGAGCTTCGCGGCGTCGGCGGCATCCTCCGTGAGGCGGTCGCGCTGCGGAGCGGCGGCATCATCCAGCTAGGACTGCTGCTGCTCATCGCGACTCCGGTCGCGCGTGTCGCCTTCTCGATCTTCGGATTTGCACAGGAACGAGACCGCCTGTATGTCGTCGTTGCGGCAACCGTGCTCTCAATTCTGGCGTACAGCCTTATCGGGTTTGCCTGGTCCGTGTAAACTTGCATTGACTTTTCTGAAGCAACGCTTGCTCTTCTTGCGAGTGCAGGAGCGTAACCGCAGCGGCTTGATGGGCCTGGTGTGAGATAAAACAGTGTTTGGCCAGGGGGCAGTCGGAACAATAGTATTGTTAGTATTGTTGTTTCCGCCGCAATACTGGTTTAAGTTGACTTCCATCTCCGGCCAAATGTTATCGACGGTGCGGTACTGGAATGTGTTTGACATGAGAAATCGCTTATTCCTTTCTTCCCTGCTGTTAACCCTGATGCTGCAGTCGGCCGTGGTCCGCTCACAGCAGCTCATCATTCAAGCAGATACCGGGAAGCAGACCCAGTTAACACGGGCAGATGTTGAAGCCTTGCCGCGCGTCAAGGTAACTGGCGGTGGCTCAGGTCGGTCTGCAATATTTGAGGGCGCCTCCCTTAAGGCGGTGTTGGAAAGAGGGGGAGTTGAGTTTGGGGAGGCGCTGAAGGGAAAACGACTGGCCTCGTGCCTGTTGGTGGAGGCTGCAGATGGGTATCGCGTCGTGATTGCACTGCCTGAAAAAGACACGGCGTTCACTGACAAGCAGACCGTGCTGGCGTTCTTGAAAGACGGGAGCCCCCTTGACGATAAAGAGGGGCCGTACCGCATCGTTATACCCGATGAAAAAAGGATGGCGCGATGGGTGAGGCAGGTGACGGCGCTGAAGATTGTAAACGTGCAGTGAAGGGGTCATCGCTCAGCCGGAGCGTCCCAAGCCCCCTTCCATCAAACTGAAGATTCCCGTCCACGATCCCCACACTCCGATGGTTCGGCGAAAGCCGGGTCGATTTTTTCTAGCTCAGCTATCGGCAACTGGTTCGAGTCTCGTATCAGCCCGTTTATGGACAGCTTCCGGGTTCGACCGGCTCGCGCCAGAAACGCGATCGTTCATTGTTTGGCGACATCGATCATATTGTCATCGGCATTCCTGTCTATGAGCTTATTGTAGGGATCAATACCTGCCAGCGTGGGCGCTTGGTCGACGACGATCACGAAGGTTTTGTGTTCCTCGGTGAATTTTTCCTTCTTGAGATAGAGGGGCTTTTCTTCGTCTTTCTTGCCGCTGAACACGCCAATCTCGATGTAGTCGGCAAGCGGCACGGGAGTCTCCGCACCATTGCCGTCGGCCTGCGCCTTGCGAGCCTGCACCTCAAGGGTGACTTTGTATTTTCCGTCTGGAGTCTTCTGCGAGGTTGCGGAGATTGCTTTGTTGTCGTAGAGAACGATGCGGTTGAAGCCGTCGTCGACCAGGTACAGGAGTTCGGGCGGGGTTTGGGCGCGGATGGCGTCAACCAGCATGCGAGTATCAGGATACGGAACGTCGATCGCAGCGGAGGCACTGGTATTGTCGTTCCGATGAGGGCTGGCGTCGACCTGGTTGTTGGCGTTGGCATACCGATATTGCATGAGGAAGTTGTGCAGCGCGAGATTGAGTTTGTCTTCGCCGATGTAGTCGGCAAGAGTGTAAAGGATCTGGCCACCCTTCTGGTACCAGACGTAGGGTTCACGCTGGACGAGAGCGAGTGGCGGTTCGTGGCGGGTCTCGCCAGCGCGTCCGCGGAGATACCCATCGAGTTCGTGGCGAAGGTAGCGATGCATCAGATCGCGGCCGTATTTGTGCGCCATGACCTGGAGCGCGGAGTACTCGGCAAGGCTTTCCGCCATCATGTTAGAACCTTCGACGTCGGCGCCAATGAGCTGGTGGGCCCACCATTGGTGGCCCAGTTCGTGGGCGGTGACGAAGTAGGTGAAGTCGATATCGGTCGGCTTCAGCACGCGGCCGATGAAGCCAATCGCTTCGGAGTACGGGATGGTGTTGGGGAAAGACTGGGCGAAGCTGCGGTAGCGGGGGAACTCGAGGACGCGGTACTGGGTGAACTGGTACGGACTATAGACGGGCTGATAGTAGTCGAGCCCGGCGCGGGAGCTGGCTAGCATGTCGTCGATGTCGTAGGTGTGGGCGGGGTCGTAGTAGACCTCGAGGGCAACGTCGCCGCTCGGCCCGTGGTAGGTCTCTTTGCGGACCTGGTAACGGGCGGAGATGTAGGAGAAGAATTCGAGGATGTGGGTGGAACCCATGCTGTATTCGTAGAAGTGGCGGCCGTTGGCCTGCCATTCCCGCTGCAGATATCCAGGAGCGATGGCAATCTGGTCTGATGAGGTGCTGACCACGGTGTGATAGGTGATCCAGTCGGCGTCGCGGGGAAAGATATTGTTCACGGAGTGAACGGGGTCGCCGCGGTGCGCCATCTCTTCGAGAGGCGGAAGATGCTCTTCGCGGCGGCGGCGGGGGTCGTCCAGCTCCTCGTCGACCCGGTAGCCGATATACGGGATGTAGTCGGAGTCGAAGAAGGTGCCGTTGTAGGCGAACTCGGGGAGTTCATTGCCGTCGCGGAAGCCGCGGGTCTGGTGGCCGACGTTGCACGTGAGCGTGATGGTTTCGCCGGGTGCTAAGGGCTGGTCGAGAGCATAGATGGAATAGATATTCCGAGGTGCAGAGCTGACGAGGTGGAACGGGCGATCGAATTTGACGTTGGTGATCGAGTACCTCTGGTCAGTGATATGGATCTGCGGAATCGGCTGGTTGGTCTTGTTCTCGAGACTCATGCGGACGCTTCCGTCGAAGGAACGGCGGTCAGGATAGATGTTGATCGTGGTGTCGACGGCCGTGACCTTGGGCTGGAGCAGGTTTTCGTATTGTTTGAACTTGCTTTCGTAGTCGGCCTGAATGTCGCGGCGCGCCTGGGAGTCTAAGTACTCGTTGAGCACGTGGGCGTTGTAGAAGTACCAGGAGCCAGCGCCAACGGCGACGATGGCGAACAGCAATGCCAGCGGGGCGAGACGGGGAGCAAGGCGAAGGGCTTGGCGGGCGCGTATGCGCAGGGAGTCCTCGGCTCCGCGCCGCGCCATGGCGACGGAGATGACACCCAGGACGGCCATAATCGCGAGCCAGTAGGTGATTGACCAGAACAGGGCGGGGACGAAGTGGCCGTAACCGTTCATGTCAGAGTAAGTGTAGGCGGGGGTCTGGCCGATGAGGTAAAGCGTGTTCTCCCATCCGAAGCTGTAGAGGATGGGCATAAGAACGAAGATGCCGATCACGATGGCGTGGCCCACAAACTTGTTCGAGACCAAGGTCTGGACGAAGAGTGCGAGAAGGATGAAGCCGAGGACCTGCGGGAAGGCAACAAAGTAGAGTTCCTTGAAGTACTGGAGGAGTTCGTAATGGTAGTAACCGGCGATGGTCTGCATGACAATGCCGACGAGCATGGCGACGGCGAGAAGAATGAGCTCGACGATGACGATGGCGGTGAGGCGGGAGAGCCAGTCGGTCGACTCGCGCATGGGCAGGGCGTCATGGATACCGCTGAAGTTGGTGTCGCGCTCGCGCCAGAGGAGTTCTGCGGCATAGAGGGCTGCGACGATAAAGAGGAAGAGGAGGGCACTGCCCTCGACGGCCTGGACCATGAGGTATGTAACTGGCCAGACATTCCGTTCGGCGAGGCGGCCAGCGAAGTGGCCGTTGTTGATGCCGAACGCGACGAGCAGGGCAACGATGGCCCAGAATGGTATGTCGCGAAAAATGTTGCGCAGCCGCAGGCGCGATAGAGAGAGGTATTGGGCAAAGGTGGTGCCGGAGGTAAAGGTCCGATGGACGAGCGGCAGGCGAGCGGCAACCAGAGATCGCACAGGCTGGGCCTCCGCAAGATCCTGCATCTTCGCCTTGGCCGCGCGGCGGCCTTGAGAGCGGGCGGTAAGGGCCTCAACCGACATCGGAAACAGCGCCCAGACCGTCCCCAAGGCTAAAAGTCCCACGGAGATCCAGAGCAGGCGGTTATAGAGGAATACGCCACGAGAAAGGGCGGGCGACCAGGTGAGGAACAGGGTGTTCTTTTCGATGACCGTCCAGTAGCGCGTGACGTCGTCGAACATGATCAGGCCGACGGGGTCGAGAATGCCGGACCAGAAGCGCTCGAGCGAACGGGTGGCGGAGAACACAGTGATGCCAATGACGTAAAACATGAACAGGGCGACACCCTGGAGATACACGATGAAGATCTTGCGGGAGAGGGCGGCGACGGCGAAGAAGACAGAACCGACGAAGAAGATCTGGACAACCAGGATGGAGAAGAAGGGCTGGAGGTAGGTCCAGAGGTGATTCGGGCCGATGCGGGTGTGGTCTGCCCAAGGCGCGAACGTTCCGAGGAAGGTGCCGAGCAACATGCCGGAGAAGGCGAAAACGGTGGCGACGAAGGAGCCAGCCCAGCGCCCGCCGAGATAGGCGAACTTGGAGATGGGCTGGGTAAAAAGGATCTGGTAGGTGTCGCGTTGAAAGTCCCGAAGGATCGAGGTGCCAAAGATGGCGGCAATGACGATGATACCGAACAGCGAGACCAGGATGTCGTTGAGCGAGTTGGCGTAGGGTCCATTTAGGAGGATCTTGCCGTTGCCGTTGCCGATGGGACCGAAGCTTTCGGATGCAACACAGAGGAAGGAAAACGTGAGCCAGAGAATAAAGTAGACGTAGGTCGAGAGGCTCTTGAAGCGGTATTTGATCTCGAAGGTGAAGAACTCCCAAAACAGTGCCATGTCAGATCCTCCTCAAAAGGTGCTGAACAAAATAGTTACGAGGGGCTAGTTCGGGCGCTGTCCCTTGGCCTGCTGCGAGAGGTTGAGAAAATAGACGTCCTCAAGGTCGGCATCGACTGGGTTGAACCCATTGCCCGGAGAGGAGTCCGCATACACGCGAATCTCGTGTTGTCCACCGACGAGGTGAGTGGAGATGACGTGAAGCTGGGTTTCCAAAGCGCGCAACTCGTCGTCGGTGGTGACCAGCTTCGACCAGATCTGGCCCTTGAGTGCCGCGAGGGTATCGGCTGGAGCGCCCTCCAAGAGCAGTTCGCCCTGGGCAATGATTGCCATGCGGGGGCAAAGCTGGCGCACGTCATCGACGATGTGAGTCGAGAGGATGACGGTACGGTCCCTGCCCAGCGAAGACAAAAGGTTCAGGAAGCGATTGCGCTCCGCGGGATCCAGACCGGCCGTGGGTTCATCGACAATAATGAGGCGGGGATTGCCGAGCAACGCCTGGGCGATGCCGAAGCGCTGCTTCATGCCCCCGGAAAAAGTGGAGAGCGCTTTCTTGCGCACGTCCCAGAGGTTGGTCTGCTCGAGTAGCGCGTCGACGGTCTGCCTGCGCTCACCCGAGGAGGTCATGCCCTTCATGACGGCGAGGTGGTGAAGCATGTCCAGCGCGGATATCTTAGGGTAAACGCCGAACTCCTGCGGCAAGTAACCGAGGATGCGGCGGACCTGGTCTTTCTGACGCAGGACGTCGATGCCGTCGAGCGTGATGGAGCCGGAGTCGGGATCCTGCAGCGTGGCGACGGTGCGCATGAGGGAACTTTTGCCGGCGCCGTTTGGGCCCACCAGGCCGAACATGCTGTTTCCGATGGAGAGAGTCAGGTTCTTGAGCGCCTTTACGCCATTCGGGTAAGTCTTCGAAAGACCCGTGATCGTGAGTGCCACTTCTGCCTCCACCTTTCGAGAATGCTTCCATGGACCAGGACAACCTACCGCATAGGGCGGGTGGGGACTTATTTTACTACCAACCGAAGATGTGGCAACGGCGGGTTCAGAATCAGAATCATCCCTGCTTTGCCCTGTTCAAAGATGCTTCTTCAGGACGGGGTTCTAGGCCTGTGAATAGATTGCCCACGCGCTCGCCAGGTCTTGAACGACATGGCCAAGGGACTTGTAGGCGGTGATCTCCTCCGGGGAGCGTCGTCCCTCGATTTCGCCCGCCAACACCTGGCCAATCTCAGCGACGATGTGGTCGTCACCGACTAAACCCGCGGCCTTGGCTCGGAGAAACTCGGCTCCTTGGTTTATAACGCCCTCGCGACTGTCGGCAATGAAGCGCGAG
>Ga0302326_10007245_pt1 | contig 24764 bp, 17 predicted proteins | sample Palsa_T0_3_FD_202264 | JGI IMG/M metagenome (GOLD analysis project Ga0302326, IMG submission 202264) | Peat permafrost microbial communities from Stordalen Mire near Abisko, Sweden - Palsa_T0_3 | ecosystem: Environmental > Terrestrial > Soil > Palsa > Peat permafrost | place: Sweden: Abisko... | reverse complement strand
GCTTTCCACACGCACCGTGTGGAATTTTCGGACACTGTACGAAGATACAGGTATGTATTAGTCACGATAGTCGGGGTTGTCCGCGGCGTTAGCCGCTTTTGAGTCATACTGCAAAACATCACGCGCACTCTGCGCGCTTGGGAGCATTAATATGAACGCACGTACCTCTCGCTTTTCGCGGTTCTGTTTTGGTTTGATCGGAGCAGCCGCGCTGGTTTTGCTGTGCGGCCAAGGCGTCCACGCGCAGACTCCTGCGACCAGCCCGATTCAGCAGCCGGACGGCACATTGACCAATGGCGTTCCTGATGATTGGTCGATGCACCATCTCGTCTTCGCGAATGCGGAGAAAGCAAGCGCGAAAGGTATGTCAGAGAAGTTGTCCAAGATCGTCAATAACCCGCGCTATATTCTGCAGCAGAAGCGGCAATTACTTGGGCAATCGTCCGAGGCCGCTGCCATATCGGTCGCCGCGGCAAAATCGAGCGACGCGGCAAACGCGTCCCCCGAGGCCGCTAAAGCGACTGGCAATGCCTCAAAAACGAAAAGTGCGACGACTCGCGATTGGACTCTTCCGCTCGGAAGCGGCGGAGTGGCGCGGAATATGTGGCCGGCAAACTTCTACTCCGGCGACGCGACTGGTGCAGCCGGCCCGCCCCCGACCGGCTACTGCAAGGACGATTTCGTTGTCGTTGGACTTGACGTTGTGAGCTCGACGCTCCAGGCGAATCTGGTTGCGATCGACGACCTGTATACCGGCTCCGGCGGCGCCTGCGGCACGGGCACGACCCCGACCGTGAAGTGGGCTTACAATACTTCCAGCAATGCTAGCGGCATGATCACAACATCTCCGACATTGTCGCTTGACGGCACGCAGGTGGCGTTTGTCGAAAGCACGGGCCCTAACAACACCGGCGAGTCTATATTTCACGTCTTGAAGTGGGCCGATGCCAGTGGAACTGCGTCCGTAACTGCTCCCAACAAGCCCACGGCCGTCTCCAGCACGGTCGGTTGCACGGCGCCCTGCATGGTCAGCATTACTTACAATAATTCGTTCGGAGATACGTATGCTTCGCCGTTCTACGATTTCAACACGGACACGGCCTACGTCGGCGATGACAGCGGAACGCTCTGGGCGATCACGGGTGTGTTCTTCGGAACACCGACAGTCTCCTCCACCGCCCCGTTCGGTGGTGGACTTCAGTTGAGCGGTAGCGCCGGGCAGATCACGGCCCCGGTGTACGATTACTCGTCCGGTAACATCTTCGTCGGCGGACAGGACGGATTGCTGTACGCCGTGTCTTCGACGACGGGCGCGGTCGTTTCGACTGCGGTCGGCAATGGCGGAACTGCCGGTTACCTTGCCGCCGCTCCAATCGTGGATGGATTCGACGGCACGGTGCTGGAGTACGCAGCGGACAACGCTGCAGGCATCGGCGCAGCGACCGCAGCTACAAAAGCCGTAGTTGTTCAGGCAGACACAACGACTCCCCTGGGAAACCCTCAGGTTGCCATTGTCGGCGAGGGAAACCTTGGCACCACGGGCACCCTGACGCTGGCTCCGGGCGTGTTCGATAACAACTATAACAACTACAGCGGTACGGGCGCGAACACCGGTCATTTCTACGAGGTAGGTACCGCGGCCGGCGCGCAGAATCCCGTGCTATACCAGCTTTCTTACAGCGGTGTAAATGCGATTACGGTCACCGGGGGGACGGGAGGAGCTACGAATCCGACGGTATCGATTGCGGCTCCGGGCGGCGGTGGAGCGACCGCGACGGCGTCCACGACCGGCGGAGTCTTCGGCATTAGCGTGACTGCGCCTGGAACGGGCTATACGAGTGCGCCAACCGTTAGCTTCACGGGCGGCGGCGGTTCTGGCGCTGCCGGAGCGGTAACCAACTACAGCCTCGCTACGGTCGGCGTGACCTCGGGCGGGTCGAACTATACCTCGATGCCGACAGTCACGATCGGCGGCAGCGGAACGGGCGGTGGCACAGCGACGGTGGCTCTGGGTATTGACGCTGTGACGCTCGGCACTGCGGGATCCTATACATCTTTTCCGACGGTTTCATTCCCTGGCGGATCCTCGAACGGGACGGGTTTGGCTACCGTCACGGTACAGTCGGTCGGTGTGACTGCCGGCGGTGCAGGCTTCACTTCGATTCCGACCCTCGCGTTCAGTGGCACACATACTGTTGCTGCGACCGGGACGCTGAGCTTGGGCCTGAATGCGATAACCGCGTCGGGTGGCACGGGCTATACCACGCAACCCTCGATTACCTTCACCGGCGGCACGCAAACTGTGGGCGGTCCCGGCGCCGCAGCAGCAACCGCGAACTTGGGCCTTGTCACCGGCAATCCGGTCGCAGGTGCGGTAGTCACGAGCGGCGGGTCCTACGCCACCATTCCGAGTTCCACGTGTACCGGTGGAACGACAAACGGAGGCTGTGTGCCAGTGGCGGGCCTGCAGACGATTGGCGTTACGGCTGGCGGGTCGGGCTTCACTGCGGTTCCCACGGTCGGGTTCACCGGCGGCGCAGATACCACCCCCGCGGCGGCGCAAGCGAGTGTGGGCGTTAATGCGATAACCGCGAGCGGTGGAACAGGCTACACCACGCCGCCCTCGATTAATTTCACCGGCGGCACGCAAACTCCCGGCGGCCCCGGCGCCGCGACGGCAACCGCGAATTTGGGCCTAGTCATCGGCAACGGCGTCGGCACGGTCACGGCAGGTGGATCGTACACCGCAATTCCCGTCGTGACGATTCCTCAAGCGGGCGCGACGGCCGGAACGGGCGCTGCGTCGGCTGGGCTTCTGACGATTGGCATAACGGCGGGTGGATCTGGATACACCGCAATCCCGACTGTAGCTTTCTCGGGCGGCACGGGCACAGCCGCGGCGGCGCAGGCGAGCGTGGGCCTCAACGCGGTGACCGCGAGCGGTGGAACAGGCTACACCACGCCGCCATCGATTAACTTCACCGGCGGAACACAAACTGCGGGCGGCCCCGGAGGCGCAGCAGCAACGGCGAACTTGGGCCTAGTCCTTGGCACCGTCGCAGCCTCAACTGGCGGTTCGTACACATCTCTCCCCGGCGTGACATTCCCTGAGGGCGCCGCGACCGCCGGGACGGGTTCGGTGAACGTAGGAGTCGTGTCAGTCGCCGTCACCGCAGGCGGAAGCGGCTATACTTCACTTCCTACAATTGCTATCAGCGGCAGCGGCACAGGAGGTGGGATGGCAGCGTCGGCGGTTGGGGTCTCCACGATTGCCGTTCCAGCGCCTACCGAGGGGACCGGCACAGTGACCGTTACCGCAGGTAGCGGGTGGACCGCCGGTAACAACGTCGTTATCGGAAGCCTCACCTACACAGCTGAAAGTACGCAAAGTAACTGTCCGAGCGTCGCGACGAATCCCTGCATTTGGTGGGGAACTAGTGCTGCTAACGCGGCACAAAGCCTGTACGCAGCGATAACTGCTACCCCTGCAAACTGTCCCAGCGGCGTTACCGGGACTTGGGGACACACATGCTACTCCTCGACCGCAAACACCGCGAATTCCAGCGTGACTGCGACTTTTTCCGGAGCCAAAATAACCCTTACCAATACAACTGGCGCCACCGTTACCTTCACGACAAACACTACCAATGACACGATATCGCCCGCCTCAGGCGGCATTACCGGAGGCAACGGCAGCGTTGGCTGCACCAATGGAGCTGCGACGGCCCTCACGTTTGCCGGCGGCGGCACAGGCGCGGCGGGTACTGCCGACGTTGTTGGAGGAATAGTACAGAGCGTCACACTGACCGCGGCAGGTAGTGGATATACGACATTCCCCACGTTCACTGTCGCCGGTTGCACAACGCAACCAACGACACGTACGGTAACCGCGCTGCTCACAGGCGTTAACGTCTCCGCGGCCGGCTCCTACACGACATTTCCAAGCGCAGCCATTAGCGGTGGCGGCGGAACCGGTGCAACTCTCGGAACTGTCACCGGCGCCGTGGTTAGCGTGACGGTCGCGACGGCTGGCACCGGCTACGCCACGGGCCCGGTTGCGGCAACCTTTAGTCCGACCGGTGCGGCAGCATCGATACCTCTCACGGTCGTAAGCGGGACGATTACCGCGGCGGGCTCGTACACTGCGCTTCCTACGATAGGTCTTTCGGGCGGCGGCGGCTCAGGTGCGACGGCTTCAGGATCGTACAAGGTGGTAAGTGCTGCGGTTACTTCTCCTGGCAACTACACCGTGATTCCGACGAGTGTCACGTTCGCGGGCACTGGCGGCTCTGGCACGACAGCGTCGATCAACGCGGTAGACGTGGTCGGCGTGAACGTCTCAGCGGCCGGGACAGGCTATTCGACTGGCCCCGCATCGGTAACCTTCGCAACGACCAATGGTTCTGGCGCGGTCGCGACTGTGCCTCTCACGGTAGTAAGCGGCACTGTTACCGCGCCGGGCTCGTACACAGCGCTTCCGACGCTAGGGGTTTCGGGCGGCGGCGGTTCGGGTGCGACGGTTGCAGGCACGTACAAGCTGGTCAGCGTTGCGGTTACAACTGCGGGCGATTACACTACGCTTCCGACGGGCGTGACGGTCACGGGTACGGGTGGTTCCGGCGCGATGGCGACGATTAGCGCGGTGGGCGTGGTCGGCATGGCTGTGACAACTGCCGGAACGGGATACACTACAGGCCCGGTGTCAGTAGTCTTCACGGGCGGCGGAGGCTCCGGCGGGGCGGTTGTTACGGTGCCCCTCACGGTCGTAGGCGGCACGATTACTGCAGCGGGTTCCTACACAGGGCTTCCGACGCTAGGGATTTCGGGCGGCGGCGGCAGTGGTGCAACGGTTTCAGGCTCCTATACGGTAGTCAGCGTTGCCGTGACGGCGGGCGGCACTTATTCCGCGTTCCCGGGCGCCACGACGTCTGGCGGCGGCGGGACAACGCAGGCAACCCTCGCGGTGACGGGCGGAGTGAACGGCGTTACCGTGTCGACGGCGGGGACTGGCTATACCTCGGGCCCAATTACAGTTGGGTTCGCGGCAACAGGCACGGTTACCGCCGCAACAGCCACGGCCGATCTCAAAATCGTTAGCGCGGCTGTGACCGCGGCGGGCAACTACACGTCGATTCCAACAGCGTCGGTGCCAGGCGGTGCGACGTTGACGGCTACGGCCGGCATACTCGCGGCTTCTGTGTCGTCGGGTGGAACTGGGTACACATCCGACCCGTCCGTTACGTTCACGGGTGGTAGCGGCACCGGCGGGACAGGTAGCACGACAATCACGGTAACCGGTGTCGCACTGACGTACGGCGGGGGAGGATATAGCGCTGCGCCGACGGTGACCATCTCTTGCGGCGGGTGCGGTGCGACCGCCACGGCGACGATCAATCCAGGCTCAGTAATGACGGCGGGAACAGTGCCAAACTGCGGCACGAACTGCACGGTAAGCGCTTCGACGATCGCGGTCGCTTCGCCACTCGACGAAATGTTCACCACCGGCGGGGTTGACAGGATTTATTTCGGGTATGGCAACACAACGGTAGCGTCGGCGGTCGTAGGCCAGACCGTCACGAACGGCACGATCTCGACTCCGTCTCCCGCGGCTTACACGGTGCCGGATGGAATCGGCGGGTCGAGTGCGATTGTTTTGGACGCGGTCACCACAATTGCGCAGGCGAACAGCATGTACTTCGTCGAGCAGGCAGAGTCAGCGCCCGCGCTGGCTATTGCGAGCGCGTCGGCGGCCGGATCGTTGGGGGCCAACACCGTCACCGTGACGATGCAAGCCCCCGAAAACTTTGCGACCAATGATTCTGTTACTATAACCGGGATGACATGTTCGACGGGCACCTGCCTTAGTGGGGCGTATACGATTACTGTGACAAATTCAACGACATTTACATTTTCAACTTGCTCTTTCTTGTGCGCAAAGATAACAGCCGACGCCGACAGCGGGACGGCTACTGACCCGTCAAAGGCTGCATTTAACGCTATAAAGCTAACGCAGACTGGGTTAGACTAATCCTCGACGGGTGATTGATGAAGAACAATGAAGAAGCACCACGCGGGAACGAAACGGGCACGGGCCTACGGGAGAAGAAGCCTTACCGGAAGCCCTCGTTCCGCCACGAGCGAGTGTTCGAAACGCGGGCTCTAATCTGCGGAAAACTGGTGGGCTCGGGCGGCAGCTGCGCCGGCAACCATAAGGCCTCCTGACTGTCGGCGGTATCCGGCGGGGCATGGTAGCGTACACTCTCAACGCAGTGAAATGCGAGTTGGCGTTAGACGTGGCGCAAACCTTCGGAGAAGTACGATTGCAAGTGACTGGGGGCAGCATGCTCCCGGCGGTATGGCCCGGTGACCGACTGATCGTCCAGCGTCGGGACCCGAACAAAATCCAGCCCGGACAAATTATTTTGTACTCGCGCAACGGGGGCTTGGTGGCCCACCGCGTTGTGTCGCGGGATGGGGACCGGCTGTTGACTAGGGGCGATTCGCTTCCGCAAGCTGATCCTCCCGTGCCGACGAATGAAGTTGCGGGCGAGATTGTCTCGATTGTGCGGCGGGGCCGGCGCGTTGGTCCGGAGCTGACACTCGGGCGGCGAATGGTATCGTGGCTACTGCGCCGGTCGGATTTCTCGGTGCGCGTCCTGCTTCACTTCGGGAGGAATGGGTGGGCGAGGTAGCGCTCGAGCCGATTGAGACGACGATCGAAATCGGCGACATGCCGATCCTGATTCGAACGGATAGCCCGGAATTCTTCCACGTTCTTGTACATCGCTACGGCGGCTTCGTAAACGCCGCAGCGAAACCCTTGTTCGAGTTCAACGTCGAAATCGTCCCGCCCGGAAAGATCACGGATGAGGAAGAGGTACGTCTGAGCTTCGCCGAAGGACGATGGGTGCTCGAACGGAGCGATTTTCACGCTGAATGGAGCGCGGCGTTGGGCAGTGGAACGATCCGGCAGGCGGCTAGCCCTTACGCGATTGATTCGGCGATGAGGATATTGCACTCGCTTCTACTGGCCCGGCAAGGCGGCTTGCTGGTGCACGCAGCGAGCGCCGTGCGCAATGGCCGCGCGTTCCTGTTCGCCGGAGTTTCTGGTGCGGGCAAAACGACAATGGTGCGGCTTGCTCCGCCGGACGTGACGCTCCTGACCGACGAAATTTCCTACTTACGGAAGACCGCAAACGGCTATACTGCGTTTGGCACGCCATTCGCCGGTGAATTGGCAAGAGCAGGCGCTAATGTTTCCGCGCCGCTGGCAGCTCTGTATCTGCTCGCGAAAGGCGGAGAGAATATGGTCGAGCCGGTGAGCGAAACGGACGCCGTGCGAGGGGTGCTCGAAAGCGTGCTTTTCTTCGCGAAAGATCCGGAGCTGGTTGGGAAGGTCTTCGAGTCGGCGTGCGAATTGGTGCGGCAGGTCCCGGTGCAGCGCCTGACTTTCGTTCCCGATGCGCAAGTGTGGGAGATGATCGGATGAGCCCCCTTTACATTGCACGCTCGAAATCCGTTGCTGCGCGAATGGTTGGCGGAGAGATGATGATCATGTCGGCGCGCGATTCGACGCTGTTCGATCTGAACGACACCGCATCGGCGATCTGGCGGGCTGCAGACGGAGCCACACCATTGCATGAAATCGTCAAACGCGTGTTGTGCGCGGAGTTTGACGTCGCTCCTGAAGCGGCTTTGCAGGATACAGAGGAGTTTGTGAAGGAACTCGCCGGTCACGGAATACTTCTAGTTTCCGAAGAACCCATTTCGCGGGAGGCCAAATGAGCCTGATGGCAGAAATGGGACAGAGGGCGATGGACCTGGGCGTTCCGTTGAGCGTGCATATCGACATCACCTACCGGTGTAACGAGCGCTGTGTCCATTGCTATCTCGACCACGACGACCATGGCGAGATGACCACCGCCGAAATCAAAAAACTCCTGGGTGAGCTGGCGGAAGCCGGTGTCTTCTTGCTGACGCTGAGCGGCGGCGAGATCATGGTGCGCAAGGACTTCTTCGAAATCCTGGAGTATGCGCGCGAGCTGATGTTCGTCGTCAAACTGAAGACCAACGCGATCCTTATAGGGCCCCGCGAAGCCGACCGTATCCGTGAAATCGGCGTGGACGGCATTCAGGTGAGCATTTACTCTCACCGGCCCGAGATCCATGACGCAGTCACGAAAGTGCCGGGATCGCTGAAGCGGTCGCTCGACGCGATCCGCATCCTAAAGTCGACAGGCCTGAATGTTTCCATCTCCAACGTGCTGATGAAAGACAGCGCGCAGGACTATCAAGGAGTGCGCGCGCTCGCGGCCGAAATGGGCGTCCACTCCGCGCTCGATCCGATGATCACGCCGATGATGGATGGGGACCGGTCCCCGCTGCAGCTCAATGTGTCCGCAACCGCGCTCAAAGAAGTGTTCCGCGATCCGGCGTTTGCAGCAGATATCAAGGAAATGGGCGATTCCCCGACGGAAATGGATTACGTGCCGTGCAGCGCAGGACACAGCGCCTGCTACGTTTCTCCCTACGGCGACCTCTATCCTTGCGTGTCATTCCCACTACCGAGTGGAAACGTGCGAAAGCAGCGCTTTATTGATATCTGGAATCACTCGGAACAGTTGAATGAAGTGCGGTCCATTCGCATCAAGGATCTGCCGAACTGCTCGGCGTGTGGAAACGTATCCACCTGCTCGCGCTGCCCCGGCCTCGCGTACATGGAAGGCAATATGCGCGGGCCTTCGACGCAGGATTGCGAGAAGTCATATGCGCGAACGGGCATCGAGTCTGTCAATCTACACAACAAGAAGGCTGCCGCAGCGTCGGGATTGGTGCAAATTCGCGGGTTGGGTGGAAATTCGACGCTCGTGAATATTAAGTCAAGTACGCTGATGGCCGAAATCGCGTCGGCGTAATTACTCGAATTATTCACAGTAAATAATCTTAAGAAAAAAAATCCAGACATAACGAGGCCACCTGCGCATGCCGCCCTCGTGGATGAAGTCCCTCTCGTGTCGTCGCGACTTCGAACGCGACTGCTGCGCGCGGCGGACGTGAGCTAAAGGAAGTCTCTGATCGAAGCGTGTGGCGCGGCCGGGCAACCGGCCGCGCCACACGCTCGGTGATGAGATTTACTGCTGTTGTTCGATCACGCCGATGCCGATGTTGAGCGGGTCCTCCAAAATATGCAAGGCTAGTCCCCCGTTCGCCTGATAGAAGACAAGACCGTAAGGCGCAACCGCACCGTTCAGACTAAGCGTACCTGTATAGCGCCCAGCGTTCGTCGTGTCTGCCGTAAACGTTCCCGCCAGCGGAACTGAGGAAAGCTGGCTAGGAACGAAGAGTTCATTGGCATCTGCCAAACCGCTGAATGCCGAAGAACCATTCGAGGACACATGGCCGACCACATCCACAGGGCCGACGATGACATCGCCATCAAGATTGATAGCATTGTTGCCGGCGGTTGCGGATGTGGCCGCCTGAGACACGAGAATGCCGTGGCCCAGAGCCTCGGAATCGAGCTCGACGAACAGAGCCGAGCCAGCACCGCTGGTCGTGTTGTTCGGATCGGACAAGTTCAACGCGGGATCAGTCATGTACACCCCGAAAGTTGTGATCGCTGAGTTGCCCGTGACTGTGCCGATTGCGGAGCCGTAGCCATTACTTGCCATGGCATACGTTCCCCCAGTAACCGTGTCCGGCGCGGGGGGCGTCGGCGGGATAAATCCGCCCTGGTTGTAGTCGATGATACCGGCTGAAATAGTGCCGGCACCATCCGTGGTTAAGAGACCCACCTGCTCATTAAAACCGAATATGCCGAAGCCCTGATTGTTGAACACGAATGAGCCCGTGAGTGATGCCTGAGAGAAGCTCCCGGCGCCAGCACCCTGCCCAAACGCGGAGCCCACGACAGCAAAAACCGTGGAGTCAATATCCACGATGCGGAAGACTTCTGAACCGATCACGTAAATCGCAAATGTTTCACCGCCGTAAGTGAGAACGCCGCGTCCCGAAGCATCGAGGGTGGGACCGGCGAGAGTTCCTGTGAACGAGTTGCCAAAGGATACCGAACCGCCACTGTCTGTGTCTACGTCTGCCGTCGAGGTGAAGTTTCCGGCACCGTCCGCCGTCATGACACCGGCCGCGACAAATGCATCGGAGCCAACCGAGCCGCCAAAGTAGAACGAGTATCCTCCGGTGATGGCCGTCGCTGCGGTAGTCGTCTGCAAATCGAGACTGCCGGCCGATGTGAAGTTCGCATCAAATTCTTCGATCAGCGCGTGATTGTTATTCACGACGGCGAAGCTCAGAGTTTGAGTGCCGCCAACACCGACGTTCGGATCAGGAACCCCGGCGGAAGCAGCGGCCAGCATCATCGAACCGCGGCCATCATTTCCGACGGTGTATGTTCCTGTCAACGTGTCTGCGACAGAGGGTGCCGCCAAGGAGGAGTCATTGAAGTCCTCTTCACCCGCTGTTACGTTGCCCATGCCATCGAGCGTGACGCTGCCGGCTGCGACGTACAAAGAACCCGTGGAGTCATAACCGCTGACGTAAAAGGCATACTGCCCTGACAAACTGGAGGCAGAGGCTACGGGGGTGATGGTGATCGTGGCAGTAGCGTTCGCGCCATTGGTGCTGGCCGTGCTCGCCGCAGTAATTGTTACCGTGCCGCCGGTGGGCGGAGTTGTGGGCGCGGTATATGTGGTGTTCGCGCCGCTTGCCGTGTGGGCTGGGGAGAACGAACCGCAGTTCGCACTGCCGCAAGTCACAGTCCAGTTGACGCCAGCGTTTTGTTTATCGCCGGTGACTGTGGCGCTAAGCGAGGTCGTCAATCCAACTTCGAGGGAAGCCGGTGGCGTGGGAATCAGAGAAACGCCGATCGGCGGAGGTGGAAAAGTCGAGCGGCAGCCTGAGATCACCATCACCACGAGTGCTGCGAGGACAAAGAGAAGGTTTTTGCGGTTCATCGTAGTCCTCCTCGCACGGGAGTGGTTGAGGGCGTGCCGTTTGAGGGAATGAGCGGAAAACCGTTTTGATTGCGCAGTGTGTATGTCTGTCCACCGGCCTCGACGGTTCGAGCCATGAAGACCTGTTTGTTTCTGATCGTCATCATCACACCCACAACTGACACAGCCTCGCCAGCGCTGACGGATACAGGGTTGCGGCCCTTCATTGCGAATGGGCCAAGAGCTGCATCCACGGTGCCGGACGACGACGTCAAAATCAAGTGCGCGCCGATCAGCATCCCGGACGTGGGTTTTGATATGACATTCTTCACCGTACCATTCAAAGTGGTTTCGTTCTGAACGTCATATTTTTGCGCAGTAACATTCTTCTTCGCTGTCGCAGCAGTCTGCGCTTCAACAGGCGCCGCGAGAAACGAGAAGGCCATCAGGGTCGTTAGACCCAACCCCCCAAGCAATTTCCTCATTTCTGCCTCCAATTTAGTTTCGTCCTGGAATCGAAGCGAGACGGGACAGAAAATAAAATCCAGGGGGACGCTTAACTGCCCCCGATTCGTCTTCGAAAAACTACGGTAATACGCCTAGCAATGGCCCGATACGACACCCCTGTGCGGCGGACTCTACCATAAACCGGATAGAGGCAGGGTAGTGTGCATTTGCAAGAATACTTTGACAGGCAACGCAGGCAGCAATGCATTGAAATCCGGCTATTGACAAGAACGGGCTGAGGGGAGAGAATCCGCACCAGGCGAAGAAAAAGCGAAAATAAAATCGCTTCCTGATCCTTCTTTGCCACGGTTATTCCTGTGAAGACCTCGGCTTTACGCGCCCAACTCGAAAAGTCTCTTGGCAGCATAATCCCTGCGCCTTTTTCGCCCCGGCGTCCCGCGCCCGCGGAGATGGTGGCATCCGGCATTCCAGAGATTGACCATCTCACGGGCGGCCTGCCGCGCGGATACCTGACAGAAATTTCCGGGCCAATCGGTTCTGGGCGAACAAGTCTTCTCATTTCCCTGCTCTCTGCACTCACCAAACGGGAAGAATCGTGCGCGCTGGTGGATGGCCGGGATTCATTTGATCCCTGCGGCGCGGAAGAGGCGGGCGTCGCTCTCGGAAGATTGCTTCTGGTGCGCTGCAACAATATCGAGCAAGCGCTGCGCGCAGCGGACCTGTTGCTGCACGGCGGCGGATTCGGCCTGGTTGCGCTCGACCTGAGCGATCTGCCGATTGCGAGCGTGCGCCGCGTGCCGCTGAATGTCTGGTTTCGTTTCCGAAGGATGGTTGAAAATACGCCGACAGTTTTCATGCTCCTCGAACAAGAGTCCTGCGCGAAAACGTGCGCTTCGCTTGTTCTGCGCCTCGAAATGAAAATGGCGCGGTGGCGTTCCATCCTCAAAAGCAGCGATGGAAATTCGCAGCCAACTCTTCTCAGCGGCTTGCAATTCAACGCGGAAGTGATGCGCTGCCGTTTCGAGTGCGGGAAATCAGATGATGGGCGGGCGGGCGGTTCCGCTTCGGGTGACTCATCCGAGGGCACGCGCTGCAGTTTCGAATCCAAGCCTGCCTGGATCGAACTCACAAAGAAGCGCAGGAAAAACAGCGAAGCCTGAAACGGATCGCAGCGCCCTATTCGCCGCGCCGGAAAGATTTTATTCGTTCGAGAGACTCCTATGCCTTTTGCATGCATACATGTCCCCAATTTCATCCTGCAAGCCGCGCTGCGCATCGAGCCTGGACTTCGCACTCGGCCGGCCGGGATTCTGGATGGCATTCCTCCGTTCGTCACAGTCATCGCGAAAAATAAAAAAGCAGGATCGCTTGGCCTTCAAATCGGAATGACGAAATCGCAGGCGGAACAAATTCAAGGCCTGCAGCTTCGCCGCCGTTCGATCGAGCATGAAGCGGCAGCGCATGCGGCGCTGGTAGATCTGGCGCTGTCGTTCAGCCCGCGCATCGAAGAAACCGCAGCGGACACCATCATTCTCGATCTCGAAGGGCTCGCGCAGCTTTTCGGCGGATTCGAGAAACTGGCGCAACGCTTGGGCTGGCGCGCGAAGAAATTCGGATTGTCTGCACAGGTTGCCGTTGGCTCGAATCCGGAAGCGGCGCAACTTGCAGCCCGCGGCTTTGCCGGCGTGACGGTGCTCGCACCGGATGAAGAAACGGAGTGTCTGGGCAGCTTGCCGATTACTGCACTGAATTTGTCACTCGAGATTCGGGAGACGCTGGAACGCTGGGGCGTGCGGACATGCCAGGCGCTCGCGGCTTTGCCGGTGGCGCAACTTTCCGAACGGCTGGGGCAGGAAGGCGTGCGTTTGCAAGAGTTGGCGCGGGGAGCGAGCGGGCGCGCGTTGATTCCAACGATCGCCGCGATGGAATTCGAAGAAGCGATGGAACTCGATACGGCTGTGAGCGAGTTGGAACCGCTTTCGTTTCTTTTGGGGCGGTTGCTCGATCAACTTTGCGAACGGCTTTCGGCGCGGGCACTTGCTACGAATGAGATTCGATTGAAGATGGAACTTGAGCGTGGGGAAGAGGAAATTTTTGGAATTGCGGAGAAGCACCAGAATCTAGTTTACGGTCAAAGCACACTCGCAGATTCCTCGTCGCGCCGGGAAACCGTCGCTCCTCGGGATGACACCGGTTGGAATAGGGGCGACACAGACAAACAAAACGGCGCGCGGCCTCCGGGACGGGTGGATCTGAGACCCGATTCTACAAAATCAGACGCTGCGCCATTAATTTATGAGCATGCCCTGCGGCTGCCGCTTGCTATGCGCGATTCTAAGGCGCTTTTGCGGCTGTGGCGATTGCATTTGGAATCGCATCCGCCCGCATCGCCGATCGTAAAAATCACGATGGCGGCAGAGCCGGCGAAAATCCGGTTCGCGCAATCGGGTCTTTTTGTTCCGCTCTCGCCCGATCCAGAAAAACTTGAAATCACGATGGCGCGAACTGGCCATTTCGTCGGAGCCGCTAATATCGGCTCGCCCGAATTGCTGGATACACACCGGCCGCTTTCGTTTCGCGTGGCCCGGTTCAATCCATTGGAGGCGTCCTCGTCGGCCAATGATTCTGCCGAGCCTTCGGTTTCCTCGGAGTTTTCTCTGGGAGTTTCTTCGAAGATTTCTTCGGTGGGTTCTGGCCCGCTTCTGTCTGCGACGGCGCTCCGTGTATTCCGGCCGGCGATACCTGCCAGAGTCGAGGCTCGCGATAATGCTCCGGCGCGTGTTTATTTCGGCGGCGTGTGGGGCGACGTCATGGCGGCGTCCGGACCGTGGCGATCATCCGGCGATTGGTGGACAGAAGATCCCTGGAATCAGGATGAATGGGACCTCGAAATTGAATTTCCGGTTCCCGCGGCAAAAGAAACGAACGCATTCTCACACACGGCAAAGGGCACGCCGAAAACGGAGAGCGCCCGAGCACACGGTGTCTACCGAATCGTTCGCGAGAGCGCGGGCGGGAACTGGTTCGTCCGGGGTGTGTACGACTGATGTACGTCGAACTCCATGCTCGCTCGGCTTTCAGCTTTCTCGAAGGCGCTTCCCTTCCCGAAACTTTGGCGGGGCGCGCCGCGGAGATCGAGCTTCCGGCAATGGCGTTGCTCGATCGCGACGGGCTATATGGAGCGCCGCGCTTTCATCACGCCGCACTGAAAAATAAAATTCGCGCGCACATCGGCGCCGAAGTCACGTCCGCCGGCGGATATCGCTATCCGGTCCTCGTTAAAACGCAAACGGGATATCAGAACCTCTGCCGCCTGATCACTCGCATGAAGCTGCGCGCAGCGAAAAATGAAGGCTGCATCTCGGCGGAAGAAATGGCGGAGCATGTGGCCGGCCTCGTTTGCCTCACCGGCGGAGAAGAAGGGCCGCTCGAGCACGCGCTCGAGCGAGGAGGCATCGCCGGCGGGATGCAATGTGTGCGGGAACTCATCGCGATTTTTGGGCGCGAGAATGTGTACGTCGAATTGCAGCGGCACCTTCACCGCGAAGAGGAGGCGCGAAATCAAGCGGCGGTGGAGATCGCGCGAAAACTGCGCCTGCCGTTGCTCGCGACGAACGGCGTATCGCATGCGACGTGGATCGAGCGGCAGGTGCTCGATGTTTTCACTTCCATTCGCCACCACATTGCGCTCGAAGCCGCGGGGCGTTTGCTGGCGCGCAATTCTGAACGCCATCTGAAACCGGCCAAACGGGTGGCGCGACTTTTCGCCGATCTTCCCGAAGCTATCGCGCAAACGCCAGAGCTTTCCTCGCGCCTCGAGTTCACGCTCAAAGACCTGGGCTACGAATTTCCGAAATATCCCGTTCCGGATGGCGAGACGCAGGACTCTTTCTTGCGACAGCGAACGATGGAAGGAATGATCTCGCGATATGGCGCGAACGACGAGAAAGCGCGCCGGCAGTTGGAGCGCGAACTGACGTTGATCGAGAGACTCGAACTAGCCGGGTATTTCCTGATCGTCTGGGACATCGTGCGTTTCTGCCGCGAGAAAGGCATCCTCGTGCAGGGTCGCGGCTCCGCGGCTAACAGCGCCGTCTGCTATTCGCTCGGAATCACGGCGGTTGATCCTGTCGGCATGGATTTGCTCTTCGAGCGATTTCTTTCCGAAGAGCGGCACGAGTGGCCGGACATCGATCTCGATCTTCCGAGCGGCGATCAGCGCGAGCGGGCGATTCAATACGTCTACGAGCGCTACGGAAAACTCGGCGCGGCAATGACGGCGAATGTGATCACCTATCGCGGCCGCTCTGCTGCGCGAGAGGCGGGAAAGGCGCTGTCATTTGATCTGGAAACGCTCGACCGGCTGACGAGCCTCGTTAATGCGTGGGAGTACAAGGATGGCGACGACACGCTCGTGCGCCATTTTCAGGATTCCGGGTTTGACGTCAAGCATCCGCGCATCAAGAAATTCCTCGAACTTTGCATTCGCATGCAGGATCTTCCGCGCCATCTGGGGCAGCATTCGGGCGGGATGGTAGTTTGCAAGGGCCAACTCGATTCCGTGGTGCCGCTCGAACCGGCGACGATGCCGGGACGCGTCGTGGTTCAGTGGGACAAGGAAGATTGCGCGGACATGGGCATCGTCAAAGTGGATTTGCTGGGGCTGGGGATGATGGCGGTGCTCGAAGAAACGATAGAGATTATTCACAATCACTATCGAGAAGACGTGGACCTGGCGCGACTGCCTGCGGATGATCCATGGGTTTATAAGACGCTGCGGAAAGCCGATACCGTGGGCATGTTTCAAATCGAGAGCCGGGCGCAGATGTCTTGTCTGCCGCGGCTGAGGCCGGTGAAGTTTTATGACATTGTCGTGCAGGTGGCGATCATCCGCCCGGGACCGATCGTCGGGAAAATGGTCCACCCATACTTGAAGCGCCGCGCGGGGCGCGAGCCGGTCGAATACCCACATCCTTCGCTCGAGCCCGTTCTCGCGCGCACGCTTGGCGTTCCACTGTTCCAGGAGCAATTGCTTCGCATGGCCATGATTGCCGCGGGATTCACGGGCGGCGAAGCGGAAGAATTGCGCCGCGCATTTGGCTTCAAGCGCTCGGAAGCGCGGATGAAAGAAATTGAGAAGAAACTTCGCGCGGGAATGATTCGCACGGGCATCGGCGCGGAAGCGCAGGAAATGATCGTCAAATCGATCACTTCGTTCGCGCTCTACGGCTTCCCGGAATCGCATGCCGCGAGCTTTGCTCTGCTCGCGTATGCAAGCGCGTATTTGAAATGTCATTACCTCGCGGCGTTCACGGCGGCGATGCTGAACAATCAGCCAATGGGATTTTATTCTCCCGCTACGATTGTGAAAGATGCGCAGCGTCATGGGTTAAGAGTGAAGCCGCTTGATGTGGCGCATTCGGATTGGAAGTGCACGCTTGAGCGCGATCGAGAGAATTGGGCTGTGCGCCTGGGTTTGCGTTACGCCAAAGGATTGCGCGAGGAGCCGGCGCAGGCCATCGTTGCGGAACGGTCAATTCGCGCGTTTGCTTCCATCGAGGAATTGAGGCATCGCGTGCCGATGCTTCAGAAAGCGGAATTGATTACGCTGGCTGAAATTGGCGCGATGAATTTTTTCGCGCACTCCCTCACGCAGTCCGCAATCTCTGAAGCGAACGGCGGCGCGGAGCCAGACGCGAAAAAGCCACGTAGATTCCATCGCCGCGATGCCTTGTGGCAGGTCGAGCGAGTGGCACGGCCTGCCGGGCCACTGCTCGATGATCCACAGGAAGCGCCGGTGAACGAGGAAGAAATTCCCGGCTGGCCGCTCTTGCCACGAGACACTTCTCCGCTATCGCCGATGACGGACGCCGAGCGGCTCGTCGCCGATTTTCGCGGTACGGGAATGACGGTGGGACCGCATCCGATGTCCTACTGCCGCGCGGCGATGACGGCGCTTGGGGTGCGGCGCGCGTATGAGCTCGAGCATCTTCCGAACGGGATTTGTTTGCGCATTGCGGGAGCTATCATCGCGCGGCAACGGCCCGGCACGGCGAAGGGCTTCGTCTTTCTGAGCGTTGAAGATGAGACCGGGATTGCGAACGCCATCATTGCGCCCGATGTATTTGCGGAAAATCGCGTTACGATTGTGAGCCACCCGTTTCTTCTCATCGAAGGCAGGCTACAGCATCAGGACAATGTCATTTCGGTGAAAGTTGATTCGGTCGAGGCGCTCTCGATCCCTGCGGCCGCAGCCGCCTCACACGATTTTCACTGAACACCGTCCCGGAAATTGAAAGTAACGATGCTCTCGGCCCATGGCTGTTTCTGTATTTGGCCAGCGCACAAATTAACAGCTCGCGAGCGCGAGGATGCATGACGGTCGGACGCCGCGGACGATGTTGCCGAATGGAGTATGTCGCAAACTGCGAGTCGATCACGAGTCGCGGGGGCGGAGATGGACTCAAGGATGAAATCATAGGCACAAAGTGATTGGGTTTTCGGCAAATTCATATCAAGGGAGCTTCGGCGGTGGCACCTTGGCCCATCGACAGTAAATCCGGGTAGCACCCCAGTCGCCGGCAAAACACGAACGTAGCGGCCTCTTGAAACATGCATTCACGAACCGTCGAGCAGCATTGATCTCAAGTACTCTTATAAACGGTGAATGGGGTCTTTTCATTATTCTCCGCGATTTTCACCAGGAACTCGGCACCATCCAAGACTGCCTTGAATGCTTTGTCGACCGGCGACATAAAGACAACATAAATGGGCCGCGGCATTTCACGAAGGGATCTGTGAATATTTTCCACCGTTTTTGCTAACGGCATTCCATCACACGGCAGATTAAGGTATAGGACCAACGGTTCTGGCGGCAACGAGAACTCCGTGAAATCCATGCAAACCGATTCGATCGATTTGCACTTCTGTTCAGGACTCGAGTATTTTCGGATGTTTCGCTCCGAGGAGACGTGAAGCTCGCGCGAGAACTCGATACCGATGATTTTCTTGAAAGGAAACCTCGACGCGAGCAGGAGCGCGCGCCCTTTGCCCGACCCTAAATCGATGAACAGAAATTCCTCAAAGTCAATATCAAGATTCAATATGGCGGCCATGAACCGCTCGGGCTCGATGGCCACGTAATTGGATCCATAAATCCAATTCGGACTCGGAATCTCCAGGTCACTCAAGTACGTTACCCCGCCAATGTCTCCATCCGTGTTAACGCCGTAGGTGAGATCGAATTCGCTACGACTGTTGTCGCGCGCAAGTTCCTTGGCAACCTTATGCTCTCGATACAATTGGATCGGCAGGAGTACACTGCGGAAAATCGACGCGACCACCCCGCGTTTGGCGAACGATTTCTTAACGCGAGGAATGATAGTCTTCCAGAGCCGCGGCATGAAATCTCACTCGGAGCGATCATAACATTCAGCGCGTCGTAGATTTTCACGAGCCGGCGGACGCATCTTCGCACCGACGAGTCTAATCAATCAAACGATGCACCCATAATTGATCCTCATTCTGACGGCGCGAGCGCCAAAGATGTCCCAACTCGGCACGCAAATTGCAGCATCATATTTGAACTGACTGGCTTAATTCGAGAGGGACTTTGCCGATCCGTCCAAGAAGAAAACTGGAGGTACGGCATGGCCAGCAACCCTTTTATTTTTATCGAGTTGTAGCTTTCTAGAGATCATCGGCAAGTAGGCCTCGGTCGCGTCTCACGAGAGTAGCACGGCGGCTCGGAAATGGAAGTGAAGCTAAATGCCCATCTCGACTGAAAACATGGGCTTTTTTGAGCAATAAATTACCGGTCGGCTCACGGGCAAAGCCTTCGTTTTCTGGAAGTTCTATACGCTATAGCCCCATGCACATAACAGTGCACGGGCATGGTTAATTGAGTTGACGTCCTATTGCAGTTCGAGTATGAACGAAGAAGCTGATCTCGGGCGCTCCACAGCGCTCACGAAGCGAGGCCCATTTACTTGGGCAATTTCTAAGAATCGACTTCACTGAGAGTTCGCAGCGGTCCCCTGCGAGCCGTGCATGAGGGTGCGGATATGATAAGGCGGAACAAACAGGCAGGACAGACAATGGCCCTGGTTGCGGTGAGTATGTTTGCGCTAATTGCGCTTATGGGGCTCGCTATCGACATGGGGTATTACCGCTATTTCAGGCGCAAGATGCAGACAGCGGCCGACGGCGCCGCGCTGGCTGGCGCACTGCAGGTACCTTTCGGTTCGGCGGACATCCAAACTGCCGGGACGTCTGCCGCAACCGAAAATGGATTTACTGCTGGGAACGGAGTGACCGTAACCATTTCCAATCCCCCGGCTGATCCACCATTTAACTCGAGTGCCTACCCAACTTACGTTGAGGCGAAAGTCACCGAAAGTCAGCTTCCGACATTCTTCTCCAGAATTTTCGGCGTGACGTCCTTCCCCGGCACTCTCACAACATCGGCCGTCGCGGAAGGAAGCCTCAATTGCATCTACGCTCTAGATGAATCCGATGCCACAAGCGTTGTGACCTTGACCGCTGCCATCGTGAACTCGAGCTGCGGCGTCACGGACAACTCGGGTATGACTTTGACAGGTGGATTTACGGGCCTCTGCGCTCCCTCAATCCAGGCTTTTGTGTCCCCGACGGTCGGGGGTGGGAGTTGCACGAATGGCAAGGACTTGAGTCCGGCTCCGCCGACGAAGCTCTACAAGCAAGTGAACGATCCTTTCGCTTATTTGACAGCACCTTGCTCGACAAACGATACGGGTTGTGCCACGGCGACGTATAATGACCCGCCCTCAACGACGTGTCCGACAGGGACAACCGTCATCAGCACTGTCAGCAACCCCGAACCTTACAACTCCGCTTGGGCCACCAGCCCGCCTTGCTTCATGCCAGCTGTAACGTTCAACGCCAACTCCAACCCTACGTTCGCGGCTGGAAGCACATTCCTTAATACCCTTACGATCAATGGGGGGTTACTTGGGACAGTAAAGTTCAATGGGAGCTCAACGCTACAAACGTCGATTCGCGGCGGACTGTTAGTAAAGGGCGGGCTCCTGTCCAGCGTGAATTTCGGGGCTGGTGTGTATGTCATCAGCGGCGGCATTTCGGACAATGGGTTAATTAATCTCATGAACTTCAACACGAACTGTACCTACCAGGCTGGCGTACCCGGCAGTTGCTCAACCCCGACTACGATCATTTTGGACGGGGGCGGCATGGCTCTCACTGGGACAATTCCGTACGGCGCCGGCGTGTTCTTCTACAACACGGCGGACTTCACTCCGGGCCATAGCGTTACCTACGGGCCGATTAACGTCGCATTCGGACTCGGTACACTGATGCAAGCCCCGACTGGAGGGACCTGCGGGCTGTTGCCGGGGGTCTCTTGCGCCGGCATCCTGTTTTTCCAAGACAGAAACAACCCGGACGCGGCCAACTTTGCTGCCAACCTAACCTTCGGTTCCGGGAATTCGTTCCTAGAGGGTGCGTACTACTTTAAGGATGCGAAGGTCAACTTCGCGTTTGATTTCGGCGCGAACGCGCAGTATTCGTTTCTCGTGGCCAAGGACATCAGCTGGACGGTCGCATTCACGTTTCGCAACCGTTACCAGAGTCTTCCCAACAATTCGCCAATTCAGGAGGGCACCGCGGTACTGGTGCAATAAGCATGTTGAACTTTATTCGTAACATTAAACCGGGACGCATGCCCGGTCGCTCACTTTGCCCTGGTGCACGTCGAGTGGTTCGCCCGCTCAATGAGCGGGGTGTCGCGCTATGGGAATTTGCATTGGTGCTTCCTATCGTGTTGTTCATTGCGCTTGGCGCTTTCGACTTTGGAAAATTGATCTACTTCAGTATCGAGGTAGAGAGCGCAGCGCGCGCCGCCGCGATGTTCGGCGCCCAAAACGCCGGCGAGGCAATAACTAATGCAGCTGGGATCACGCAAGCTGCTTACACAGAAGCGCCGGATATCAAGACCAGCGGCTGCGGCACAGGCCAATCACCCGGAACCGCATGTTTCCTCGGGAACGGTGCGGGTGCATTCGTGGCTACTGGCAATTCAGCGTACTACGGCTGCGAGTGCCCGGACGGCACAGGCGTAAAATCGGCCAATACGGCCTGCACCAACTGCTCGGGCGGCCAGCACGAAATCTATTGGGTCGCCGTACAGACCCAGGCAACTTACAAGCCCTTCGTTCCCTGGAACCAAATCGCGTTTACAGGCCTCCCGTCATCGTACAACTTGTCGGGGTACGCGAAGATACGGTTGGGCGCTCAGTAGTCGCGAGGATCGAGCGCTCGATCTCAGGCGCGAGATGTTCTCTCACGAACTATATTTTGAGGAACGAATGTTTTTGGGAACTTCACACGATGCGTAAGACCATGAAAAAGCGCTCTAGAGCGTCGCGCCAACGCGGTGCAACGATGTATGAGTTTGCCTGGGTGCTCCCGTTCATACTGTTAACGCTCGGCGCGATGTTTGATTTCGGCCGGACGATGTATGCGTACCACTTCATCTCCTACGCAGCCCGCGAAGGAGCACGTTTTGCGAGCGTCCGGGGTTCATCGAGCTTTGTGGGCTGCCCAGGTGCGGCAAGCCCGTGTCCGGCAACAGCAGCTAACATTCAGTCTTTTGTACAAGGCTTCGCCCCGCCGGGACTCACTTACGTTAGCGGTGCCACGATTGGTCAGACCGGCTTTCTTGGAATTGACCAGACTTCTACAGACCTCTGGCCAGGTGTCGGTGCCGATGGCACCGTGAATAGCGGCACGACCTACAGCCCGTGCGGACCTCCGCCGACCAACAGCCCTGGCTGCGTTGTTTCGGTCAAGGTGGAGTACTCCGTCAATTTTTACTTGCTCAACCTGTTTGGACGGTTGATCAAAGGTAGTACGGGGCAAGCTAACGTCACAATGTCGAGCACGGCCTCAGAAGTAATCACTCAATAGCATTCCTGCCTGGAACAGACACCGTGCTTAGTATGCGTCTCTATGCTCAGCGGCCATCGAGCGAAACTTTGAGCGGGCGCTCGCAGGCAGAATCCACGTAGGGAGAGGTCCGACCTTAGAACATTCGCCTCCGATAGTGTTTCGCAACAGGAATACGCCCAGAACTGCCGTCCCCTATATCAAACGCGAGAGCGACGACCAGCGTATCACTCACCAGATTCGCCGAACACCATAGTCATCAAACAATCTGTCCTTGCTGATCATCGGCACGTTTTCGGCGTGAGCCTGAGCGATAAGCATGCGATCAAACGGATCTCGATGGGGACCCTTGAGAAGACCGGCACGGATGGCGTGATGGGAGGAGATTGGCAACTCGGCGAATCCCTCGCGTTCCAGTTCACCACGAAAATCTGCCAAGAGAGGTCCCGCTTCGAGCTTCCCGCCCTCGCTCTTAATCGCGATTTCCCATGCGGACGTGGCCGAAACGAGGACAGTCGTTTCTTGATTCTGAATGATATTGCGAGCGCGTCGGGATAGTTTGCTTCCCCCTTCGAGCCACCAAAGAAGAACATGGGTATCGAGCAAAACCTTCACTCAATGCCCCACGCAGCTAATTCCGTTTTTGAGATGGGCTTGAAGAATGCCCGCGAGATACGGATCTTTCCTTTGAGCCTGCCAGGGGCGCGCCTCTTGCGAGAAGTTGCCAAAGGAACGAGCCGAACTACAGGATGTTTGCCGCGAGCAATGACAACGTCGGTGCCGCTGCAAGCCTCTTCGATGAGACGAGAAAGATTTGTTTTCGCTTGATGAACGGTATACATAATTAGCTAATCTTATTAGCTAAGTGAGTTTTCGTCAAGTTAGCAATGGGGATCGGCATTGTCCAGTCTTTCTTCTGAAAGGCGAATTGGGCATTTTGGCCGGCGGGTTCCCGGCAACACTGCCGTCGCCCCCAGGCTTTGATCTAGATTTTCGGCTGGGCCATGGCATGCCGGTTATGTCTATCGTGTATGGCCATCGACGTGTCTGACTCTGTGACAGCCTGCGCACAGCGTGACGAGATTCTCTTCGACATCGTCTCCCAATTGGCCGCGCGAGCGTATGTGATGGACCTGAAGATCTTGAGATATCCCGCAGTCTTGGCAACGCCACCCGTCGCGCTCTAGCACCTCGCGGGAGAGGTGGCGATACGCCTCTGATTCAAGCCTCAGTTGTGGCCGCTTCTGTGTGAACGCGCTCAAGGCTGTCCCTCACGAAATCGAGTAATTGGAGTGTTTGCCCGACGGGAAGAGCGCTGATCAGCCGAACCAACGCCAAAAACAAGGTATTCTCAGCGCCGGCGTCTAGGCTGCACCTGCTAAGAAGTCTGCACAAATCATCTCGAGGCAATAGCCGCGCGACTTGTCGGTTCCAAGCATCAGCGCGGCGGTTTCCAGCGCCTGCTCTATAACCGTAAGTTGGCTCTTGTAGACTTTGAAGTAGAGGATCTCCCAGGGCTCTGTCTCTTTGCCCGTGAGGTGCTTTTCGACCTCGCGCTTGAACTCTTCTTTGGGTAACTGCTGAGCCCTGTGCAACCAGGTTGCACAATCAAACTCCGCTCCATCCCGCCGCGCCACCTTCGCGAGTTCCGTTGCCTTTGACCAACCCACCTCTTTCAGGTGTGGCTTGGGGATCCGAGGCAACTGCTCGTGGATGGCCATTAGGTAGTACGCCTTTCGCCGAGACTCCGGGAAGCGCTCCTCAAGGAACTCATCGAATGACTTGAGATTGTCGAGCCGCCAGTACTGCCCGGAGCGAACCTCGCACAGATAACGGCCGAGCTCGACAAAGCGCGTGTCACGCTCCCGCTCGGTTGCTCGTTCCCATCCCAGGATCTCTTCGATCTTGGTCAGAACGAACATAGCCCTTCGGCGGTTGAGCTTCGGAGCCACCCAGGGTCTCCCGTTAGTCACCCAAGTCATTAAGCCAGTCAAGGTCGATGGCTCCTGGCCGACGAACGAGATTCGCGTCGATCAACCGCTGATTGTTGAGACAAAGCCCAAGATGAGCACAGCTGACACACCCGTTCTGAGGGAACCGGATGCCGCTGTGGGAAACGAATTGGCCCGCTTCGATCTGAGAGACCGTGGTTTCAACCAGGCGGCTGTACTCCCGGCGTTGCTCATCGGATATCGTGGCCTTGAGATATTGAATCTCAGGCTGGTTCTTTCGCACGAACACAACCACGGCGACCTCGGGGATTCCGCTGATCCAGGAGTAGCAGATCAGCTGAGGATCGAGCGAGAGCAGCCCTTCGGGCTCCTCCGGATAACGGCTCGCCGTGGTCTTCCAATCAATGACGCAGGGAGTGCCGTCAAGCTCTCCGAGAGCGTCGATGTAGGAAAC
>Ga0302326_10007243_pt1 | contig 24765 bp, 22 predicted proteins | sample Palsa_T0_3_FD_202264 | JGI IMG/M metagenome (GOLD analysis project Ga0302326, IMG submission 202264) | Peat permafrost microbial communities from Stordalen Mire near Abisko, Sweden - Palsa_T0_3 | ecosystem: Environmental > Terrestrial > Soil > Palsa > Peat permafrost | place: Sweden: Abisko... | reverse complement strand
GTCCCGTGCGGCGGGCAGCCCTCGCTTTTCTTCGTTGCGAACTCGTGACGTTCGCGTCTTGTTCGGTCACACGCTGGCGTGTCAACGTGGGCCGATGGCTGAACGTTGTACTCAGAGTCGCGTTTTTAGGGCGGTTGAGTACAAGGTTCGCGTCGCAGAGCGTCCTCTTGCCGCCCGGGCCGCCCATGTCGCCCGGGTCGCCGCAGCCCAGTGGGGCCCGATTCACCAGCGCCAGCTCCGGGAGTGCGGAATCGGCAGAGATGCGATCTCGCGGTGGGTAGCCGCAGGTCGCCTACATCCGCGCTACCCGGGCGTCTACACCGTCGGCCATGCCGCGCTGCCGATCGAGGGGGAGCTCACGGCGGCGCTGCTCGCCGCCGGTCAGGGAGCAGCCCTCAGCCACGCCACCGCAGCGTGGTGGTGGCGCCTGATCGAGAACGAGCCGAGCGTCATCGAGATCAGCGTTCCCAGCCGACGGCAGTGCCCACCTGGCCTCAAGCTATACCGTCGACAAAGTCTCGACCGAGTCTGGGAACGCCGCCTCCCCGTCACCCCGGCCATCCAGACCCTCCTCGACTTCGCGGCCGGCAGCACCGTCACGCGGGTGCGGCGAGCGCTCGCCGAGGGCGAATATCGCGAACTCGTCGACGTCAATGCGGTTCCGCCGGCCCTCGGGCGCGGGCGCCCCGGCAGCGCCACGCTACGTGCCGCGCTGAGAATCCACCAGCCGCGGCTTGCCCGAACCAGGAGCGAGCTCGAACGGGCATTCCTTGCGCTGTGCGAGTCCGCGCACATCCCCGTGCCCGCGTTCAACACGTATCTCTGCGGCTATCTGGTCGACGCGGTCTGGCGCGAGCAGCGGGTAGTGGTGGAGCTGGACGGTCTCGACGGCCACCGCACGTCCGCCCAGCTCGAGCGCGACCACGGACGCGATCTCGTCCTTCGGCAGAACGGCTTCGAAACCCGGCGCTATACGTGGCAGCAGGTCACGCAGAAGCGAGACGAGGTGGTCGACGACCTACCCGCCTCGGTACGCGAAGCCCGCTACCAGCGGTAATGGGCGAACGCCTTGTTCGCCTGGGCCATGCGGTAAATATCGTCCTTGCGCTTATAGGCCGCGCCCTGCTGCTGCTGTGCGTCGAGCAGCTCGTGGGCGAGGCGCTGCGCCATCGTCTTCTCGCGACGGGCCCGGGCGTAGCCGACGAGCCAGCGAACGGCGAGGGTGCGCGCGCGGCGGGCGGGCACCTCGACGGGAACCTGATAGGTCGCGCCGCCGACGCGGCGTGAGCGGACCTCGAGGACCGGGGTGAGGGCCTTGACCCCCGCCTCGAGCTGCTCGACGGGGTTCTTGCCCGAGCGCTCGGCGATGATCGCCAGCGCGTCGTAGACGATCTTCTCGGCGGTGGACTTCTTGCCGTCGAGCATCACCTTGTTGATGACCTGCTGGACGAGCCGGTTGCGATGAATCGCGTCGGGCTCGATGGGCCGAAGCTGTGCGGCAGCGCGGCGCGGCACTACTTGGCCTTCACGCCGTACTGCGAACGGGCCTTCTTACGGTCGGTGACGCCGGCGGCGTCGAGGGTGCCCCGGATGACCTTGTAGCGAAAACCGGGAAGGTCCTTGACGCGACCGCCGCGGACCAAGACCACCGAATGCTCCTGCAGGTTGTGGCCCTCGCCGGGGATGTAGGCGCCGACCTCCATGCCGTTGGTCAGTCTCACGCGGGCGACCTTGCGCAACGCCGAGTTCGGCTTCTTCGGCGTGGTCGTGTAGACGCGCGTGCACACGCCACGGCGCTGCGGGGCGGCGACCTTCTGCTTGCGTCCCTTGCCCGACTTCAGGCCTGGGGTGGCGAGCTTCTTCTTGGGCGCCTTGCGGCCCTTACGGATGAGCTGGCTGGTGGTTGGCATGAGGTGGGCAAATGTAGCAGGGGCGGCGCGCTCCGCGATCCCGGCGAACGCACCGGACCTCAGCGGCCCGACGCCCCCACGGCCGCGAGGGCCTCCTCGACGTCGACGACGGGGAGGCCGACCGCCTCGGCTACGGGCGCGTAGGTGACCTGACCGGCCACGATGTTGACCCCCAGTCGCAGCCCGGGATGGTCGGCGATGGCCCCGGCAAGGCCGTGCTCGGCGAGCTCCAGGACGTAGGGCATGGTGGCGTTGGTGAGCGCGTACGTCGAGGTGATGGGAACCGCGCCCGGCATGTTCGTCACGCAGTAGTGGGTGATGCCGTCGACCTCGTAGGTCGGGTTCGAGTGGGTGGTGGGACGCGAGGTCTCGAAGCAGCCGCCCTGGTCGATGGAGACGTCGACGAGGACCGCGTGCGGCTTCATCAGCCCGAGCTGGGCGCGCGTGATCACGTGCGGGGCACGCGCGCCGTGCACGAGCACGGCGCCGATCACCAGGTCGATATCGGGGAGCCGCTGCTCGATCGCCAGGGTGGTGGCAAAGCACGTGTCGGCGCGGCCGCCGAAGGCGATGTCGAGCTCGCGCAGGCGATCGATGTTGCGGTCGAACACGTACACGGTCGCCTCCATCCCCAGCGCGATGAAGGCCGCATTCATCCCGACGACGCCGCCGCCGATGATCATTACGCTCGCGGCCGCCACGCCCGGGACGCCGCCGAGGAGGATGCCGCGGCCGCCGAGGGGCTTCTCGAGCATGAACGCCCCCGCCTGGGTGGCGATCTTTCCGGCCACCTCGGACATGGGCGCGAGCAGGGGCAGCCTGCCGCGCGAGTCCTCGACCGTCTCATAGGCCACGCAGGTCGCTCCCGAGGCCGTCAGCGCGCGCGTGAGTGAAGGGTCGGCGGCGAGGTGGAGGTAGGTGAAGAGCGTGTGCCGGTGCTCGAGTAGCCCGACCTCTTCAGGCTGGGGTTCCTTGACCTTGACGATGAGCTCAGCCTCGCCGAAGACGCTCTCGGCGTCGGGCACGATCCTGGCGCCCTGCTCGGTGTAGCGCGCATCGCCGATCGCCGAGCCCTCGCCGGCGCCGCTCTGGACGACGACCTCGTGGCCGGCGTCGGCGAGCTCGCGCACGCCGGCCGGGGTGAGCGCCACGCGGTACTCGTCGACCTTGACCTCGGTGGGAACCCCGACCTTCACGTCGGCCCCCTAATGCATCCGATCGCTGGCTTCGGTGAGCACCGGACGCAGTACAGCCTCGATCTCCTCGAACTGCTCGGGTCCGGCGATGAGCGGGGGCGAGAGCTGGATCACGGGATCGCCACGATCGTCGGCGCGGCAGATCAGACCGCGCCGGAAGAGCTCGCCGGAGAGGAATCCGCGCAGCAGGGTCTCGGATTCGGCGTCGCTGAACGAGGCCCGCGTGTCCTGGTCCTTGACGAGCTCGATCGCCTGGAAGTAGCCGGCTCCGCGCACGTCGCCGACGATGGGGATGTCCCGCAGCGATTCGAGCATCCCGCGGAAGGCCTGCTCGTTGGCGCGCACGTTCTCGAGGATCCCCTCGCGCTCGAACACGTCGAGGTTTGCCATGGCGATCGCGGCGCATACCGGATGCCCGGCGAACGTGAACCCGTGGGTGAAGCTCTGCGTCCCCTCCAGGAACGGCTCAGCGAGGCGATCGGACGCAATCATGGCGCCCATCGGCGCGTAAGCGCTCGTCAGCCCCTTGGCCGTGGTGATGATGTCGGGCTGGTAGCTGTAGCGATCAGACCCGAACCACTCCCCCAGCCTGCCCCAGGCGCAGATGACCTCGTCGGAGATCAGGAGCACGTCGTACTCATCGCAGATCTCACGCACGCGCTGGAAGTAGCCCTCGGGGGGCGTGAAGCAGCCGCCGGCGTTCTGGACCGGCTCGAGGATCACCGCGGCGACCGTGTCGGGGCCCTCGAACTCGATCCGGTGGGCGATGGTCTCCGCAAGCTCGGCTTCGGAAGTGCCCACGGGCAGCCGGTACGTATTGGTGTTGGGGACATGGCAGCCGCCTGGCGTCAGCGGCTCGAACGGCTCCCGCAGGGCGGTGATTCCGGTCGCCGACAGCGCGCCGAGGCTGGTGCCGTGGTAGGCGACCTCGCGCGCGATCAGCTTCGTCTTGTTCGGCTTACCGCTCACCTTGAAGTACTGGCGCGCGAGCTTGATCGCCGATTCGACCGCCTCGCTGCCGCCGCTGGTAAAGAAGACTCGGTTGAGATCGCCGGGGGCGAGCTCGGCGATCCGCGCCGCGAGCCTGATCGCGGGCGGGTGCGCGTAGGACCAGTTCGTGAAGAACCCGAGCTCCTTCGCCTGGTCGGCGCCCGCCTGCACGACGTCCGCGCGACCGTGGCCGATGTTGACGCAGAAGAGCGCGGAGAGACCATCGAGATAGCGATTGCCGTGCTCGTCGTAGACGTAGCATCCCTCCCCGCGCACGATCACGGGAATCTCGTGGTCCTCGTACGCCGACAGCCGGGTGAAGTGCATCCACAGATGGCGGCGCGCCAGCTCCTGGAGCGTGCCTTGCTCGGTTCGAACTGCCTCTTCAGTGCTAGCCATTTGCTCTCCTTCGCTGAAAGCGCCTCAGGTTCACTACAACGGTAGCGCCGCGTCGAAGCGCGCTCAAACTGTCGATTCGTTCAGCGTTAGGGAACGGGCAGCCCGTAGGAGCCCTTGTTCCGCTGGAGCCCGCCGGTCGGCGTGTAGCTGATCCACAGTCTGATCACGACCGGATAGCTCGGATGCTCGATCAGGTCGAGTCCGTGGGCGCTCGGTTTCACGGTGACCTTGATGCTTCCGGCACGACTGACCTTGATGTGCTCTCGGGCGAAAACGAACCGCCCTCCTGCCGGCTGGAGGAGCGACGCCCCGACGGCAATGTTGTTCTTCCACGCGGACTCGAGCACGTCGACGACGCCGGGGCCGGGGAGCTTCAAGTCGAACGTGGTCGTGCCGCCGGCGCTGATCCGGAGGTGCGAGACGGTGAACCGATTGCTCGATCGCCGAACCGTGTAGAAGACGCTCTGGCCCGCGGACTTTCCGTCGTCGCTGATGGCAAAGACGGTAAAGGTGTGCCTACCGGCCCTCCTCGTGTTGATCGGCGAGCCGCTGGGCACGGTCCCCCGACACAGGGCGATCCCAGGGCCGTACGGAGCGTCGTTGCACGTGTAGCTCGCGCGGACGACCTGTCCAAACCGGTAGCTGGCTCCTGACTTCGGCGCCGTGATCGTGATCGTCGGCAGACCCGGGGTCGTGGTGACGACCTGTGGCAGCGCGGCCGAGGTGCTGCCGGCGTTGCTCGTATCGCCGCCATAGACGGCAGTGATGCTGTGCGTCCCCGCGCTCAGGCTCGAGGTCGCGACCGAAGCCGTGCCGGTCGTGCTCAGGGTGCCCGTCCCGAGCGTGGTCGAGCCGTCCCTGAACGTGACCGTGCCCGTTGGATTGGTCCCGGTGACGGTCGCGGTGAACATCACCGCTTGGCCGAGCACCGACGGGTTCACGGAGGAGACCAGCTTCGTTGTCGTCGCCGTCACCCCAACCGCGACCGACTCGTTCGACGCTCCGCACGCAGAGGTCGTCGCGCTGTTGTTCGCGTCGCCGGAATACGCGGCGACCCAGAGGTAGGTCCCAGCGGCCGAGGGCGTGAACCCTGGCGAGGTGTAGGCACCGTCGCCGGATACCGTCACCGCCGAGCTCGTGAACGCCGGCGTGCTCGCGCAGGTCGCGTCCCCGGGACCGTACAGGCGGAACACGACGGTACCGCTCGGCGCGGCTCCCCCGGAGATGGTGGCGGTATCGGTCACCGTCCCGCCCAGCGTGATCCCCGCCGACGCCGTCGTCGTCATCGCCGGCGACGCCTTCAAGACCACCACCGACTCGCCCGCAGCGCCACACGAGCCGGTGACCGCGGCGTTGTTCGCGTCGCCGCTGTAAGACGCCACGAACAGATACGTGCCCGCCGCGCTCGTCGTGAAATCAGCCGAGCCGTAGGTGCCGTTCCCGCTCACCGTCGAGGTCGAGGTGAATGCCGGCGTACCCGTACACGTCGGATCAGCTGGGCCGTAGGCATCGAACGTAATCGACCCGGTCGGCGTGTCGACACCGCCACTCAGGACCGCGCTGTCGCTGATCGTCCCGCCCAGCGCGACCCCCGCCGACGCCGTCGTCGCGATCGACGGCGACGCCATCGTCACCACCACCGACTCGCCCGCAGCGCCACACGAGCCCGCCACCGCGTTGTTGTTCGCGTCGCCGCCGTAGGAAGCGACGAACAGGTACGTGCCCAGCGCGGTAGGCGTGAAGCTGCCCGAGCTATAGGTCCCGTTCCCGCTCACCGTCACGACCGAGCTGAACGCCGGCGCGTTCGAACAGGTCGCATCGCCCGGGCCGTAGACGTCGAAGGTGATCGACCCCGTCGGCGAGACACCGCCACTCAACACCGCGCTGTCGCTGATCGTCCCGCCCAGCGCGATCCCCGCCGACGCCGTCGTCGCGATCGACGGCGACGCCATCGTCACCACCACCGACTCGCCCGCAGCGCCACACGAGCCTGCCACCGCGTTGTTGTTCGCGTCGCCGCCGTAGGAAGCGACGAACAGGTACGTGCCCGGCGCGGTAGGCGTGAAGCTGCCCGAGCTATAGGTCCCGTTCCCGCTCACCGTCACGACCGAGCTGAACGCCGGCGCGTTCGAACAGGTCGCATCGCCCGGGCCGTAGACGTCGAAGGTGATCGACCCCGTCGGCGAGACACCGCCACTCAACACCGCGCTGTCGCTGATCGTGCCGCCCAGCGCGATCCCCGCCGACGCCGTCGTCGCGATCGACGGCGACGCCGGCGACACCACCACCGACTCCCCCGTAGAGCCGCACGAGCTCGTCACCGCGTTGTTGTTCGTGTCGCCGCCATAGGAAGCGACGAACAGATACGTGCCCGCCGCGGTAGGCGTGAAGTCAGGCGAGCTGTACGTCCCGTTACCGCTCACCGTCGCGGTCCCCGTGAACGCCGGCGCGTTCGAACAGGTCGCGTCGCCCGGCCCGTAGACGTCGAAGGTGATCGACCCCGTCGGCGAGACACCGCCACTCAACACCGCGCTGTCACTGATCGTCCCGCCCAGCGCCGTCCCCGCCGACGCCGTGGTGGCGATCGACGGCGACGCCGGCGACACCACCACCGACTCCCCCGGAGAGCCACACGCCGAGGCCACCGTGTTGTTGTTTACGTCGCCACCGTAGACCGCGACGAACTGGTAGGTCCCCAGCGCCGTCGGCGTGAAGCTGCCCGAGCCATAGGTCCCGTTCCCGCTCACCGTCACGACCGAGCTGAACGCCGCCGCATTCGAACAGGTCGGATCATCCGGGCCGTACACATCGAACGTGATCGACCCCGTCGGCGAGACACCACCACTCAACACCGCGCTATCGCTGATCGTCCCGCCCAAAGCCGTCCCCGCCGACGCCGTCGTCGCGATCGTCGGAGAAGCCGGATTGACGACGACCGTCTCCCCCGGGTCCCCGCACGCGCTTGCCTCCGGCGAGTAATTCGAATCGCCACTGTATGACGCGGTCCACAGGTAGGTGCCCGTGCTTGTCGGCGTGAAGGCGCCCGAGGGCGTCGTTGTTCCCACCCCGGTGACTGAGACCGTCGAGGTGAAGGCAGGCGCGTTCGAGCAGGTTGGGTCACTCGGGCCGTAGGCGTTGAAGGTCATCGTGCCCGTCGGCGCGTCCGCGCCCGCCGGGATCCCTGAGAGCGTGGCCGTGTCACTGGTCGCGGTACCGATGGTCACGGGTGTCGCGGCAACCTGAGTCCCGATGGTAAGTGCCGCCGGCTGGATCGTCTCGGTGATGCACCAGCCGCCGGCGATCGTGCCGGTCCCGTCGCCCGCCGCCGTCGTGATCACGTACAGGCTCCAGGTCCCATTGGGGTTGGTCCCGTTGAACGTGCTCGCGAGCGTGGCGGTGCCACCGCCGAAGGGACCGGGATTGCCGTAGGGCCCAGCCGGGGCCGGAGGGCCCCAGATCTCGTTATCGCCGCCATAGTCGACCGGCTTCGAGGTCACGCTCGCGTTGGCAGCCCCCCACGGAGCGCTGGAGGACAGCGTGCTCGCCGCGGCGTCGTCGAGCGTGAGCGTGACGTTGCTGAGCGCGCCGCCGGAATTCGGCCCAGCAGCGGCAACGAGGATGAAGCTCTGACCGGTGGGGCCTACAAGCAGCGCGTCGATGTCCTGCGACTCGCTGTAGGTCACGTTGTGTACGGATACGGCCAGATGGGTCAGGTTGCCGGGCAGGCCCGAGACGAAGACGTGAGACGGATAGGGCGACGCGTCGGCCACCGTGTCCGGGGGGTTGTTGAGGGCGATGGAGCCGGTGTTGCAGTAGTTGCTGCCGGTGACCGTCGTGTGGTCGTCGACCTGTTGCGACAGGGTCGCGTTGCTCGTCGCGAAGTTCGCATCGCCGCTGTACAGCGCCTCGAGCGAGTGTGAGCCCTCAGTCGAGAAGGTGGTCGTGCAGGTGGCCTGGCCCCCGCTCACGGGCACCGCGCCGCAGCCCGAGATCGTCGTCCCGCCATCGGTGAAGTCGACCGTGCCCTCGCTGACGGTGCTCGTGCTGGTGACCGTGGCGGTCAAGGTCACGGAGTTGCCCGGTGCCGAGGTGAACGAGGGGTTGTTGCTCGAGGCCAGCGTCGTCATGGTCCCTGGGACGTTGGCGGTAGTGATGTCGGCGCACCAGCCGCCGCCGATCGATCCCGTCCCGTCGCCCGCCGCCGTCGTGATCACGTACAGGCTCCAGGTCCCATCGGGGTTGGTCCCGTTGAACGTATCCCCGAGCGTGGCGGTGCCACCGCTGAAGGGACCAGGATTGCCGTAAGGGCCGGCGGGGGCCGGAGAGCCCCAAGTCTCGTTGTCGCCGCCATAGTTGAACGGCTTCGAGGTCACGCTCGCGTTCGGCGCCCCCCAGGCGGCGTTCGAAGCGAGCGTGGTACCCGCAGCGTCGTCGAGCGTGAGCGTGACGTTGCTGAGCGCGCCGCCCGAGTTCGGTCCCGCGTCGGCGACCAGGATGAAGCTCTGTCCGGCCGGGCCTACCAGGAGCGCGTCGATGTCCTGGGATTCGCTGTACGTCGCGCCACTCAGCGTCACGCTGAGGTGGCTGAGGGTGCCCGTGAGCCCAGAGACGAAGACGCGCGACGGGTAGGGCGAAGCGTCGGCCACCGTATCCGGGGGGTTGTTGAGGGCGATGGACCCGGTGTTGCAGTAGCTGCTGCCGGTGACCGTCGTGTGGTCGTCCACCTGCTGGGTCACGGCGCCGTTGCTGGCCCCGAAGTTCGAGTCGCCGCTATAGAAGGCCTCGAGCGAGTGGTTGCCCTCGGTTGTGAAGGTGGTCGTGCAGGTGGCCTGACCGGCACTCACCGCCTGAGCCCCGCAACCCGAGATCGTCGTCCCGCCGTCGGTGAAATTGACGGTGCCCTCGCTGACCGTGCTCGTGCTGCTCACCGTCGCGGTCAGCGTCACCGAACTACTCGCGCCCGACGTGAAGGAAGGATTCGGGCTCGAGCTCAGCGACGTCATCGTCCCCGCCGCGCTGGAGGTTGTGATGCTCAGGCTCCAGCCGCCCGCGATCGCGCCGGTGCCGTCGCCGGGCCCCGTCGTGATCACGTACAGGCTCCAGGTTCCGTTGGGATTCGTTCCGTCGAACTGGGAAGCGAAGCTGGCGCCGGCCGGGCCGATGGTCGTGTCGGGGCCCGGATTGCCGTAGGGAGGGCTCGGCGCAGGTGCCTCCCAGGTCTGGTTGAACCCGCTGAAATTAGCCGGCTTGAAGGTGTTGCCGGTGCCCCACGGAGTGCTCGCAGTCGGAGCGGTTCCCGCATCGCTGAACGTCACGGTGCTGTTGCTCAGCGCCGGATTGCCCTGGTTTGGCGCGCCGTCCGGGCCCATCGAAGAGACCGGGATCAGCGTCTGTCCTGTCGGGCCGACGAGCAGGAGATCGAGATCCTGGGAGAACGAGTAGGTCGCTCCCGTGAGCGTCAGGGTTACGTCGTTGACCGTGCCCGTGAGACCAGAAACGGCGATCGTCGACGGGTACGGAGTCGCCGGGGCATTGCAGACCACCGTGGGGTTGGTGCACCCCGGGTTTCCCGTCGTCGGGTTGTTGAGCGTGATGCTGGAGGCATTCGAGAAGACCGTGGCCTGCGCCGGCGCTGCCCAGAGCACGAGCCAGAGGGGAGCGATCACCGCCACCGCGACCAGGAACGACGCCAGACGCCCGTTCACAGACACGACCAGCCGACTCACCCTCAACGCCATGCGTCACTCCCCCTCAGCAACTGCGGTGGTCCCGCGCGCACTATATCGCGCAGGTGGCGACCCAGGCACTCAATTCCTCGACGGAAATATTCCCTGCAGGGCGATGCAGAAGTTGAGCACGAGATACGGCTGGATGTTGGGGTGGGGCTGACTGCTTCCGGCGTTCCCGATCATGCCTGCGTTCATCGTGGTGCTGCCGTCCGGGGCGGACGCGTAGATATCCGCGGTGCTGCGAGCCAGCGCCGTCCCTGCCGGTCTCGAGCTACTGGCCGGCGCCGCGTTGGCGCCCACCTGGTGGTTGTGCGTCGGCATCTGCCCCAAGGTCAGGGTCACGTTCTCGACGCCGCCCACCTGGCCGAGGACGTAGGGCGACAGCCCCGGACCCTGGCCCTGGTGGATCGCCACGCTCGACTGCAGGTTCGGCAGCGCGAAGTTCGACGTCCCGTTGCCGCCGTAAAAGGTTCCCAGGAGCGCGAAGAGGGCCTGGTTCTGGTTGATCGGCAGCAGCTGGCCGTTGCACATGGCCCAACCCTCTGGGGCGAAGTTGAACCCGAACATCCTGATCTCGCCGAGAAATGCCTCAGCCATCGTCGTCTCCTTGGGCAGTCGCTGCGGTCATGAAAGTGAGCGGTTGATGACGGCCTCGTAGCGGCGAGCCTCGACGCCTCGGTCGACGGGGGAGACGAACAGGTCGACCTCGCCGAAATCATCATTTTGGAAGGTCCGGATGCCCTCGCTGGGCGCATGATCCATCGGGGCCTCGAGGAGGAGCGCGAAGCGGTTCGGGTCGTCAGCTCGCATCACCGGGGTCAGATTGCTGATCTGAGCGAGCACGACATCGAGATCTTGTCCGTCGCCGGTCATCCGGAAGCTGGCCCCGAGGAGTGGTGTGAACCGTGACCGGGTCAATAAATTCCGGGGCGCGAGGCCGCCACTCCGCGCCCACGCGGTTGGTGCCGCGGCCAGCAGTGCGAGCGCGGCCCCGCTGCGCAGGAACATCCGCCGTGACATGGATCCGATTCCCTTCGTCATCCCCCTCCTCCTCTTCTCACCGTGGCGTTCAGTCTACGCCGTCCGAACCGGATTGAATAGTCTCCGGCATCGCCGCACCCGAGCCCCCTGTTCGCTTGAAGAGACGCAAGGCGCTTGCCCGCCTCGCCCTCTCGATGCTCGCCGTTCTGCTGGGCGGATGCGGCTCGTCGGGGTCGACGCCGACCGTGATCAGCCACGTCTCCGCAGGCACCGACGCGGGCGTACGCTTCACCGCCGAGGTCGCGATCCACGACGGCCGGGAATGCTTCACCCAGCACTACGCGATCCTCGCCCGGCACACGAAGCCGTTCCAGCAGACGACTGAGTCATGTGCTCCGAGCAGCCGGCCGGCGGGCCCATTGCTGATCGAGGTGGCCAGGCCGAGGACGGTGTTCATCTTCGATCGACCACCGGGGCGGTGCACCCAAGTCAGCATCACCGCAGCCCACGCGCGGTCGATCGCCGTCGAGGAAAGCTGCAGCGCCACCAGACCCACGCTGCGCCTCATTCCCCTGCCACCCGACACCATTCTGACGATTCACGGCATGGCCGGGGTCACGCGGCTGGACCTGCGCAAATACCCCTGCTCGACTGTTTGCACCCGCGAGATCGTCGCTAGCCGGTGACCAGCGGCTCGGTCGCGGCCACCGTAGCGGCGGCGTGGATCAGACCGATGGCGGCCCTCGGATCCTCGACCGGGGACGCGATCATCTGCTCGGCGCCCGCGAGCAGGCCGTCGATTCGCTCGAGCGCCGAACCGACGGCGCGGGGATCCGGGTCGCGGCACACGGCGCGAGCGAGCGCGATCCAGGGAAGGGCTCGGGCGGGATCCGGGGGTGGGATGGCGATCACCGAGCCGAAGGCCATGAGGAGATAGGCGGCGGCGCGGGTCAGCGATCCGCTCGCGGGCCGGACGCGGGCGAGTCGCGGCGGCCGGGCGACCGGGGGCCCGTCCCCGTCGAGCACGGCCGCCATGGTGCCACCCGCGACGAGAGCCCGCTCGTCCGCGTCGAGTCCCGCGCTCACGGCGGCGCGCATGGCCAGGTACAGGCCGCCATTGGGCCGGCCGTAGGGGATGTCGGAGGCGAACACGATGCGCTCGGCGGGCACGCGGGCGAAGAGCTCGACGACGTCCTGCGGTCCGAAGCAGCTCGTGTCGTAGAGCGCGCATGGATGGTCCGAGAGTCCCGTGGCGAAGACACCCTGATCGGCGATTCCCGCGTGCGCGAGGACGAGGGGCACCTCGGGGAAGCGCAGCGCGAGGTCGACGAGCGACGCCATCGTCGGCATCCCGCGGCCGGCATGGATGAGGATGGGCACGCGCGCGTCGCGCGCCACCTCGAAGATCGCCGGCGCCGCCGCATGGGCGAACCCGAACTCCTGCGCACGGGGGTGCAGCTTGATCCCGCGCGCTCCTCGGGCCAGGCAGCGCTCGGCTTCGGCGACCGGATCCTCCTCGGGGTTGAGCCGGCAGTACGGGATCAGCCGCCCGTCGCTCTCCCGAGCCCATTCGAGCACGCGATCGTTGGGCACCCGGTAGGCGGGATGGCGCTCAGGGTCGTGGAAGGGAAACACGACCGCCCGCGCGGTCGTCTCGACCTCGTCGAGCGCGGCCAGCAGGGAGGCGGGGTCGAGCGAGCGGCCGTCTTCGTCGGCACCGAGATGCGTGTGAGCATCGAGGACACCGTGCTCGGGCGCGAGCTCGGCGAGCTCGCTTCGGAGAGACGCGTACGGATCGGTGCTCACCCCGGCAGCATTTCATGCCGGCGCATCCGGCCGGATCGACATCGAGGTGTCGGCCCGCGAGAGATTCGGGTATACAAGGCTGCGTGTCCAGGTGGATGAGGGAAGTCGTTGGCTTAGGCGCTCTCGCCTTATCGCTGGTGGCGGTGCTGACGCCCGGCGCGGCCGCCGGAAGCACGCTCCAGAGCCGCCCGACGGTCATCTGCCCGCTCATCGGGACCCCCGGGTGCTGCGGTCCGATCGCCGCAGTGGGCACGGACGACCCGTGTTGTCCGGAGTCGGGCACTACCGAGTGCTGCGTCCCGATCGCCGCGACCTGCTGCGCGACCTCTACCTGCCCGTCGGCGCTGACGATCGCTGTGACGCCCAACCCGGCGAGCGAGGGACGCCAGACGACGATCACGGGGACCCTGACCGGCAGCACGTCAGTCGCGGCACAAACGGTCGGCCTCTGGGAGCAGGCCGCCGGGCAAGCCGCCTCCACCCAGGTGGCGAGCACCCAGACCAGCGCCTCCGGCGCGTTCTCGTTCGTGCGCACCGTCACGACCAACACCACCTGGTACGTGAAGGTGGGGACGGTCCAGAGCGCGACGATGGCCGAGGCGGTCCTCGCGGCGGTCGACCTTCATCCCTCGCGTGTCCGGATCGCACCCGGCGCCGGTCTCACGCTGTCGGGGACGATCGCGCCGAGTCACGCAGGCGAGCGGGTCGCGCTGCAGCAGCTTCGGAGCGGGCACTGGGTGACGATCGCGCGTCCGAAGCTGGGCATCAACTCGAGTTTCACGGTCACGCGAAACGCGGGCGGGCACTCGGTCAAGCGCTTCCGGATCGTGCTCGCGGCCGACGCGCGTAACGCACGGTCGATCTCCCGCATCGTGGCGATCACCGTTCGCTGAGAGCTACCGGGCCGAGCCGGCTGCTGCTACGCGGCGAACGCGGGGGCGGCGCGCACCGGCGCCGGCATCAGCCAGGCGGCGAGGAGCACCGCCGCGAAGGCGAGGCACTGAATGACGAGCACGATCGGGTTGCCCGGCATCGGGTCGCCGAAGACGATGACCCCGCCGACGATCCCGGCGATACTGGCGGCGGTGCCGGTGATTGCGATCACGGCCACGGGCTCGCCGTCCTGAAGCCCCTTGGCCGAGGCGAAGAAGGCGACGACCGAGGCCGCCACCGTCACAAGCGTCCACGGCGAAACGATGCCGAGTATGCCCGTGCTCCCGACCAGGCCGGAGATTCCCTTGATCGCGACGTCGGAGACGCCGAACATGAGCCCCGCCGCCGCGCCGAGCATAAAGCCGTGATGGTGGGCGGGGGCGCCGATGCGGGGGGCGGCGATCAGGAGGGCCCCGACGATGATCAGCGCAGATTCGAAGGCGATCATGCCCGGAAGCGAGAAGCGCGATTGGGCGCCGTGGGTCGCGGGGAGCGTGAGCCCGAGGAGGACAAGGCCACCAGCGGTCAGCCCGAGGCCGACCCACTGCCGGCTACCGACGCGGACGCCGAGCATCTTCTCGGCCATGATCGCGAGCAGGACGACGCCTCCGGCAAGCACGGGCTGAACGACCGAGAGCGGCGCTACCGCCATGGCGGCGATGTGGAACAGCCAGGCGACGGTGGCGACGACCATACCTACGGCGAACCACCGCGAGGCGTAGAGCGAACGGGTCGTCTTGAACGGTCGCGTCACGTCGACGGAGGGCGCACAGCATGCGCCGCGATGCTTATAGATGAACCCGACGTTCGTCGCTAGCGCGCACGCCAACGCGAGCAGGATGCCAATGATTAGGGTCACAAGTGGGGGAGACGGGGTTGTGGGCGACGCGGTGCGCTGCCTCCCGCAACATTTCGGTAGCGAAAGCGTTCGCCTGAACCCTGCCGCTCCAAAGTACACGAATGTCCGCTTCGAAACGGCGGTTACCGAAAAATCACCTAAAGCTTGCCGCCGAGCATTCCCCCCGGGCGGCGCGGTCAAACCGCGACAGGCGGCGTGCCGGTCAGGCTCTCTGGGATAGTTTCCGGGGAGCGAACCGCGAACCCGCCTCGCCGCCCTGACCGTCCAGGCCCCCGACCCACCAGCCACGAACGACACCCTGAGCGACCGGCTCTACGCCCGGCTCGCGCGTGTGGTTGTCCGCTTTCGCTGGCTGGTGGTAGCGGCATGGATCGCGGCGATCGTCCTCACTTCCGCCGCCTTCCCCAGTCTCAGCAGCGAGATCAACAACGACAACAGCCAGTTCCTTCCGGCGAGCACCCCGAGCTCTCGCGCCGCAACGCTCGCCGCACCGATCCTCGGCTCGATCAATACAACAGCCGAGTGACGATCGTCGGCGCGTTGCGCACCGGCGATCGGATCGACGCCCCCGACCTGGCCGCGGTGAAACGTGTGCTCGCTGCCGTCCGCAACGTCCCGCGCAGACGGAGGCCTCGCTGAAGTCCTCGGGTCAGTTCACCGCGCTGCTGGGGCCGCTCTCGCCCAATGGAACGGCGCTCAGCCCTGCAACGTACGCGCGTCTCCACGCGCGGCTGGGCAATCCGCAGACGCTTTCCCCCGTGCCGACGGGCGCTGCTCTGGGCGTCTCCCCCGCCGACTACGACGCCTACCGCGCCACCGTGGGCTTCGTCGGATCGGGAGGCCGGGTGGTTCAGTTCGAGGCGAGTCTGCGGGCCGGCGGGCAGCAGAGCACGGCGGCGTTGAACGCGACGCCGCAGATCCGGAAAGCTGTGTCCCGCGCCGCGTCCAGCTCGGGGGCGACGGCGTCCGGCGTGGCGGGCGAGGCCGCGGCCCTTTACGACGTGAGCACCACCTCGAACCACGACCTCATCAAGATCATCCCGGTCGCGATCGTCGCCATCGCCTTGCTGCTCGCCGTGGTGCTGCGGAGCCTGGTCGCGCCGCTGTACCTGATCGTCAGCGTGGCCTTCTCGTACCTCGCAGCGCTCGGCGTGTCGACGCTCGTGTTCATCGACATCGCCGGCGACTCAGGGCTCACCTTCATCCTCCCGTTCCTCATGTTCATCTTCCTGCTCGCCCTCGGCGAGGACTACAACATCCTCGTCATGACCCGCATCCGCGAGGAGGCCAAGACCCTCCCGCTCAGGGAGGCGGTGGTGCGGGCCGTCGGGCGCACCGGGTCGACGGTGACCTCCGCCGGGCTCGTGCTCGCCGGCACCTTCGGCGTGCTCGCGGTGGTCGCCGGCTCGAGCGCGTCGGGGAGCCAGGTCCGGGCGATCGGCTTCGGGCTGGCGATCGGCATCCTCATGGACACCTTCGTCGTGCGGACGTTGCTCGTCCCAGCCACGGTGACGCTCCTCGGCCGGTGGAACTGGTGGCCGGCGGCCATGAGCCGAGCGGTGAGCGACTCCTAGGGCATCGTGCGCGTCGACGCGAACGGGGTGGGCATCGCCTACGAGGTCACGGGTGAGGGGCCGCCGGTGGTCCTGCTGCACGGGTTCCCGGACTCGGGGCGGGTCTGGCGCCACCAGGTGCCGGCCCTGGCCCAGGCGGGATTTCAGGTCATCGTCCCGGATCTGCGTGGCTACGGGGCCTCGGACAAGCCGCCTGCCGTCGAGGCCTACCGGCGCGAGCTCCTCGTCGGTGACGTGCTGGCGGTGATGAGCGCCGCCGGCGTCGAGCGAGCACACATCGTCGGTCACGATTGGGGCGCTTCGATCGCATGGGCGCTCGCGTTGACGGCCGAGGAGCGCGTCGATCATCTCGTCGCCCTCTCGGTCGGGCATCCGGCGGCTTTCTTCTCGGCCGGCTTCGCGCAGTATCAGAAGTCGTGGTACATGCTCCTCTTTCAGTTCCCCGGAATCGCCGAGAAGTGGCTGTCGGCCAACCTGCGGTCTTGGACGCACCACCCCGACGCCGAAACGGTGATGGACGAGCTCGAGACCAACGGGTCGCTCACCCCGGGCCTCAATTACTACCGCGCCAACATCCCCCCCGAGTCCTTCTTGCGCTCCCGCCGGGCGCTGCCGCCCGTTCGCCCACCGACGATGGGGGTGTGGAGCACGGGAGACCGGTTCCTCACCGAGGCGCAGATGACCGGCTCGGGAGACCACGTCGCCGGTCCGTGGCGCTACGAGCGCCTCGAGGGGGTCGGCCACTGGATGCAGCTCGAGGCGCCGGACGAGGTGAACGGGCTACTGATCGACTTCCTGCCTACATAGGGCTGTGACAACCCCGGTGCTGACTTAGGCGTTTAACGTGCCATGACCCTCGGACTCGGGCGCGACGCCGGGCGCGCCGCTAGACGACGCTAGTCGCGCGAGGCCGCACGCCTGGCACGCACGGCCTCCTGGCGGTCGGCCTCCGCGCACATGGCACAGCGGGTGGCGGACACCCCCTTGACGATGTCCTCCAAAGACATGCCGCTCGCCGCCAGCTCGAGCTCGACCCTACGTTTCGCCACCGAGCACGGAAAGCAATCCATTGCTCGATGTTACGCGATCATGAGAGCTCGGGCGGGAGGGCGCGGGGCTCACACCGGCTCGAGCACGAATACCGAAATACGCCTGTGCGACGCGCGTCGCTCGTACTGCCCGAAGCCGGGATAGACGCGGAGACCCTCCTTCCAGATCTCGGCCCGGCGCTCGCCCTCTGCCTCGACCGCGAGCACGGAGCGGCGGGTTCCGTCCACCACCACCTCCGCCTCGGGATGCGCGCGCAGGTTGTGAAACCAGGCCGGGTGGCGGTACTGACCGAAATTGGAGGCGATGATGGCGACGCCGTCCTGCCAGGGGATGCCGAGGACGGGGACGGTACGCGGCTGACCGCTTTTCGCGCCGGTCGTCGTCAACATCACCACCGGGATACCCGACAAGAGACTGGCGAACGTGTAGCGCCCGCGCGTGAGCCGGTAGACCGGGCGGTCGATGCGATGCATGATCCGGGCGAACAGCCACGAGCCAGGACCACTTGCCGCGAAGCGACGGAGAAACTTCTGGACGAAGTTGGCCTGGTCGTAGGCGATGGGTTCGGGCATGCGTCGGCAGGGTGATCGACCGATCATCGGATGTCAACGGCGCTCTGGCCGCAGCAGCGACCGTGGCCATGCGCTCCCGATGTATATGTCGAGAACTGATATCCCGGGATCGGCCAACCAGCATGTGAAACCCATGGCTTCAGACCCGCAGCGAGATATGCCCGATCGCACCTTCATCGCGCGATCGCTCGATGACGGGCGTGAGTTCGCGACCGTATTCGATCGTCACTACGAGCGAATCTGGCGCTACCTGAACCGGCGCGCCGGTCAGGCGGTGGCCGATGATCTGGCGGGCGAGACATTTGTGCGGGCCTTCGCGGCCCGTGCCGGATACGACCTCGAGCAGCGTGATGCACGCCCCTGGCTGTACGGGATCGCGACCAACCTGTTGCGCGAGCGCAGCCGAAGCGAGTCGCGCCGGCTGAGGGCGTACGCCCGCGCGGCCGAATCGGGGGTGGGGAGCGACGTCGCCGAGGAGGCCCAGCGACGAGTCGACGCCGCCGCCCTCGCTCCGGCGGTCGCCGCCGCGCTGGCCGAGCTGACACCGAACGACCGCGACGCGCTGCTGCTGCTGGCTTTGAGCGATCTGGACTACGGAGGGATCGCCGTGGCCACCGGGGCACCCGTCGGAACTGTCCGCTCGCGGCTTCACCGAGCCCGTCGCCACATGCGCCTCGGGCTCGAGAAAACGAAGTTCGACCTCGGCGATCTGACCGGGGAGAGGAGCAGGACATGAGAATCGACGCAGACCTCGATCTGATCCGCGAGACCCTGAGCGACGAAAGGGGACCGTCCCTGCCGGCCATCATGGAGGCTCGGGCGACTCTGCTCGAGGCGATCGACGCCGGCGCCGGGGCAAAGCCGGCCTCGAGACGAAGGCGGCCCTCGGCGCGGCGGGTCGGACTCGCTTGCGCCCTCGCGGCTATCGCTGCCCTGGCGATCGTGTCGAGGCTCTTGCCCACGGCCACGCAGTCCGCCTGGGCCAAGCAGGCTCTGCGGCGGGCGGCAGCGGTGGTGATACCGCCGCCTTCTCCGCGCACGATCCTTCACGTCGCCCTCACCGCGACCTTGAGCCCGCTCGCCCAGCGCGCGTCACATACGACTGTTTCGTCGCTCTCGGAGGAAGCCTGGCTACAGCAAGGACCCCCGTGGGCCGCGCGCACGGTCGTGCACCCGGCCGGCGGTCCGATCCTCGAGGAGAACAACCAAGCCCAGATCTACGACATGACCGGCAACGAGCTCTATCCCGGAACGCGCGCACCCAGCGGCAAGCCGCGCTACACCCTGCTCGCCGGCGCGAAGCCGGGCACCTTCCGCCTGCGGGTGAAGCTGCCAGACGGAGGCGGGTACACCACGAGCACGGTCACCGCAGCCACGGTGAGATCAATTCGGGACCGAAGCGATCAAGTCGCTTGGGCGGTCGCCTGGAACGGTCACCGCCAGCGGATATTGGCCCTGGTCGTACCCTCCCTTCGCCAGCTCAGGCAGCTGTCGGCCCAGCAACCCGCCCCCACGTCCGCGAGCTTCGCACAGGAGCTCCGCGCCCTGCTCTATTCGGGCAACGCTCGCGTGACCCGAGCCACGACCGATGCGGGCAAGCCGGCTATCGAGATCGCCTCCGTGCATCCCGAGAGCGGTCCCCGCATCACCTACTACGTCGATCCCAAGACCTACGCCCCGATCGAGCTCGACATCTTCGGTTACGACAGCCCGAAGGACGTCACCCGCGTGCACTTCACCACCTACCAGACGCTCTCGCTCGCCGGTCACCAGCGCCTGCTCCGTTTCGCCGTCCCGTCGAGTGCGAGCGTCGACCACACACCTGCGGACTACTGGAAGGCCGCCGGGCTCATGAACTCTCCCCTGTAATGTCAGAGAGCCTGACCGGCTCCGCCGGATCGGCGGTGCCCCGCCGGCTCAGGTGTTCTGGCTGTAGGTGAAGTTCACGACCTCGCTGCCCTTCGTGCAGCGCACGGACGCGATGTACTGATCAAGACCTGACGAACGGCCCTGCCTGCAGCGGAACCCGAGCTCCGTCGAGTGGCAGTAGCCCCTGATACCGCCCTCGCGGCGGCTGCAGCGGTAGTAATCCCTGATCAGGTCCACGCCGGTCGCGCAGCTCGTACCCGAGAGGCTGAGGTTCAAAGCGTAGGTGGGGCCGAGCGAGAAGTAGTAGTGGGAGATCCCGCACGTGCGGGCGGCGTGAGCGACCGGCTGCGCGGACGCGGAGGCTGACGCGCTCGACATGAACGCGACAAGGATCACGGCGCCTGCGGCGGCAGCCGCGCTCCATCTCCGAATGATCTCCTGCATCCAGCGCATCTCCATCTCTCAGGCATCATGCTACACGCGCTTGTGGCTCATCATCGGATCTCAACACGTGCTGGTCGGCCCGCTGACATGAAGCTGCATGTCGCCGCCGGCCCGCGCAGGATGCTCGTGCCGGCAGCTCTCCTGGCCGCGATTCTGTGCGCCGCCGCGATGGGGGTAGCGTCGAGTGCCGGGGCCTCGCGCCGGCCCGGGACCCGTGTCACGATCGCCCTCTTCGGCGATTCGGTCACCGAGAGCCTGCTGGTTCCGAATTTCCTGAAGAACGGCCTGGCCCCGCAGCTCTCGCGGGCAGAGTCGTCCATGGGCTTCTCGCCCGGAGGGGCCGGCCTGATCCCGGCCGCGCCCTACCGCTGGCATTTCAACCGATGGGCGCAGTTCGGCGTCGGTGCGATCCCGAAGAACGGATGGGTGACCATCGGCTACGGGGCCGCCAGCCCCGGCATCGACGGGCCGAGTGGATACAGCGCCGTCGCCACTTCACCGCTGGCGACGGCGACCGCGGCGGTCGATAACCGCGACGTCGAGATCCTCTACACCTCGACCAGCATCGCCTGCTCCTTCCAGGCCAGCTCGGCCGGCCACACGTGGAACATCGACACCTACCGGTCCGGTCCGGCGATCGACACGGAGACGCCGATCGTGCTTGGGCCCGGCCGCCACGAGCTGACGATTCACGGTCCGAGCTGCGGCGTGCTCTCGTTCGACGGTGCCGTCGCCCAGCGCCCGGTGTCGCCAGGGCAGGTCCAGGTAGAGGTCGACAATCTCGGCCACTCGGGCATGCTCCCGTGGGTCAATTTCACCCCGCGCGTGGCTCAGTCTTTGGTCGAGCAGCGCTACGGGATCTCGGTCTTCCTGTACGGCTATATCGGCGAGGTGGTCGGCGGGAAGCAGCTGGCAGCGCCGTATGTGAGCGCGGTGGAGGCCCGCGCCCGCATCGCCCGCGAGCACGGCGGCGCCTGCCTGATCGTCGCGCCGACGCCGATCGCCGTGCCGCGGGCTTCGGTCACCATGGTCTCGAGGCTCGATCGCACCGTCGCGCGCCAGGCCCATTGCACGTACACCACGGCGCTGACGCACCTGTGGAGCAGTCCCGCCACGGCCGAGCGGAAGGGGCTCGTGCTCGTCGACGGAGTCCACCCGAGCGCGACGGGCTACACACTGATCGTCCACGCGCTCGCGCCCCTGATCACCAGGATGGTGCGCGCCCAGCTCCGGCATTAGCCTCGATGCTCTTCCCTTCCGTCCAGTTCGGCATCTTCTTTCCCATCGTGCTCGCGCTCTCGTGGGCACTGATGTCGCGGCCGGCCCTGTGGAAGCCGTTCATCCTCGTCGCGAGCTACGTGTTCTACGCGGCGGCGAGCCCGATCTTCTGCCTGCTCCTCGGGGGCGTGACGCTGTGGAACTACGGCGCGGCTCGGCTCATCCACCGATCGGCGAGCGAGCAACGACGACGCGTTCTCTGCGCGGTGGCCGTGACCGGGAACCTGCTCCAGCTCGGCTTCTTCAAGTACTACACCTTCTTCGCGCAGTCGTTCGCGCGCGTGTTTCACGACGTGGGGTTGGGGGTGCCGCTGCCGCTGATCAACATCGCCCTTCCCGTGGGAGTCAGCTTCTTCACCTTCCAGGCGATCTCCTACACCGTCGACGTCAAGCGAAGGCTGATTGAGCCCGCCGGCCTGCTCGACACCGCGATCTACCTGAGCTTCTTTCCCCACCTCGTCTCTGGCCCCATCGTGCGCGCGCGAGAGTTCTTGCCGCAGCTGGCCAGCCCACGCGACCCCCGTCGCGTCGCCGTGAGCGCCGGGCTGACCCTGATCGGGATCGGGCTGGTCAAGAAGGTGGTGATCGCCGACTACCTCGGGAGCAAGGTGGTGGATCCGGTGTTCGCGGTGCCGCACGCCTACCACGGCCCCGACGTGCTCCTCGCCGCCTACGCCTACACCGCGCAGATCTACTGCGACTTCTCCGGGTACACGGACATGGCCATCGGGCTCGCCCTTCTCCTCGGGTTCGTGTTCCCGCAGAACTTCAACAGCCCTTATCGCTCCACTGGATTCCAGGAGTTCTGGCGACGCTGGCACATGACCCTGTCCCGATTCCTGCGTGACTTCCTGTACATCCCGCTAGGGGGCAACCGGGGCCCGAAGTGGTTCATGTACCGCAACCTGATGATCACCATGCTGCTCGGGGGGCTGTGGCACGGCGCCGGCTGGACCTACGTGATCTGGGGAGGGCTCCACGGCGTCGGCGTGGTCAGCAACCACGCCATGAAAGAACGGTTCAAGGCGCCGAGAACGCCGGCGTGGCTGCGCTGGTTTGTCACCTTCAACCTCGTCGCGCTCCTCTTCATCATCTTCCGCGCACCGAGCATCGGCGTCGCCTGGAGCCTGTTCAAACGGCTCGGGTCGTGGGGCACGCCGACTCTGTTGATCGCGCCCGTGGCGCTGGCCATCGCCGTGACCATCATTCCCCAGCTCCTGCCCCCGCGGCCGTTTCAGCGTCTCCAGGACTGGGCCGGCCGGCTCAACCCGGCCATCCTCGCTCCCGCCCTCGCGGTGCTCATACTGTTCTGCGCCGCCACCGTCCCCAGCGATGGCGTCGCCCCCTTCATCTACTTCCGATTCTGATGCCAACCGAACCCAAGCACCCCGAGCCCAAGCACCCCGACGACAACCTGATGGAGCGGTTCGACCGCGCCGGAGCGCGCAAGTTCCGAGCCCGCGACGCGATCATCGCGGCCGTGATCGTCTCCGCAATCCTGATCGTGTGCGCGGGCCCATCGATCCTCAAGGCCGGCCACGAGGAGACTTCCGCTATCGGCCGCGCCGCGGTGCTCGCCGTAGGCAAGCCGGCCGGCTGGATCGCCAATCGGTTGCCCTTCCACTCGGTGGCGGACACGGCGACCGACTGGCTCTCGCCCGACCCGAACCTGAGCGGCCTCCCGGGCTTCACCGATGACATCGCCACGGGCGCGAATGCCGATATCCCGCTGGTCACCCCGGACGCCTTCAATCCAAGCTTGATCGGAGCGCCGGCGCCGCCCAAGATGCGGCTTCACACGCTGCTGGTGACCGGCGACTCGATGTCCGAACCGATGGACTCCTACATCGCGGACACGCTGACACCCGACGGAGTCCGGGTCGTCCAGGACCCGCACATCGGCACCGGCATCTCGAGCACGCTGATCGTGAACTGGGGGAAGCTCTCGGCCTATCAGGTGCAGCACTATCACCCCAACGCCGTGGTCGTCTTCATCGGCGCCAACGACAGTTACCCAATGCCCGGACCGAACGGCCGGCAGGTCAACTGCTGCGGCGTGGAGTGGGCGACGATCTACGCGCAGCGGGTACGCCAGATGATGAACACCTACCGGCAGGACGGGATGGCACGCGTGTACTGGCTCATGCTACCTGCCATGCGCGACCCTGCGCGCACGCAGAACGGGCTCGTGGTCAACGCCGCGATCAATGTCGCCGCGGAGCCCTGGCTCGACCAGATCCGGATTATCAATACCGTGCCCGTATTCACCCCCGGCGACCACTACCGCGACTCGATGACCATCAACGGTCAGCCCACCATCGTGCGCGAGTCCGACGGCATCCATCTCAACAACGCCGGCTCCCAGCTCGCGTCGAAGCTGGTGCTGGCCAGCGTAGATCAGGACTTCACACGCTGAGCGCATCGCACTGCTCGCATCCCCGTGTCGGGTTGGCCATCCTCCTCGCTGCGGTCGTATTGGCGCTCGTCCTCCCGGCGGTGGGCCACGCCGACTGTGGCGGAGTCGAGACGGCTCAGCCGGCCCACCACCCCCGCGGACAGCTCCCGCCGCTGGCCATCGGCGACTCCACCATGCTCCTGTCATTGCCGGGACTCGCCGCCAGGGGCTTTGCCGTCGACGCGCACGGCTGCCGTCAGTTCTTCCAGGCGCTCGCGATGCTGGGTCAGCTCAAGGCGCAGGGCCGGCTCCCGCACATGGTCGTGATCGCCCTCGGTGCGAACGGGTACGTCACCCACGACGACATCGGCGTCGCCCTCGGGCTGCTTTGCTGCACCCGAAAGCTTGTGCTCGTCACCCCCCGGCAGCTGGGCGGGGCGCCGGGCGAGAACGCCGTCATCGAGCACGAGGAGGCTCGCAGGCACGGTGGTCGCATCCTGCTCCTCGACTGGGTCAAGTACAGCGCGGGCCATCCCGGTTGGTTCCAGCCGGACGGCCTGCATCTCACCTTGCCGGGCGCCGCCGCCTTTACGCGTCTGCTCGCCACCGCCTTACCGCGCGCCTACCCTCACCGCAAGCACCACAGGCGTGAACCCAAGGGCGAGAACGCGACCGTGGAGACCGTGCCTGAAGCGAAGCGGCTCGTGGTCGATATCAACCGGCGCGCGCGCGTCGGTCACACGATCGCGATCCGGCTTCTGGACCGCTGGGGGACAGGCG
>Ga0302326_10007242_pt1 | contig 24769 bp, 32 predicted proteins | sample Palsa_T0_3_FD_202264 | JGI IMG/M metagenome (GOLD analysis project Ga0302326, IMG submission 202264) | Peat permafrost microbial communities from Stordalen Mire near Abisko, Sweden - Palsa_T0_3 | ecosystem: Environmental > Terrestrial > Soil > Palsa > Peat permafrost | place: Sweden: Abisko... | reverse complement strand
TCACGCGTTTTTTTGGTCCACTGCGCAATCTCATTCAGGGCGTCATCCCAGGAAATGTCCTGCCAGTCAGTCGTACCCGGGCGCCGGACTTGCGGCTTCGTGAGCCGCCGCGGGTTGAGCATGTCCTGTTCCAGCGAAGAGCCCTTCGGGCAGAGCGTCCCGCGGTTGGTGGGATGGTCGGGGTCGCCTTCGACGTGGATCACTTGCGGCGTGACGTTCTTTGCTCGATCGCCGATCGTGTAGATGAGGACGCCGCAACCTACCGCGCAATAGGGACAGGTCGAGCGCGTTTCAGCAGCGCGCGCAATCTTTAACTCTTTGAGTTGTGCGTAGGCGGGCTTGAGGTCGAAGCCGAAGACGGTAGCGCCGACGGCACCGACCGTTGCTGCCTTGAAGAAATCTCTGCGCGTTGTACGCATCGAAGAATCTCCCTATCCGTCTAGGAATCGTGGGACTCTTACAGGTGTCGTATTCTAGCGCATCTGATTCGAATCCAGAAATAGTCTTTTCCGTCCGTGGCGGATCCGCCAGCCAAGCGACCCGCGCGGGATGAGGGTGGAAGTCATGGCCCGCGACTGTGGCTGTATCGCGCTTGAGGCAGGCTTGGCGGACGGCGCGGAGTGCAGTTCGACAGCTGCGCGACACCGGCCAGGAATATAATGGCGAACGGCCTTCGGGCCGTGCACGATTCCGAAGTCCATGCCGTTCACAAACCGTTTCCGAATGAAGCTCTTAGATGTCGTTTAAAAAATCCTCGAGCAATCGGCGAAATGCAACCGCAGTTGATTTCCAGTCGCCCTGCATCGCCTTCGCGCCGGCGTCCCCGTAACCTGCATCGGGTCTCGGGCGCAAGCGGATAAAAGGCGGTAGACCATAACGCATTGCGAGGCCGTTGGCCCAAAGGCGCGCAGTGCGACCGTTGCCGTTTGCAAATGGATGGATTCGCACCCACTCAGCATGCGACCAAGCACAGAGATCGACTAGGGCAGCCAGTTGGTCGGCATCCGGTTCCTGGCCGATCGGTAGCAACGCGTCTAACTCGGCGACGAGTGTCTGGACCTTTGCTTCAAAGCGCTTTAGCTCCTCGGCCACTTTTGCCGAGTCCACGCCATAATTCGCGCCGACTCTCACCTGGATGTTCTCGATACCTGGTTCGCCGCGAAATGCGCCGACAAATCGCGAGTCGGGAGCATCCAGACCCTGCATGACGATGGTTTGCCAACGCCTTGCCGCTTCCACGGTGGGAGTCTCGCGCTTCTCCGCCGCCTGGCCGATTTCCTTCAGAACGAGCGCGAGGTTCTTCCGTAACTGAGGGCTGTCTTCGTCCCAGTTAGGCACCTAGGAGCTCTCGTATCTTGGTTTGCACTGGTCCTGCAGGCTTGAGCTGTCCCTCGACGAACTGGCCCTCTGTCGGCTCGCCCTCAAGCGGGTCCTTGAGGCTCGCTTCGGCTTCCACAAACGCGGCGATAGCGCGCTTAAATCCAGGATCCTTTTTCCGATATGCTCGAAGTCCAGCCAAGTTAGCTTCCAAACCGCGTTCCTTTGCACCCCGACGGATGAGGTAGCTCTTGATGGCCTCATTCAGTAGCTGATTGATGGGGCGCCCTTCGACCTTACTGAGGTTCACTAGTGCGACGCGTTCTTCAGCTTCAATTCTTAGCGTGAAAGGAGTTCTAGCCATGGCAACATCTTACGCCAGTCCAATAGTGATGTCAATATGTAGTTTTGACATCACCGAGTCTCCTCGGAGTATTCACAATCCCTACGTGCTCAGGGAGTGTCAAAATCCATGTAAGCTATTGATAATATTATGCGCTATCCACTCTGTATCCTCTACCGCGACACTCTTCTACGGCAAGGAAAGAAAAGACTTGCCAATCGTTCGTCTTAGCGCCAATTCACGTGCGCGTCCGCGCGCGGGCGCGTGGAATGAGCACAGGATCTCCCTAAAAGCTGCACCACGGGTTCCCGGTGGCGAACGGAGAGGATGGACAGGGATCTGTTTGACAGTTGATCAAGTCTGAGGAATGAACCCCGGTTGGCGTAGACAAATTGGTACTGCAACTTACATTCTGCTGATCCGAATGTAACGGCCTACATCTGGAACCGCTCTGAGGAAAATCGATCCCAGGAAAAGCAACGCTACAATCCCAGCACCACTAGTGATTATCAAAACTGTCTTCATGCGATCTCCTTTAGCAATCATCTTCAGGCGAGCGCCCATGACTCTTGAGTCAAGGTGCTTTCGTTTGTGGGAACGGCAGATACTCAGGAATCCATCATAAAACCACGCTTCTCGCGCGATGAAGGGCGGAAACTGGCTTGGTTGCGTCGCATACTCAACTCTCTGCCGAGGTCGTTCTCCTGCACACCAGGTTGCACGGTCTCAGGGCTGGGGAATTCGGTCAGCTCCAAAAACCGCTCATAGAGGTGCTGATTGCACTTTTCTGGGCACATTGGAAGAGAATAGACGAATGGCTACTGCCTGTCTGGTCAGAATTGACCATTGCCGCTGTCGCGCAGCCCTTAAATCGCGGCACGGCCACCGAGCGAACCCCTGTTCTCTTCCCCAGGAAATCCAGAAACACCAGCGGCCGTCGCGCATCGCCAGGTGCTCGCAGTTCAGCCGGGACGATTCCCCGCGGCGCAGTACGCAAGCGACCAGCACCGCCAGCAGCGCGCGGTCTCGCATTCCCGAGAACGCTGTGCGGGTTCGGTGCCTGGGTGCCTTGCAGTCATGTCCGGGCTTCTTCCCACGCCAGCGCCACCGGCCCAGCCGCTTCCCCTTGTACTCACGCCGCCAGGACGAGCGAATCGACTACATTCTGACTACTTCATCTGACCGTAGGATATTGATTCCGCACGGGAGAACAATGGTAAGGGAGTTCTCTTGACCGGCTTCCGTAGTGTTTTGCTTGTTCGCCCCGAACCTTGGGGCCACTGTATACCTGCTGAAGGTTTATCCTGTGTAGGCCCGTAGCCCGTCTCGTCGCGAAACTCAAGTCTGACTCCGAGTTTAACGGCCGTCGAGGCATCAAGCTGCCCTGTGACTGGCAGATGCTCTGACTTTTGAAATTCCCGAATGCTCGCCCGCGTTCTCAGACCGAACACACCATCGACTTCGCCTCGGTAGTGACCTTTGTCCCGCAGAGTTTGCTGCATCTCGCTTACATCGTTTGGATACGCCCACCCTTGCAGTTCTTTGCTGAGGCTGGGTCCCGAAGGAAGCGTCGTCGGGCGGGTTCCCGACGTCCCGATCGTCAGCAATATGAAGGTAATCCCAGCGCCAACGGCTTTACCGGCTAAAAGCATTTTTTGTCCTACCAGCAATAGGTTCGCTGATTCTCTCTAGCATTACTGTGCAGAATGGCACATGTTGTGCGCTCTCGGTGCGTATTCCGGGGCGATGTGAATAAAGACTCCGGGAGGATGTGAATGAGGAATCAGGCATCGTAATCCTTGGCAAACGCGCCCGATGCTACAGCTTGTGCGTAATTGTCGGGCAACGATTCGATCTCCTTCGGATCATGTCGAGAATCTCCACCTCACCCTTGACATCTGCTCGGAGCCGCAGCGCCTCGGCCAGTCGCGACTGCACTTCCCGTCTCTCATTGTCGTAATGTGGCCTTTGCTGAGCTGACTCCTGTTGCACGGACCAGTCAAACACCGCCCACAGATCGCGCTGCAACATGGCGCGCTTCAGGGGATCGCGAATCAGATTCTCGGCATGGGTTTGCAAGGATTCATCGAGAACGCGCAACGCACGCGCATGGGACGGCCCGGCGAGCAGATATTCCGATTGAAGCCAGAGTGGCGGGTCGAGTGAATCTGCATCGTACTGACCTCCATGACTGTCTTCGCGGACCAACAAAGCTGCATAGAGCCGGTTCCAGATGTGTTGCGGGATTTGGATCGTAAACGGCGGCGGCTTTTTCCGCGCTCTCGGAAGCAGCGGAATCGCCATTTCCGGAAGCGTCATCGGCGCGCCAATGAGAAATATCACTGCGATCAGCAGACGCATAGATCTCCCTCTTGATGCCGCCTGTTACCGGCGGATCTGCCACTGCCGCCTGACCTCTCACAACTTCCGACCACCTTCGACGATACTCCACACAACCCGAAGCTGATAACGGAGTTGGTTCACGGAATCTTGACGCAGCAAAACTGATATGAACAGCACATCGCGTCAAATCTTCCAACTGCGTAAGCCGCTCAGTCCGCTTGACTGAAGTGGCCGAAACCGCGAACTCATCGGGGTTTCCATACTTTATACGAAGTCTTTCGTTGACACTACGAATACATTCGTAGTAATAATCGTTTCCATGAAGCGGATGCCGCAAAAACCGACCCCGTCGGAGCTGGAAATTCTTCACGTGCTCTGGGACCGGGGGCCTTCCACGGTACGCGAAGTTCACGATGCGCTGGGCGACGAAAAGCACGTGGGATACACCAGCGTGCTGAAATTCTTGCAAATTATGACGGCAAAAGGGTTGGTGCGGCGAAACGAAAGCCAGAGGGCGCACGTCTATGAAGCGTGTTTGCCCGCTGAGCAGACCAAGCGCCAGCTTGCAGGAGACATACTGCAACGCGTTTTTGAGGGCTCGGCCAGCCAACTCATGATGCACGCGCTAGCGGGACGAAAAGCTTCGCGGGAAGAGATTGAAGAACTACGCCGCTTGCTGCATGAATACGAAAGGAGCCGGCGATGACAAGCATGACGAATTGGATTTCTCCGGGCACAATGCGATCGCTTGGGTGGACACTGCTGCATTTTCTGTGGCAAGGAGCGGCTCTGGCGGCCCTTGCAGCAGTTCTGATGTCGCTGTGTCGCGGAGCCGCGAGACGCTATGCGGTGGGTGTGGGAACGCTGGTTCTGATGCTGGCGGCGCCGGTAGTTACATTTTTAGTTCTTATGCCTTCGGGAGCGGCAAGGGCGAGTGACTTTTCCTCTATTGCGCAGGACGAGGCGAGAGCTGCCGGTAATTTGCTCGCCAAAATGCCGTCAAGAATGTCGCTGTCATCTCCCTCGATCGACCACTTCCCTTGGCTGGTGGAAGCGTGGCTACTCGGGGTAGCGTTCTTTAGTCTGCGGTCTGCCGGCGCGTTTCTGGTTCTGGAGCGAGAGCGTCGAAAGCAATCCAGCCGCGCCAGCGATCGAGTATTGATGTTGTGCCAGGTGCTGCAACGAAGGCTCGGCCTTGATCGCACCATCCGCTATTACCAGTGTAAATGGCTGCAAGCACCCGCCGTGATTGGATGGTTCCGTCCCATTGTGCTCCTGCCCGTGACCGCCATCACCGGGCTTTCGGAGGAGCAACTGCAATCGATCATTGCTCACGAGCTAGCGCACATTCGCAACTACGACGCTTTCGTGAACGTTTTTCAGATCGGCATTGAGACTCTGCTGTTCTACCAACCCGCCGTATGGTGGCTAAATAAGCGAATCCGCGCCGAACGTGAACACTACTGCGATGACATAGCGGTCACGCTTTGCGGAAATGCCGTTGAATACGCGTGGGCGCTGCTGCTAATGGAAGAATGGCGAACAGCGCCTGCGCTGGCGATGGCGGCAAACCGCGGGCCGCTCACACAACGCATCGGGCGTTTGATCGACTTCAAATCGAGCGGCGATCGCGCTCACCGCATCGGACTCGCTGGCGGAATCCTGTGCTTGACCGCTGCCCTGGTTTCCGGTAACGCGCTGCTTCGCATCTCATATCCCAGTGTGCGTGCAGGCGCTACATCTTTCGCACAGATCTCTCCGGCGTCCTTTGCGCTTGCCGCTCCGACGCAATCGCCGTCTGCACCCGCCCACGATGCGACTCCGGCGCCTAAACCATCTCCTGCGCGTCCCCAGGCTGCTTCGGAATCCGCGCCGAGCGGTTCTTACATCGACCGGCTAAAATCGGCCGGCTTGAATGATTTCACAGTCGATCAGCTCATCGCGATGAAGATTCAGGGTGTTACACCTGACTATGTTCGCGATTTGCATGGCTTAAATTTCACGCCCACTGCGGACCAGCTTGTCGCCATGAGAATTCAAGGCATCACCACGAACTATGTGCATGGGCTCAAGGATGCGGGCGTTCAAACGACCATCGATCAATTGATTGCGATGAAGATTCAGGATGTCACTCCGGAATACGTGCACGCCATGCATGAGCAAGGCTTGGTGCCTGACGCAGACCAGTTCGTCGCTATGCGCATTCAAGATCTGACTCCCGATTATGTTCGCGATGTTCACGCTCTCGGCATGCAGCCCACGGTCGAGCAGTTCATTTCCATGAGGATTCAAAGCGTCACGACGAATTACATCAAAGGCCTACGAGCTGCGGGCTTCCACTTCAGTGTCGATGACGTCATCAGCGCCAAAATCCAGCAGATTGACGAGCAATTTATTCAACGGGTGGTCCAACATGGTTTCCAAAATCTCACTGTGGAGAAGCTGATCCAACTGAAGAACTCGGGAGTGCTAGAACCGAAAGCAGACATCTAAAGGTAAAATTATGAGACTTCGACGAACTTCCGTGTTCTTAGTATTTGCTCTCTTCATACTTCTTGCCGTGTTCCAAGGTCGCGCGGCTCAGGCAGGCGGGATCGCTCACGCTGACGTTAGCACTGGGGAATGGGCGATTCGTCGCTCCGACCAGCCGGGCAAAGTCGACTTCTCGCTGAGGGAGCATCATCATGGAGGAGATTCGAGCAACGAATCCGAGTGGCCCATGCGCGCATTCTCCGGCGTGGACTTTTCGAAGTCGGCGCGCCAGGACGTTCGGTTCACGATCAAGCGCGACGCCGGCACCATCGAGTGCGACGGCTTTCTCGAGAATGGTGAGGGCACCGGCCTCTTTCATTTCCAGCTCGATCCTAATTATGCGGGCGAGATGAGTAAGTCTGGTTTTTCGGTCGATGAAGAGAGGCAATACAGCATGGCCGTGCACGACGTGAGTCTGGAATTCGCGCGGCAGATGAAGAGTGAGCATCTCAGCGGCCTGGATGCGGACAAACTCATTTCATTCCGCATATTTCGTGTGGATTCCACGTTCATTGAAGAGTTGCGCGGAGCCGGGCTGAACATCTCAGACAGTGACAAACTCGTGGCCTTCCGCATTCACGGCGTCACGCCGCAGATGGTTCGCTTTCTGCGTCAAGCGGGGTATAGCCCCAACGAAGACACTCTGGTAGCCATGAGAATCCATGGCGCTACACCGGAGTGGATGGAAGAACTGAAAAAGCAGGGATATGATCATATCGATCTCGAAGAGCTGATAGCGTTTCGCATCCACGGCGTCTCACCGGAATTTATTGAGAAGCTGCAAGCATTGGGGTATGCCCATCCCGGTCCGGAGCAACTCGTTGCCATGAGAATTCACAATGTCACACCCGAATATATCGCCGGCTTGCGGATGCGTGGGTTGCGCGATTTAAGTATCGACCAGTTGGTGAACCTGCGCATTCAAGGGATCGATTAAACGTCCTTGGTGAGAATTGCCAACTGGTTGGCGAGGGTTATGATCTGCCGGATGGTACGACCATACAGATCGGCACCAAGAAAGGACGGCGTGTTGCATCAGGATTGGAGTGCCGTTCTTGGTTTGTGAGCACCGCGCGGCGCGTTATGCATCGTGGTCAAAACCTATTCTGAAGGTATCCAGCTGGGCCCGAGCGTCCTCCTCGACATGATCCCCGACACTCTGGCACGAACGAAGGACATTCATGCCGGATTGTCTTTGACCATCGCGGCCAGAAACGCACGCACGACTATCAGCTCGTTGTCCCTGCATAGCACACCTAAGTCGAGGCCTATCAGAAAGGCAGGTGCCAGCCCATAATCCTGGAGAGCGGCATCTAGTACGACATCCGAAAAGACTCGGTCACTGTCGGCTTCATATTGAACAAGCAGGCCTCGTATGTCATCCAGGTCCTTGGCCCGTCGCTGCGGATCGTCCATGAACGCTACGATTTTCAGGAGCATCAGGGCAGTCGATGAGATCACCTTCAAGGTGAGATCGGGCGCAAATTGAACTGGCTGAGCCGTTGCGAAGACGTGGTCGAATCCCACCAGACTCATCGTGAACTGAGGAAAACCTTCTTGGCCTCCCGAAGCTTGGGTCCAGCTGGAATCAGATCCAGCATTGTTCCCTGCACGCTTCGCCACCGGTGCTCACGAAGCGGACCCAGCCGTCGGCAAGAAGTCGGCGTTCAAGTTCCGCGAATCATACAGGTCTAACGCTATACCGAAATCAATATCTCCCGTGTGCCGGGACTCCGCCGGAAAATATACCTGGTACGCAATGGCCCCAATGACTATAAGTTCCGCTCCGAGAGCTCCGCAATGGTTCTGCAGGACACGCAGGTCAGCGATTTGATTGTCGGTAAGTTCGGGCATCGCTCAGGCAAGGAACTCGCGTTTGATCTCTTCTGCAGCCTCGTGTGCTCTGGGATCCGAAGAATACATTCGTTCTGAATAGATCAGCCACGGAGGGGCAAGCGGAAACGGCTCGCTTTCCCGCCAAAATGGGACGGCACCGAAGGAACGCAGGAAGATCAGCGGCCCGGACTTGTCGGGAATGACCCGCAGCCGACGGCGAAGCTGGTCGGGAAAGAAGTCGACGAAGATTGGGAGCTCCAATCCTCGATACAACTTTTGCAGAGCGTGAGCAGCGGGCCCACCCGTTACCGACCAGCGAAGTGAGAGGTCCGCGAAAGCCTCTCGGACGCAGGCAAGCATGTCGTCCAAGTTACTGCCGGCGGAACGGAAGCGCCCGATTAGAAGTTTGGGGCGCAGAGCAAGTTCGTACCCTCTCAACAGATCTTCCTGTTGGCGCGACTTATCGCGGATATCGTAGCCATGCTCCGATTTTTTCAGAACTTCCCGAGCGACGAATTGCTGCCGGATTTTCGCCGCGTTGCTTTTTGCTCAACCCGGAGGTTTCTGCCAGTTGACGGACCAACTTCCGGCTTGTTCCTTCGTGGCAAACGTGAACATCAGCTGAGTGATAGCGGGACTGACGCGCTGGCCTTCTTTCGGAGCGGTGTTTTCTTTATTTCCGACGATCGTACGCTCGTAGTTCCGACCAAGCACGAGATGCATATTGCCGGCTCTGTCCAGAAAGTTAACCCTCGATTCGATCAGCCGTTCTGCGGAAGGTCTGGGGATGTAGCGTGCCAACAACAAGAGGGGTTTAGCGTGGACTTCAGCATGGAGCTTGGCTTGAGCGATCAGAGCATTGAGTATCCCTCGGTCGAGATATGACCTCTTTTGTTCAACAAGAAACGGATAGGTTCCTTTGGGAGTGCGCAACTTGAGAATGCCATCAATCCCTGGAGCGTCGTCGCCGCCCTCGGCAGAGAAATCGAGGTTGGTGACGAAATGCAGGGCTCGAAGCTGTTCGAGAAAAGGGGTTAATGGGGTTTGAACTCGTATAACGTCCCCTATTTATGCCATGTCCATTACTAATGGACAAGCCTAAATATAGGACATAATCCACAGCAAGTCAGCCGGCGGGTGTCGATTGGAAGTGATCGGCAAACAGCGTTGCAAAAAGAACATAGTTGAGCAATTTTGAACAGTTCTCCGGAGCCCGATTGTTAAGAATTTGTTGCAAGGAGAACCATGTCCGTACAGGCTTATCCGGCACTCCAAAATGCAGTCGTCCTCTGCATCGACGATAACGAGGACGAGCTCGAAAGCAAGAAGTCGCTTCTGGAAATCTTCGGATATACCGTTCTGACGGCTCCAAGCGGCAGCGTGGGATTAGAACTGGCCTCGATGCACTCGGTTAACGTTGTCATTGTCGACTACCCCATGCCCGAAATGAACGGGCAAGAGCTTGCCGTCGAATGAAGAGGCTCCGGCCTCTAGCCCCAATCATCCTGCTCACCGGAGCAGTGAATGTTCCGGAGCAGGCGTTGAACCTGGTCGATGCCCTCGTGATCAAGGATCGTTTGGCTCGCCAGTTGTTGCCCACGATCGCACAATTGCGCGGACACGGATCGATCTCTCCACTGAAAAGTTTGCTAGTCGCGGGCGTGCTCCTGGTTGTGCTCGGCATCGCATCCCTGGTCGCACCGATTCCCCACAGCGAGATGCAGGGTATTAAAGCCGGGGACATGAACATCGGCGTCGAAACCAGTCACAGTGGACGCGTCTCGCCAATCATGAGCGCGGCGCTCATCGCAGGCGGGATCGCGCTGGCTATTGCCGGTGCACGCACCGGGCGTTCGAAAAACTGAGCCAGCCTCACAAACACGCTGGCTCAACATAGTTCGGCCGATTAGAGTTGCGCACGGTACCACGCGAGACCTTCATCCAGGTGATGTTCAGGCGGGACAGGCCTATAGAATCGCGGCCTGTTGCCAGGAACCACCATGACACTCCCGTCGAAGGACGGTCTTACTTCTTAGAAGGCTCCCGGCTCGCTGGCTGCTGTCGCTGCTGCAACTGCTGTTGTTGCTGTTGGTGTTGTTGCTGCAATTGCTGAGTCTGTTGCTGGTGCTTCTGCTCCACCTGCTGTTTTTGCGCGTCATTCGCCTTCTGCTTATCCAGGTTCAGGTGCTCCTGGTCCTGCTGTTGCTGGAGTTTGTCTCGTTCCCCTTGCTGCTTCGCGATCTGCTTGTCCTGCTGCTGCTGGTACTTCTTGTCCAGCTTCGCGTTGCCCGTATTTGGAGTGCTCCGTGCCAAGGTCGGAAGGTCGTGAGGGTGGACTGCCGGACTGGTTCGTGCTGTGTTGTTCTCTGAGCTTTCCTGATTTCCTCCCCGATTGCCCGGAGTATAAGGCGCTCCTGCCTCTTTGGTCGACACAGCGCCACGGTCATTAAAATCTCCGGGTCGGGGTGTGGCTGCCACGCCTGGCTTGCCCATGTTCACCGACGCGCGTTGCTGCGGGTTGGCTCGGGCCGCCTGCGCATGTTGAGTTTGAGCCGCTACCGGCGGGACATGTCTCTGATGTGCTGCGGCCTCTTCTTCCGCTGTCGGGCGCGCGCTGATTCCACCATTGCCGCCGTTGTAACTGACGTGGCACACGTTGTTGTTGATAACGGTTGTGTTGTAATGTTGTGAATTACGGTGATGTTCACGTTGGCCACGGAACGGTTGTAGAAAAAGTGTCCGCCGTCCCAGCGCCCGCCTCCAAAACCCAAACCGAAGTAGCCGAAGCCGTAGTTGATCCCGCCATAGAAACCTACCGACGGCCCCCAATAGCCGTCATAGAAAACAAATCCGTCGCCGCCCCAACCCCAATAGGCTGGAGTCCACAGGAAACCGATTTCCGGCCCCATTACCCATGTACCCGGGACCCAATAGTAGTCGGTGACGTCATAGTCGTAGGCCCAGTAGCCAGGTGTCCACAGATAACCGTCGCCCGGACAGAGCGGCTGCTCATAGACAGGCAGCGCGGGCGGGCCGATGCTAATGGCCACGCCAACTTGCGCAACGATGCTGCCGACATGGACAGCACGACGAGCCCGAACAACAGGGTGCGAATGAAACGGACGTGCATTCTGATTCCTCTGGCCCATCACCCCTCGCTTGCTCGGTGATGCTCTGCGGAGACGAGCTGCGTGGATTGGGGGCCGATTTTCGAACGAAACAAACATGACGTCTCGCTCGCAAATGGTTCTGGAAGAACCTTCTCATTCCGGAGGGGCCCAAATCTGTTCAAAAAAAGCTCAGTTTCGAGCACCCATCCCAGAATGGGCAACTCGAGGAAGGTTCGAAACCATCCTTTCGCCGCTAACGCCAATCTCCTACTGTGGCTTTGGGGTTGCGCCTGCGGAAGCCTGAACGGGTTGGTCGGAGTTCGCTTTGGAGGTGACAGCCTCCGATTGCTTGTTCGGTGGAATTTCGGTCCCTGCCGGATAGATGAGAATCTGCACCGTACCCCAGCCGGCATCCTTATTCGCGTTCGTCTGCTTGCCCATTCCCAGAGTCTTGAGCTGACTATCGTCGAATCCGAATTTCTCGACCAGATACTCACGCACAACCATGGCCCGAGCCTCAGTTAGCACCAAATCCTTCTGGGTATCGCCTTCCATGCCAGTGGACACCACGATCACCGCAAAGCCGAACTGGTTGTTAGCCAGGAATTCGCCGCTATCGCTTAGAGATTTCTGATTTTTCAGTTTGGCCGAATCCTGCTTATCGAAGAGCTGTTTCGCCGAGTAAGTGAACTCCTTTGTCGCTGTGCCTTGGGGCAGCCGTACGACTTCATTTTTTGCCAGCTCGGCGGAGTCTTCGTAGCCGCGGCTCTTGAAATACCCGCGCAGGAAGAAATTGTGCTTCATGGCTTCCATATTCTCCTGGAAATCGGTGACGCCGGCTTCCGCGTGGACCATCGTGTCCCTCATCTCGCTACTGGTTTGTTCGAGGTTGCTATAGAGCGCTTTGTCGTTCACCAGCGCTCCTGCGGTTCCTTGACCTTCATCGATCTTGGCACTGATCGAGGCTAGATTCGCCGTCGCCCGAGTAGCGTTGTGGATGGCTTGCTTGCTGCTATCCAGAATGTCGCTCGTTTTCTGGAACAGGTCCGACATTTCCAGTGGCGGCAGGCTGGCGATCATATCGCCATCGCGCACCTCGCCTTTTCCCGCCGATCCAAACGAAATTGCCAGAAACTGGTTGCCCAACAACCCCTCGGTTTCGATTGTGGCCACAGAGTCTTGCTTGATGATCTCGTGCGTCGATTTATCGAGATCCATGATTACCGTGACCTTTTCCCCCGGGTTGTGAGGGAGCACGATGCTGTGAACGGTTCCACTGTGAACTCCGCCCACTCGCACATCGCCGCCAGCATCCAAGCCCACCACATTGTCGAATTGCGCCTTCAATTGGTAGGTGGAACTGAAAAGATACTGCTTGCCTCCGATGACGAAAATCCCGAGCACCAGAATTGCCAGTGTCGCAATGATGAAAGCTCCTAATCGCGCCGCTCTCGACATATGTCCTCCTACGAATGCTTGAGAAATTCTCGAACAAACCCGTCGTCACTGTTCTGAAGGTCCTCAAAGTTGCCCTCGATCACTACATTTCCCTCATTGAGCAGGGCCAGACGGTCCGCAACCGTCTTCGCGCTGTGCAGATCGTGAGTCACGATGATGGATGCCATGTGATGTTCCTGCTTGAGCTTGAGAACCAAATCATCAATTTCCGCCGCGCTGATGGGGTCGAGGCCAGCGGTGGGCTCGTCGAGCAGCAGAATAACCGGCTCTAAAGCCAGAGCACGCGCCAGCCCTACCCGTTTCTGCATGCCACCCGAGATATCCGAAGGCATCTTCTCCAGGGCGCCCTCCATGCCCACTTCCGCCAGTAGTTCCTTGGCCCGGTCGTTCCGCTCCGACTTCGACATCTCCTTCTTATGGTGCAGCAGCGGAAAAGCTACGTTCTGCTGCACGGTCAACGAATCGTAAAGCGCCGAGTGCTGAAACAGAAAACCCATCTTCATTCTTATTTCGCCGAGTTGGTCGAGACCGAGGCCGGCGATGTCTTGATCATGGATGAGAACTGATCCCGAGTCGGGCTTCTCCAGGCCAATGATGAGCCGCAGCAATACGCTCTTACCGGTACCGCTGCGCCCCAGCACCGCCAGGGTTTCGCCGCGGCTCACGGCCAGGCTAACCCCGTTCAAAACGGTTTGACTTCCAAAGGATTTATGTAAGCCCTCGACGGCGAGAACTGGCGCGCTGCCGTCTTTCTCGGCTGCACCTTGCTTCGTCGCGATTTGATCGATTGTTTCCATACTTGTTTCGGGCTGTTTCATCCGACATGTTTAATCAAGGTTCAGGAGAAAACACTCACGGGAAAAATATGAGAATGAGTTTCACCAGCACGACATCGGCCAGGATCACGAACAGCGAAGACAAGACGACCGAGCTGGTGGCTGCGCGGCCCACTCCCGCCGCGCCTCCCCGGGTCCGCATTCCTTGAAAACACGCGATCAGCCCAATGATCAGGCCAAACACCATGGTCTTAAACGTGGGGGGCAGAAAATCATTGAAATCGGCGCCCTTAAAGCCACTACTGATGAACTGGTGGAACGAGATCGGCTCCACCAGCGCCTGCGCAACCCAACCCATGACCAAGCCGCTTAAGTCGGCAGCGAGGGTGAGCAAAGGTAGCATCAGGATGCATGCCAAAATGCGAGTCGCCGCCAACAATCGATAAGGGTTTACCGCCGATGCCTCGATGGCATCGATCTGCTCGGTCACCTTCATCGACGCCAACTCTGCGCCAATGCCAGCGCCCACCCGGCCACTCACCACCAGACCAGTGATGATCGGGCCAGTCTCGTGGATAATGGAGAACACGATGGCGGCGGGAAGCAGTGACTTAGCCCCAAATCGAGTCAGACTAAAACGACCTTCCATGGAGAGCACAACGCCGGTTGCGGCGCCGGCCAAAGCTACCAGGGGCAGGGACTTTGATCCGATCTCGTCGAGTTGCCGAAACAATTCGCCGACTTGAAACGGCGGCGTCACTGCAGCGCACATCACTCGCCAGAAGAATATGCCAAGATCGCCGAACCACTCGAGAAACTGGTTGATCAGACCCTTCGAAGAGCTCACCCCAGGGGACACAGGTACGAGCGGTTGCCCGGGAAGTAGAGGATGGATGACTGCAACCGCATTTAGCTTCCGGTCGTTCACAGATTTGATCCCGGATCTGGCGCGCCGTGCGTATTGTTCAGGTGCATGTGATGAAACAAGGAGTGGGGTCCGCTATACAGGAATTCCAGGGCGACATTCCCGCCCACATATCCCAGCATGGCGTAATTGCCCAGCCGGAACGCATCCTTGGCGCCGTAGCGGCTGGGATACCACGCGTAGACGGCCGTCGCCGTACCGGCATACGGCGCAATGAGCGCCGGGAAAGAAAAGACGGTGTGGCCGTCCTGGCCGCGGCGTGCTGTCAAGGTTGAAAACACCGCATGACGCAGCCGCGGAAAGACACCTTTGCACTCGCAGCGGTAGTACAGCGTGTCTTCCCTGAACGCTTCCGCGAGCCCATACATCGTCGTCGTGCTGATCGCGGCAATGCCAAAGTCCGATCCGAATCGCTTGCCAAAGCCCTCAGCGCCTTGCTTCCACTCCGGCGGGGTGTTATACGCCTGGCCAATGCCAGCCGCAATCGCAGCGACGGTGGCTGGATACGGGCCGTACGCATCGAAGAAGTAGTTCTCGATCTTCGTTTTTTCTTGCGGACGAGTGTAGGTCAGATCTGGTAGCGCGGGGGGTGTGCTTCCAACCGTGCCCGATGAGTCTGGAGAATCGGCCAGTGCCTGCGCCTTTGCCGGCACCGGGAGGAGCGCGAGGCCCGCAATTGCCAGCATTAAAAGCATAAATCTGCGCATCTTCATGGCGATACCTCCCCGGCTTGATCTAATGACCCGTCCTGCGCTGCTCCCTATGTGGTAAGCGGGCAAGATGGGTGGTCACACTGGCACGCAATCTCGACCTCCTTGGCCCCTGCATCCTTACAGGCTTGACCGCAGTATTTGTCGCCAGCTTGCGCCAAGCACCGGCATGGTAGGTGCGCACACTTAACCTGCACATTCGTCGTCATCACCGTTCTCCTTTTCCAAGTTTCCGGCCTTCATCGTATAGCAGGGTGGTGAGACGCTTATTCCCACCGTTCTCTGCAAATCATCGTCGGCTCTATTTCCGTTTCATCATCCAGCCGATCAGTGCTCCTGCGGTAACCCCTACAGCAAAGGTCGCCGCAACCGTCAGCACCAGGTGTCGCTGGAGGCGCTCAGTTGTATCATCCAGGAATTCCTCGGCCGCATCGCCGCCCTGCTTTGCCGCACGCCTTCCTACTTCCACGCTATCCTTGATCGCGTCCGCTATCGCGCTGGTTGCGCGAGAAGCTTGACGAGCTGATTTGCCGATTTGTTCAGCCGTTTTTTCCGCTAGGGTTTGTGACACACTACCCTCCTGTGCTCTTTGCGAGCCGTTGTTATAAGTTCTTTATTCGCCGACAGACTTTTCAGCAACGCCGATCCATTTTTGAACTTTGCCAGCATTCTTTTCCGCGTTTCCTGAGACTTCCAGATCGGCGTTGTTGGTCGCCTTCCCGACCGCTTCCTTGATTTTCCCCTTCACCTCGTGGAGCTTGCCCTCGGTCCGGTCTTGCGTACTTGGCTTCATGATTCTTTCCTTTCTTCCACGCGATTCTTTTTGTCGTCAGAACCGGTGTATCGTCAGTATCAAACTCTAGGCTTTCGAAAACTGGTCAGAATTGATCGTCTTTTGGATTAGAGCTATGACCGGAAGTGCAGAGACAATCGCGCGAAGGACCGGTAAGGACCAACTTCCTCACAAAATGAGCGATTCTGCACAGCAATGCCCAGGCAAGTGAGTGAATCTATGGACTGGCTCCAGGGGGCAGAAGTTGCCCAGTCGCCCGATTTAATCGGGGAACTAACCTCGAAAGGGAGATGCCATGTCGTTCGGACTTTACGCGATTGGGTTCGCAATCATGATCGGTGGACTAACTTACGGCGCGCACCTGATGCATGTACCCACGCCCTGGATTGTCGTCGGCGCTATCATTCTGTTGGGCGTTGGGATCCTGTCGGGGGTAAAGGCGACGCGTCAGAAAGATCCCTCGGCTTAACCGTACTGTAAAATCTTAACTCTTGGTGTTTATCGTGTGTGCCGCAAGCAGACCCCGACGCGGTTCGCAACATCCTGGGACTGCTCACGTGTTATCATGCAGCTGAGGTGGTTACCGCCTTCTCCTCTTTCAGGTTCCCTGAACTAAGTCAGCCCATCTGAAGTTTTCTCTTCTTAGGCTTTCAAGAAAGCCGCGTACCCCATGCCTTTGAATGCGATCCTGCACGAAGTTCAGCAACTTTACAGCATGAGCGACCGTCTTGACACGCTCGCAGAGCAACATCCTCTCGTCTCAGAAGCACTCATCACCATCTCAGGAAGCTTGCGTAACACTGCTACCTTGTTGGAGGTGTTGGTGGCTACGAAAATAGCGCCGCTCTCCGGATTAGATCCAAAAGGCAGTTCCGACGCTGGTGTCTGACGCTGGTGTCTATGGACCCGGCACCGTCCGCCGCGCTAGCGGCTTAGTTCAAACGGGCTTATGAGAAACTCGCCAGTCCTAGTTCCAGTCAGATCCTCAGCGGAGCTAACATGAACGCCAGGTTGAATTGGTCGCGATAGTCCACAGCGGGATCGCCAAACCTGTTCCGAGCAACGCCGAGGGATCTCCGATGAGCGTTTGAAAATCTAAGCGTCGCGCTTCTCGCCGGATTCCGTCGGCAGGGAAGCGCCGACCCAGCCGCTGATTCCGGCGGACATCACGTAGACGTTCTGGTATCCCATGTTCTTCGCGCGGCGGGCTGCGTTCGGCGCCTTTCTACACATGAAATTCGAGCAATAGAACACCAGCGTGGAATCTCTGTCTGCTGGGAGGTCGCTCTCGTCGTAGCCCATTGGGTCGAGAGGCCGCGCACCCGGCACACGCGCCGTGAGCCAACTCTGCCGCGAGTTCACATCGAGGACGCTCACGGGCTGCTTCTGCATCAATTGCTGCAGCTTGCCGGGCGAGATGACGTTGAGGCCCATCAATCGGGCGAACATGGTTGCTCCTTAATCTCCGCGGTGCTTCAGAGTGCGCTCGGCTTCGCCCGTCGCAGCCAGACCACTTGCCCGACCGTGACGAGGATGGCGCTGGGCAGCAAGACGAAGGACGTTGCTTCTGCCAGATTGATCGGCAGCGTGAGCCATGCAATCGCAACCGCGAGACCCGCCAGCGCCCAGATCCAGCCGGCGAGACGTTGAACCACCTGATGCTTTGCGGGATCGCAATGCAGCGCCCCCAACGGCCTGAGGGTTTTCGGTATGGCGTTCCCGGTCACGGCCAGGAAAGCGCCCATGATCGCCATCGTCGCGCGTAGCGCGATATCGCCGTAGTGGACCGCGCCGAGCGCCACGGCAAGTTTCGCGCCAAGCGAAATCATGAGAATCAGCCCGGCTGTCACGATCCCGCTTCGGACCGAACCCCCGGCATCGCGGCGTGCTGCTTGTTCCTTAGGCTCGCGCGAAACGAGGACAAGAGCCAGCGTCATCCCGATGAGAAGAAGCAGGACCACGAACCAGCCCTCCGCGCTCTGGGGCCGCAGATACCAGTTCTCGGCGACGAGCAGAGTGTTGAGCGCGATCAACGCCGGCGGAATGTAGGTCCAGATCGGTTTGGCTGGCATCGTTAGCCCTCCTGCTTCAGTGGACGCAATCTTGTCCCGCTCTTTAACGCGGTCCGACGCGCACCGCTCTGTGCCTTGATGTCCCAACCCACCGTTTGCGCGAAGCCGAGCAGCGCCTCCTCGAGGACGGACATCTTGAGCCGATAGACGATGGTCCTGCCGTTTTTTTCGGCTTCGATCAGCCCCGCATTCTGGAGCACGGAAAAATGGGCGGACATGGTCGGCTTGGACACGGCAAAATGGTCGGACAACTCACCGGCCGACATCGGCCGTTTGCGCAGCAGTTGTAGCACGTGGCGGCGCGTTGGATCGGAAAGAGCTTTGAACACGCTATTCACAAGTCTATATTTAGCTAATCATCGAACTATTGTCAAGCACCAATTTTCGAGGTATCCACAGTTTAAGAATGGGGGATTGATTTCCGGGGAACGCCAAACTCGTCCCAATAGGGATCTAACGTTTGTCGGTACTAATTCCGAGAAGCCTGCCAAGTCGGAGACGACGATCGAGCGGCAGGACAAAGGGACTCGGCCACAGGTCTGTGTGACGGCAAACGGTTTAGCGTGACATCAGAAATTGAACTTCCTGTTCGATTTCCGAGATCGCGATTGGAGCGAGACCAGCTTCAGGCAATTTCTGATTAAGCCGCCGAAGTTTAGTTGTCTTGAACTCGTTCCATTCTGCGATGGCAGCTTTGACGCGCTGGCTGGACTCGTTGTAAACCGCTATCGCCTGCGAAGGCACAGCGCGATCTCCACTTTCGACCACACTCAGCGCCGAGGCCATATTGGCGAAAGCGTCCTCGAGGCCTGAGGACTCCCCAATGGCTCCTGGCCTGGTTTCTATCTTTGAAATTTCAGTTTGAGCATCCGCGAGCACCGGCTTAATCGCCGAATGTTTCTCGCCGACCTTCTGCTGCAGATCGGCCAGCTGTTTCCGTAGCGAGGCGATCTCCGCAAGTGCGCGGCGTGCTTCCATGGTTTCGTCGAATATCTGTCGACCGAGTTGCAACTGCTGGTGAAGTATTTCGGGAGTGGCGGCGGAACGGGGGTCCATCACGACTTCTAGAGGCTGAGTCTGCGTCTTTCCGTCAACTCTGAGTCTAACTGTATAGATCCCCGGCACGACTTTAGGCCCCCTGGGATTGCGGAATTCCGATTCTTCATCCCCGCTTGGTCCTCCGGAGCTGCGCCAACTAAGATCCCAGACAAAGCGCTGCAACCCAGGATTGGTTTCGAGGACTTCCGGCTTGGGGAACCAACGCGCGGCAATGGGCAGCGGTGGGCGTTTTTCCGGATGCTTGTCTTCCGAAGAGAATTTGTGGACGAGATTCTGTTGCGCATCGAAAATCTCCAGCGAGACAGTGCTGGCGGAAGACTGGAGGAAATAGTGAAGGATGGCGCCTGCAGGCGGGTTCTCGGCGGTCGGTTCCTCTGGGGGAAGAGGAGTGCCCGGGAATGAGTCGTTATCAATGCGATATGCCGGCGCCGGATGGTAAAGCCAGAATGCATTATCCTTCCCGGCGTCGAGCGCCTGGCGAAGCGGCGTGATGTCGTCCAGAATCCAGAAGGAGCGGCCGTGGGTAGCGACTACTAGGTCGTCCCCGTGAATTATAAGATCGCGGACGGAAGTCACCGGCAAATTGAGTTGCAAGGACTGCCAAACGCCGCCGTCATCGAATGATACGTAAACCCCCAATTCGGTTCCGGCAAAAAGCAAACCCTTTCTCTCGGTGTCTTCGCGGATGCCGCGCAGGAAGGCGTTTGCCGCGATTCCATTGGTAATCAGTTGCCACGTGGCTCCATAGTCGCGGGTTCGATAGACATAGGGTGTCTGGTCATCCCGTCGGCTGCGATCTACCGCCGCGTAAGCAGCCGCGGGATCAAAATGCGAAGCTTCGATAAAGGAGATCTTGCTCCACGCTGTCAGGCCGGCGGGCGTGACATCTTTCCAGGTTTTCCCACCATCGCGGGTGAGATGAATGAGTCCGGTATCGCTTCCTGCCCAGATCGTGTCGCCGTTTAATGCCGATGCCGCAATCGTGAATACGACGCCATAGCCTCGTTGCTTCGCGTTCTCGCTGGTCGCTACTCCTTCCGCTTTGTCTCCCGGCTGCTGTGTGGATCCGGTGAGATCGGGGCTGATGCTCTGCCAGTGCAGACCACCATCGAGAGTTTTCATCACATATTGCGTCCCCAGGTAGAGCGTTGTGGAATCAGCGGGGGAAAAAATGAGAACTGGGGTCCAAGGGTCCCTATACTTGCGCTGATTAATCTCGGAACCAAATGTCGGTACCGGCCACGGAGTTACATCCTGGCTGAGTCCAGTTCGCCTGTTGTAACGGCTCACCGAGCCGTAGGTTCCGCTCAGATAAATGATGTTCGAATCCTTGGGGTCGGGCGCCATGTATCCACTCTCGCTCCCGCCCGCGGGAAACCAATCGCGCGCGGTGATCTGATTGTGATCGGTGCGGCTGGGTACGGCAGCGCTTCCGCTATCTTGTTGCGCACCGTACACGATGTAGGGAAACTGGTTGTCGGCGATGACATGATAGAGCTGTGCAGTGGCCTGGTTGTACCACGTGCTCCAGGTCTGGCCGCGGTCCAGGCTGACTGTGGTGCCCTGATCCGTTCCAAGAACCAGGCTGTCGGAATTCTTGGGATCGACCCATATCTGATGGTAATCGTCGCCGCCAGGCGCACCGCGGACAATTGAAACTGTCTTTCCCCCATCTTCGGATCGATAAAGAGCGACATTTGGGATGTAAGTCACGTCCGCATTTTGTGGGTCGATGGTGATGCTGTTGAAATACCACGCTCGGCTGGTGAGACGCGGGTCTGCGTTTACAAGAGTCCAGGTATCGCCTCCGTCGTCGGAGCGATACAAACCGGACTTCTTTGCCTGGATGAGGGCGTAAACGCGTTTACCGTCTGGCGCAACGTCGACTCCGACGCGTCCCCAATCACCTTCAGGCAGCCCTTTGTTGAGACCAGACCAAGTCTTGCCCGCATCGTTTGAGCGGTACAGACCACCGCCGGGTCCATCGATAGGAGCATACGTGCTCCAGGGAGGGCGATGCGTATTCCATGTTCCGGCAAACAACAGCTGCGGGTTGCCGGAACAGATCGCCACATCGGAAATGCCGATTTCAGATCCTTTATCCAGAACCTTGGCCCAATGCGTTCCTCCGTCGACCGATTTATAAACCCCACGCTGCTCGTTGGGTCCATAGGCATGGCCGAGAACACCCACGTAAACTACATTCGGGTCTCGCGGATCAACCACGATCCGGCTGATTTGGCGCGTGTCCTCTAGGCCCTCGTGCGTCCATGTCGAGCCGGCGTCTACGGATTTGTAGACCCCATTGCCGGAGGACAAGTCGGATCGAATATCCGACTCGCCCGTTCCGGCGTAGATTGTCTTTGGGTCCGACGGCGCCACAGCCATGGCGCCGATCGAACCGACAGGCTGGTTATCAAAAATCGGCTTCCAAACCGTTCCTGCATCGGATGTTTTCCAAATACCACCGTTGACCGCGCCGAAATAGAAGGTTGTCGGGTCGCCCGGTACGCCGGCCACGGCAACCACTCGACCTCCGCGGAATGGGCCAATGAGTCGCCACTTAAGGCCGCTCATCAATTGCGGCGGAACCGACTGGGCAACTGCGGAGCCCGCAAGTAAAAGAAGCAATACTGCGATGAAGCTCTGGTGCAAACACGACCGTCGTTTGTGCAAGTGGCAAGCCCTCGTTCGCTAGCCAGTTTACTGGAAATGCAGTATTGCATTCGACCGAGGGCGGAGATCAAGGAAGCTGGCCGGATTGGTATCGTGAAGTCCTAGTGTTGTATCAAAAGCGACCGCCACAGATTCGAATGAGGCCAATTCCTCCTCTGCGGTCGCTTCTGATACAACACTAGGACTTATGGGAACCGTAAGAGACCGCGCTTGAAGCAAACGTGGTCCCCTAAAGGGTCGAGTTAAGCGACCAATGCGGGCGCTGTCGCCTGGAGAAAGTCCTCGACCGAAATCGGGACTCTGCCGGTGAGGTCTTTTACCGTAGGCGTGACAATCGCTTGATAGCCGTAAGACGCTTCCTCATCCAGTTCACGCACGCTCCTCGCAGCAAACTGAGGGATACCGGCTGCCACCAGGCCTTTTTCAACCTCGTCCGCCGTGACGTTCACCGCTTGAATGGACTTCCCGGACACGCGCGAAAGGATGCTCGCAAGCTCTTCGTGTGTAACCGAAGTAGGGCCCGTCACATCGTAAATGAGCTTGCCTGTGGCGTTGAGCAGCGTTGCTGCTGCCGTTCTTGCGCAGTCTTCGCGAGTCACATACGAGCGGCCCAGCAAGTTCGTTGCGGAAACCAGTTTCCCGGTCTTGAGAGCGAACTGCGCAAACCTGAGGATGACTTCCGCGTACAGATTGTTCCGCAGGATCGTCCAGTCGAGCCCGCTCTCGAATAGGGCAACCTCCGTCCAGAAATGATCGTCCAGGATTGAGGGTCCCTCCGTCGGATGAGCATTGGGTGCCGATGTATAGACGATGTGCTCCACACCAGCGCTCACAGCGGCCTGAATGGCAGACAGGTGCTGTTTGATCCGTACATCCGGCGCGTGCAGTGAATCGGTACTAATGAGGAGCAGGCGCTCGACGCCGTGAAATGCTGTCTGCAAGGTCTCGGGCCGATCAAAATCAGCTTCTCGCTCTTCCACACCCAAAGCGGCAAGTTCCCGATGCTTCCCCGGAGTACGCGTGGCCGCGATCAGTTTCGCTGCTCCGAGCCGCCGAAGCTCCGCCACGACGGCCTTTCCAAGGTTTCCACTGGCGCCGGTCACGAGAAGCTGCTTGTCTACAAAACTCATGTTCTACCTCCAAATCGAGGCTATGCTGATATCAGATTGAAATCAAGTATGGATTTGGAAGTAATAAGCTATACTGGAAGTAACCAATGGCCTAAGGGAGGCAAGATGCGAGGTCCTATCTGTTGTTCAACGCGAGCGGTTCTCAATCGAATAGGCGATCAGTGGAGCTGTCTGATTATCCAGACCCTCCTCGGAGGAACGCATCGCTTTGGTGAACTGAAGGCTGCAATCGAGGGCATCTCACCACGCGTCCTTAGCCAGACCCTCAACAGTCTTCATCGGGACGGACTCATCGAACGCAAGGCCTATCCGACGATTCCGCCGCGCGTCGAATATACGAACACCGCTCTCGGACGCTCCCTCGCCAAAGCAATAGGGCCTCTTGTGCGATGGGCTGAGGAGAATCAGCCGACAGTCGATCGGAATCGTGTGGAGTATGAGAAGCGGGAACGGAAGAGAGCAAATCTGCCTCTTTGAGACTGATCTACAGAACTGAAAACGTTCCTCTCCGTGGCATCCCGTTATCTTTGGCCGATCAAGCCGTTCAAACCTGCATCACTACCGAACGCGCCTAGGGTCTAGAAATGCCAGTGGGCACATTTCGCGGGAGTAAACCAGTGAGGCCTCAAAGCCGCAGCACCACGACGGAACGGTTGAACGTCAGTCGGGGCTCGCTACAGTACCAGGCGATAAACCTCTCGATGGCGTATTCATAGCTCCGCCGAGTGTTTTGAAGCGAGTGTATTGAGTACGGCCGTTTTGGATTGCTGCAGTTCAGGGATGGTGGCGGTCGCAGAGAGACCGACCGGATTGGACTCCGTTTGTGGAAACATAGGAAGCGGCTCCTTTTAGCCGCCTCCACAGTTTTGTACTCACGGGATATCGCCGCAGAGTGGCCAGTGGACGCCGAGGTCTCTTCTTCCAAGAGGGGCGATCCGGGATCGTTGAAGCAAACGTCCTTTATCATTCACTACTTGGGTGGGCAAGCTGAAAGGGCGTTGCGGTCACTTGTCCGAGGCGACTAATCGCTCAAGTGGATTGCAGCCACGAAATGCACCCAATGGCATTCCTAGACCCTGGCGCGTTTCCCAGGACTAATGTGTCCGATGCCGGCTCAAATCCTTGCTCGATGACGAGGTCACTCCGGCAAGGCGACGATTCGGCCAGGTAACGAGAGCGCGCTTAAACAAAGCCTCCGCAGCCACCCCTGGCTGGGGTTGCCGGGATGGACCTGCGTTTGCTTTGCGTTCACTATCTCGCGCATGACGATCGTCAAAAGGTCAACTTCCTATTTCGCCTGTACCAGCCCCGCAATAACCGCAGCAAGTTTATCGAGTATCTGGTTCCAGCCCTCCATTTGACCGCTATTTTTCGCGCTCTCCATGGGTTCATTTCCAATGAAAGTAAGTTTCGTCTGGCCGTTTCCGAGATCCTCAAAGATGGTCACGTCGTACGCACCGTCTATAGCCTCATGTTCTATTCCCAATTGCGCAGGCTCGATCTTATTTCCCTTCGAGTCGGAAAAGTACATCAAGGAAACGATCTTCTCGTACGGAACAATCTCGTGGTATTCAACCGCATTCCAGAACTCCTGCCCATCCGGCGACTTCATGCAGCAGAGGAATTTTCCTCCAACGCGAAAATCCATCTCGCAAACGGGCGCAGTAAAGCCCTTCGGTCCCCACCACT
>Ga0302326_10007241_pt1 | contig 24770 bp, 15 predicted proteins | sample Palsa_T0_3_FD_202264 | JGI IMG/M metagenome (GOLD analysis project Ga0302326, IMG submission 202264) | Peat permafrost microbial communities from Stordalen Mire near Abisko, Sweden - Palsa_T0_3 | ecosystem: Environmental > Terrestrial > Soil > Palsa > Peat permafrost | place: Sweden: Abisko... | reverse complement strand
ATCACGCCGGTCCTCGGGGCCGGCGTTTGTGCATTGCCAGTTGCTAGTACCAGGTAAAACCGGCTTTCTCGGCCACGGAGTTGCGGGATTGAGCCAAGAGCTAAAGGCTCAGAGCCTAAGAGCTTCAGCATGACCGATTTCCTACAGACCGTGAAGGACCGCGTTGTCGTTTACGAAGGCGCGATGGGCACGAACATCCAGTCGCGCAATCCTACCCTGGACGACTACTGGGGCAAGGAGAATTGCAGCGAAGTGCTCGTCCTGAGCCGTCCTGACATTATTCGCGAGATCCACGCCGACTTCTTCAATGCGGGCTGCGACATCGTGGAGACCAACACGTTCGGCGGGTCGAGGATTGTGCTGAGTGAGTTTGAGCTGCCGGACCGGGTGCATGAAGTCAACGTCACGGCCGCGCGGCTCGCAAAAGAAGTGGCCCGGCAGTTCTCGACGAAAGAGCGGCCGCGGTTTGTCGCGGGTTCGATGGGGCCGACGACCAAGTTGCCGTCGCTCGGGCACATCGGCTTCGACGCGATGGCGGCAGCGTACGAGGAACAGGCGGCCGCGCTGATCGAGGGCGGGGTGGATGTTCTGCTCATCGAAACTTGCCAGGATCTGTTGCAGGCGAAGGTCGCGACGGTCGGCGTGCTGGAAGCCATGCGTAAAGCGGGTAAGCGCCTGCCGGTCGCGGTGCAAGTCACGTTGCAGGAAAGCGGCACCATGCTGCTGGGCACTGAGATCGGCGCGGCGCTCACGGCGCTGGAGCCGTTCGACGTGGATATCCTCGGCCTCAACTGCGCGACCGGGCCTAAGGAAATGAATGACGCGGTCCGCTATCTGGCGCTGAACTCGACGAAAGAAGTTTCGGTGCTGCCCAACGCGGGGCTGCCTTTCAACGAAGCCGGCCACGCCGTCTACAAACTGACTCCAGACGAGTTGGCGGAATATCACAAGCACTTCGTGAAAGATTACGGCGTGCGAATCGTGGGCGGCTGCTGCGGAACTACGCCCGCACATTTGAAAGCCGTGGTGGACGCAGTATCCGGAGTGGAGCCGGCGACACGCGACGTGAAGCGTGTGGGCGCAGCTTCGAGCGCGTACACGTCGGTTCCACTCGATCTGGAACCCAAGCCTCTGATCGTCGCCGAGGAAATGAATACGACTACGCGGGTCGAGCATTTCCGGAAGCTGGTGCAGGGGAAGAAATACGACGACATTCTGGCGCTGGCGAAGAAGCTGGTGAACGAAGGGTCGCACATGCTGGACTTGTGCTGCGCGATTGTGGGCGAGGATGAGAAGGGATACATCAGTTCGATTCTGGAGAGAATTGCTACGCGGGTTCCGGCGCCGATTCTGGTGGATTCAACCGAGGCGGATGTGGTGGAAGAGGCGCTGAAGCGGATTCCGGGGCGAGCGATCATCAACTCGATCAATCTGGAGGATGGAGAGAAGCGAACATCGCTGGTGCTGCCCATGGCCAAGCGTTACGGCGCGGCGGTGATTGCGCTGACGATCGATGAAGACGGGATGGCGCTGACGGCGGAGAAGAAGGCGGCGATCGCGCACCGGATTTTTGATTTGGCCACGAAGAAGTATGGACTCGACGGAACTGATTTGATTTTCGATGCGCTGACTTTGCCGATTTCCACCGGGCAGGAGGAGTATCGGAGCGCCGGGATTGAGACGCTGAAAGCTGTTGAGAAGATCAAGAAAGAATTGCCCAACGTAAAGACGATTCTGGGGGTGAGCAATATTTCGTTTGGGCTGGACGCTTATCCGCGGCGGGTGCTGAATTCGGTATTCATGCACGAGGCAGTCGACCATGGGTTGGATATGGCCATCGTGAACTACACGAAGATTTATCCGCTATATAAGATTCCGCAGGAAGAAGTGGATCTGGCGCGGAAGCTGATTTTCAGGGATGAGTCGGACGGCGATCCGCTACAGAAATACATGAATCATTTTGCCGGGCTGAAGGGCAAGCCGGCGGCTTCGACGACCGCGCATGTGGATACGCTCTCGGTTGAGGACAAGCTGAAGTTTGCCATTATCAACGGCGAGAAATCGGTGGGCGAGGGCGCGCATAAGAAATCTCTGGAGGAGTTGCTGGAAGAAGCGCTTGGGACCTATTCGGCGCTGGAATTGATCAACACGGTCCTGTTGGACGGGATGAAGACGGTAGGCGATCTGTTTGGGGCGCGCAAGATGCAGCTGCCTTCGGTGCTCGATTCGGCGGGAGTGATGAAGCAGGCGGTGGCTTATCTTGAGCCGAAGATGGAGAAGAAGGAAGGCGGATCGCGGAAGGGCACGATTGTGCTGGCGACGGTGAAGGGCGATGTTCACGACATTGGAAAGAATCTGGTAGACATTATTTTGTCGAATAACGGATTCAAGGTGGTGAATCTGGGAATCAAGCAGCCGGGGGACAGGATTATCAGCGCGGCGCAGGAGCATGGGGCGGATGCGATTGGACTGAGCGGGTTGCTGGTGAAGTCGACGCTGGAGATGAAGTATGTGATCCAGGATTTGCAACGGCAGAAGCTGGAGTTCCCTGTTATCTGTGGTGGGGCGGCATTGACTCGGAAGTACGTGGAAGACGATTTGCGGCGGGAATATGCGAACGCGGTTTTTTATGCGGAGGATGCGTTTGCCGGGCTGCACGTGATGGAAGACCTCATTACCAAAGACGGAGCGCGCGAGGCGCGCTTGCTTGATGGGCGGACGGTGAAGGAGTATGCGAAGGCGGCGGCGGTCGATGAAGAGACCGGTCCGGTGTTTTCCGAGCGCAGCGCCGTGGTGACGGATGCACCGAATATTCCGGAGCCTCCGTTTTGGGGAGTCCGGGTGAAACATTACGATGTGCGGGAAGTGTTTCCCTATATCAACGAGACGGCTCTGTTCAAGAACCAGTGGCAGTTGAAGACGGCTTCGCAGGCGGATTATGTGCGGCTGGTGGAGGAGAAGTTCCGTCCGATCAAGAGGAAGTTGGAAGAGGAAGTGGCGGAGTCGGACTTGTTTGATGCCAAGGTGGTTTACGGGTATTTTCCGTGCCAGAGTGATGGGAATGATGTGGTGGTTTATGAAGTACCGAGTGCCGGGAACCGAGTACCCAGTGACGGCAAAGATGGAGACGTCCAGGAATTGCTCCGGTTTACTTTTCCCCGGCAACGGGAAGGGCGGCGGTTGTGTATCTCGGACTTCTTTTCGGGCAAGGCATCGGGGAAAATGGATGTGATTGGGTTTTCGCTGGTGACGATTGGAGCTAAGGCATCGGTCGAGACACAGAAGTTGTTTGAGGGCGGGGAGTATACGAAGTATTTGTATCTGCACGGGCTGAGCGTAGAGACGGCGGAGGCTTTGGCGGAACTGCATCATAAGACGATGCGGGAGGAGTTGGGGATTGCGGGCGAGGATGCAGCGGCGATTCGCGACTTGTTTCATCAGAAGTATCGCGGATCGAGATATTCGTTTGGGTATCCGGCGTGCCCGAATCTGGAGGACCAGACGAAGTTGTTTGTGCTGCTCAAGCCGGAAGAGAATGTGGGAGTGCGGTTGACTTCGGGATTTTTGCTGGAGCCGGAGCAGAGCACTTCGGCGCTGGTGGTGCATCATCCGGGGGCGAAGTATTTCGTGGTGTGAGGGGAAGCTTTTCACCACAGAGGCACAGAGACACAGAGAAGGCCAAACGATCACTTCTTCGTTCTGGGGCGGCCCGAAAGGCTTTGGGCAGCGTGGTTGCTATAGGGGTCCTTCGACTGCGCATGATCGTCTTTCAGACGATCATTGCTCGCTCAGGATGACAAGGCTCTTAGAATGTCGATACAAGGCGAAAGGTGTATTGGCGCGAGGGGCCGAGTGCGTTGCCGGAGAAAAGTCCCCCGAAGTCGATCACTTCAAGCGTATTGCTCAGGTTCGCGACGTCACCCTGGAAGCGCACCGAGCGTTTTTCGTGCTGGTAGAGATCGACGCCCACCGAAGCATTCTGCGTGAAGTACGGATTGATGCGGCCGCGATTAAAATTCAGGTGATTAATCACCACTTGACCGTATTCCGTGGCATATTGCTGCGGGGTTAGATCAGGTTGAAAGGGCAGTCCGCTGTTGTAATCGGTTCCCAAGGCGACCCACACGCGCGGGGCGACCTGATAGCGGACGCGGGCGCGCACCGTATTCCGCTGATCCTGCGAGTCGGGGAAATGCCCGGTGAGCTGTGTGGTCGCGCCGACGGCGTCATCCCCAAGAAACAGACCACCGGTTACCGGATTCCAGACATTGCCCACGATATAGGAGTAGCTGGCGAAGCCGGAAAAACGCCCCCAGCGCAAAACTTCGAGCTTGGCTTCCGCGCCGTAGAGAATGCCTTTCTCAAACGCGATGGGGAAGCTGATCCCGGTACTCAGAACTTGAGAGTCGTCGGCGTAATTGTTCACGTTACGGCGGAACATATTCGTGTCCAGCCGCAGTTTCCCGAAGAATGCTTTGGTCGCTCCCAATTCGTAATAGTTCCCGTGAGAGGGCTGGACTGGCAGTTGCACTGCGGGAACGCTGGTGTCCAGGGCCTCCGCGGCCGGAGAACTGGCCAACAGAATGTTCTCGAAGGACGGCGTCTGGAAGATGCGGTCATAGGAGCCGTGAATATTTACCCCGACCGAGGGAAAATAGCGCGAGATGGCTATGCGCGGGCTCACCGCGTTCTGGTTCACCAGCAACTGGTAGTGGTCCCACCGGAGCCCCGCGTTGACCGACCAGTTGCCGAGCCGGATGGCATCCTGCACATAGGCCGATTGTTCGAGATCCGGACGGCTGCCGGTAAAGGCAAAGGTTGTCGCACCCGCGTCTAAAATCCCAATATTGATAGGGCATTGAGGGTTTGAAGGGTTGGCGCAGTCAGGCATCAGATAGTTGAAGTCCTCGTGCAGGAATATTGCGTCGGATTCGACGCCCGCCTTCCATTCCTGACTGCCATGATGAACGGAGAGGCTGCCGTTGAAATAAATCTCCTTGAAGTCGTTGTGCTGGGTGGCAATGAGGGGCCATGACGACGGGTTGGAATAAAAATCATTGGAGTTGTCGCGGGCCATTCCGCGCAGCGAGCCTATCGCCTCGGAAGAAAAAATGTGCTGGTAGGAGACGCTCCCAATGGTTTCAAAGTTATCGCCATTCTGCAGCTGCCCCCCCGGAATGAACACGCAGTCGACCGGGGGCTCTCCGGCGGGACCGGGTGGACAGCCGACGGTGTTGTCGGCGTTCGGGACGTACGCCCCGTTCTGCTGCACCAGTTCGTTGGGGATTGCATAGCGCGCGAGTTCATGGCGCACAATCAGGGTCAGACGGTCTTTCGGAGTGAGGTCCCGCTCATAACTCACCGAAAAACTGCCGGTGGTGCCGTTGTTGGTGTAATTCTCCGGGACCACCGGATTGAGATAGTGGTCCGTCATGTTGCCGGAGGCGCTAAAGCCAAACGTATTTTTTCCCCACCTATATTGATCCTGGGTATTAATCCCAGCCGTATCATAGGTGCCGCCGAACATGGTGAGCTGGCCATGAAATCCAGGGTCTTGGCTTTTGAGAGTATTAACTTCAACCACGCCGCCCATCTTCCGGCCAAATTCCGCGGGAAGGCCGGCGGTATAAACCTTGAGGGATTCGACGTCATCGGCTTCGACCTCCGGGCCAAAGCTGGGCGAACGATTGTCGGTGAGTGGAATCCCGTCCACCACAAATTGCGTCTGATATTCCGATCCGCGTGGGTGGAGGACCGCATTGCCTTCGTAGAGCCAGCCGGGTTCGGAATTCACCAGGTCCTGCATGGAGCGGCCAGGGAGCGCGGTCAATCGATTCTCAATCGTCTGCAAACCCATCTCATTGACCGAACCTGCACGATAGGGATCGACCAAGGTGCCGGACGCGCTGACATTCGCCGATTCGGAAACTGAAGCCACTTTCAGCCGAATGGTGCGGTCCAAGGGAAGCGCGGAACGTATTTCAACCGACTGGGAACCCAGAGCAAAGCCTTGCGCTTGGATCTGGACCTGGTAGATTCCATAGGGCAGGCGCTTGGCATCCAGGTTGCCCTGATCATCGGTCGTGAATGTATGGCGATACTCATTGCCCTGGCTGACGAGTTCAACGGTGGCTTTCAGGGCGAGGCCGGCGGGGTCCGCGACTTTGAGGCGAAGTTCTCCGGTGTTGCTCTGCGCGAGGAGCGGGAGAGCAAACAATAAGAGCGTGGCCAGAGAGCTAAGGTTTCTCATGAGTGGTGGACGTTGGTTCAGTCTGCGACACGAAGACATTTTTGCGGAAGTTACCTTCGTGCGTAGCCTCTCTTTTTTGCTTTTAGGCCAAATCAACCGATTTTTCGCGGCCTGACGAAAGGGGGAAGCCTTACCAGTGAATATTCTTTTTGGATGTGATTTGTTCAAGGTTATTTTTTCGCGGAAGTGACCGCCGAGACGGGGATAGTCGCCGCAGCATGTGTTAAGCTCAGTTCTCCCCGCATCTCTGACGCAAAGGTGCATGGCTTGCCGTTTTCTTCGGATTTCGTTCTTTCGTGGCCGCTTTCAACGACGGCCGAGGCGGATTCGCGAGTCTCTTCTTCTCCCGAAATTGAGGTGGTGGAGTTATTTGAAGAGTTGCGTGAGCGGCTTCTGCGTTATCTGCTTGCTCTGGGGCTCCCGGCGCACGATGGGGAAGAGATTATTCAGGAATCGTTTCTGCTGTTGTTCCAACATTTGCAGCGGGGAAAATCACGGCGAAATCTTCGCGGCTGGGTCTTTCGCGTGGCGCGCAATCTGGCTTTGAAACAGCGCGCCACAAACCAACTGCGACTGCGGCGCATTGTGGAATTTGACGAAACTATGCCGGAGCATGTAGACCGGAGTCTGAACCCGGAAGAGGAAGTATGCAACCGACAGAGGCAGGCGCGATTGTGGGCAGTGGTCCGCGCACTCTCGGAGCAGGATCAAAGCTGCCTATACCTGCGGGCAGAGGGCTTGCGCTATCGCGAAATCGCGGAGGCAGTGGGGATTTCCCTGGGATCGGTAGCGGCCTCGCTAGCGCGGTCGCTGGCGAGACTGAGCCGGGCGGATGGAGGTGAGCGGTGAGGGAAAAACATTTTCATGTGGCGGACGAAGAATTATTGCTGCATGCAAGCAGAGAAATGCGCCCAAGTTCAAGTGCTGAGATTCGGGTTCATGTGGAAGGCTGCTCCCAGTGCCGCGCCCGGCTGAAGGAATTGGAGAGCGCTCTGGCCGATTTCGGGGAGGCTCACCGGAACACATGGGAGACGGAGTTGCCGTCGGCGGCCGGGCCGCAGGCTCTGCTCAAGGCTAGGATGACCGAATTGGCGATGCAGCAACGTGAGAGGGGGTGGTTGGGATCTGCATGGTTGACTGTTATCGAACGTCGTCAGGCAGCGGTTTTCGCCAGCGTCGCGACCGCGGCGTTTTTGCTGCTCGCGATCCGGCCTTCCGGGCCGATTCATAGGTCGCAGTCGATGTCGGGGTCGCTTGGACACTGGGAAGAGCCCGATGTGCGGTTGACTCCGGGGGCCACTGTTGCGGTAACGGAAAGTGAGGTCTGCGGAACCGGTGCGGGGAAGACGGTTCCCATGGTCCCGATTTCGTTGAAGCGCAAAGTGTTTGAAAGGTATGGAGTCGCGCCGCCGCAGCCGGATGCATATGAGGTGGACTATCTCATTACCCCGGAACTTGGAGGCGCCACCGATATCCGTAACCTGTGGCCCGAACCTTACCAGAACACGGTGTGGAACGCGCACGTAAAGGATCAACTGGAAGATCGTTTGCATCGAATGGTGTGCCGCGGCGATGTGGACTTGGCCACTGCACAGCACGATATTTCGACCGACTGGATCGCGGCATACCGCAAGTATTTTCACGCAGACAGGCCGGTGGCAGACGGCTCTTCTTCCAATTTATCGAGTTCTACGTTCCTTTCCGAGTACATAACTCTTTTTACAAATTTCAGACATGAACGTGACAAATGGGGGCCGAGCGTGAGGCATGATGGATTCGTCATCAGGAACAACCGGTCCTGATGGAGAAATCTTCAGGCCCTCGCACCGAGGGATTGAGGGGGACAGGCGTTCTCACCGCAGGGGGTGAGGACGCCTGTTTTTGTCTGGCGTTGGGCTTCACCAGACGCGGCAGGCGTTGGCCGGCATCATGGGCTGGCCGGTCTTGCAGCCGAAGGCTTCGCCAAACTCCGGCATGTTTTGTACGACGCCATTGATCCGGAATTGCCGGGGCGAATGGGGATCGGTCTGCACCTGCAGGCGAAGCTGCTCGGGGCGAGTGCTGCCGCACCAGCTTTGCCCATGTCCCAGGAAGAATTGCTGCAGAGCTGTGTAACCCTCCTGCTTTTGATTGAGGTCGATGCTCTTCCGTTTCGCGTCGGCGAGAAAGGCGATGTAGGCGAGCCGCAGGCCGCCATTGTCGGCGGTATTCTCGCCCAAGGTAAGTTTGCCGTTGACCTTCACGTCGTCTACGGCGACGAAGTTCCCGTACTCTTTCACTTCGCAATCGACTTTCGCTTGAAACTTTTTCGCGTCCTCCGGGGTCCACCATTCCGAGAGGTTGCCGTTCGCGTCAAACTGGCGGCCCTCGTCATCGAACCCGTGAGTGAGCTCATGACCCACGATGCCGCCGATGTGGCCGTAGTTTTCGGCGTCGGTGGAGTGGGGGTCATACAGCGGAGGTTGCAGAATGGCGGCCGGAAAATTGATGTCGTTCATGCTGGGGTTGTAATAGGCGTTGACCGTGGCTGGGCTCATGCCCCACTCATTGCGATCGACCGGCTTTCCTATCTTGGCGAGCTGGCGGCGATTTTCAAACTCCACCGAGCGCTCTATGTTGCCGAACGCGTCTCCCCGGACGATGGTGAGTTTGGCGTAATCGCGCCAGTGGTCGGGATAGCCAATCTTATCGGCGACGGCGTGCAGTTTCTCTTTAGCGCGGGTTTTGGTGGCGGCGCTCATCCAGTCGAGAGTACTGAGATCCTGGTCCATGGCGGCCTCGATGTCATGCACCATCTGAACCGTGGCCTGCTTGCTGGATGGGGGAAACTCCTGGGCCACATAGACTTGACCGAGGGCGTCGCCCAAGGCTCCATCGGTGGCCTGCACGCAACGCTTCCAGCGGGCGCGTTGTTCGGGCTGCCCTCGCAACTTGCGGCGGTAGAAGTCAAAGACTTCGTCATCGAACGGCTGGGGAAGAACAAGGCTGTCGGTATTATGGATCAATTGCCAGCGCAAATAAGTCTTCACTGTGTCCAAGTCAGTGGAGACCAGCAAAGCATTCATGCCCTTGAAGAAATCCGGGTTGGCGACATTCAACTCCGAAACGGGAGGAACGCCCGTGCCTTTAAGAAAGCGTTCCCAATCGATTGCCGGCGCCAGAGTGGCAAGCTGCGATACCGGCATCAGGTGATAGACGTTGTTGGGGTCACGCTGCGAAGTGACATCCATGGAAACCTTGGCCAGAGCGGTTTCCATCTGCATGATCTTTTGCGCATCGGAGACAGCCTTGGGTTCCGGTTCGCCCATGAGTTTGAGAATGTTTGTGATGTGCTGGACATACTGGGTGCGGGTCTTCTCGGCGACGGCCCCGGTTCGAAAGTAGAAGTCGCGCTCGGGCAGTCCGAGGCCGCCCTGATCGACAACCGCAATCTGCTTGCGGGCGTCTTTGAAGTCTTGTTGTTCGCCGAAGTTGAACCACGCGGTGTCGTTGATTAGCTGATAGTGGGCGAAGAGTTCGGGCAACTCGTCTTTGCCGCTCAAGGTTGCAATGCGGGCGAGTTCAGGTTGCAGGGGCTTCAATCCGTCCTGGTCGATCGCATCCGTGGCGATGCAGGAGGCGTAGAAGTCGCCGATCTTCCGCTCATTCGGAGTGCGCTTGGCGCCGCCGGCAGCGGCGGCTTCAAGCATGGTATGCAGAACGTTTTCGGTGTATTCCGCGACCATGGAGCCGGTGCCGTACCCGGATCGATCGTTTGGGATGGGATATAACTTGTTGAAATTGCCGCAGGCGTACTGGGCGAAGTCGACGCAGGGGTCGGCGGTGGTATCGATCAGGCGCGGATCCAAGCCGGGCAGGAGCGAGGGGGGATTCGCGGGGGCAGCGGGAGCCTGGCTTTGGGCCATCAATGGCGCGCAGAGGGCCGAAAGAAGTGCAAGTGTAATCGCTAGATATCTGGCGGTTCGCCCTGTCATCTTTGTGTTCCTTATGTGTCGATTTTTCTTGAACGATACCCCGACTTGCGAGGCGCGGTGAATAGTTTACTCCTAAACGTGGAGAAATCGGGTGGACCGCCGAGGGCAGCTCTCGGAAATCTGCGTTCGTGGAGTTTGACGTTGCCACTGGCCTTTGGATAGCACCATTCTTTACCTGGCCACCTCTATCTGGCTGCGTGAAGCGTGCGGCGAGACCGGCTTGATCCATATCCAGGACCGTTGTAGTTTTGTAAACTTGATTCTCGTCCATCGCGCAGGGAAATAGCGCGACTAGTCGAGCGGTCAGAACCGGAGGAAGCTGGAAGCCCAGAAGCCATGTCCGACCCCGTTACCGCGCGCCACCGCATGGTCGACTCCCAACTCCGGGCCCGCGGCATCTCCGACCCGCGTGTGCTCGACGCCATGGATCGGGTGGCTCGCCACGAGTTCGTACCTGAAACTTATCGTACCCAGGCTTACGAAGATCATCCTCTCCCCATCGGCGATGGACAAACCATCTCTCAGCCCTATGTTGTCGCCGTCATGCTGGAATCGCTCCAGCTTGCCCCGAAGGACTCCGTGCTGGAAATCGGCACTGGTTCCGGATATGTCACCGCCCTGCTCGCTGAACTTGCCGGCCAAGTCTTCTCCATCGAACGCCACGCCCAACTCGCCGCCAGCGCCCGCACGCTTCTCGCCGTCTTCGGCTATACCAATGCCCGCGTCTTTACCGGCGATGGCACGCTCGGTCTCCCCGCCTGCGCTCCGTTCGACGCCATCCTTGTATCCGCCGCCGCTCTTCACGTGCCTCCCGCGCTAGTCTCTCAACTCCGCGACGGCGGCCGGATGATCATACCCATCGGTTCGCCCGACGCCCAGCAATTGCACTTCATCCGCGTGCATAACTCCCAAACTGTGGTCTCACTACGCGAACTCGTCCGCTTCGTACCGTTGATCCAGGACCAGGAATGAAATGGCAAGAACGAAAGCGTTGAAAATCATCTCCGGAAACATTGCTTTCACACGTCGGCGTCCTCCCAGGCGCCGTGCGGTTGTACACTCCAAACGAGGGTTCAACTGATCCATGAGTGCTGTCGGAGTTTTGCACGAGAAGCTGGTATTCAACCGAAGGATAGCGACCCTCGCGAACTGGTTCGCGCGGCTGGCTCCGCGGGGAGCCAGCGTGCTGGACGTTGGCTGCGGGGACGGTCTTATTTCGTCGCTTCTGCAATCCAAGCGGCTGGATCTCAGGGTGCGAGGAATCGATGTGTTGCCGCGCGACCGCACCCATATCCCGGTTGAAATGTTCGATGGGGCCCGTATCCCATTCGGCGACCGTTCATTCGACGTTGTTCTTTTTTCCGACGTTCTGCATCACAGTGCAGATCCGGCGGCTTTGTTGCGTGAGGCACGGCGCGTGGCCGCACACAGTTTGCTCATCAAGGATCACAACCGGAACGGACTGGCAGCCGGTGCGCGTTTGCGTTTTATGGACTGGGTTGGGAATGCGAGGTTCGGCGTCGCGCTGCCCTACAATTACTGGAGTGAACGCCAGTGGCGCGCCGCTTGGCGCGAGATCGGCCTGCGGCCGGATCAACTCATTACCGATCTCGGCTTATACCCTCTGCCCGCCGACTGGATCTTCGGGGCAGACCTTCACTTCGTTGCGTTATTGACGAAGTGCGACCCGGGCTAACCCAGCGGTTTCAGCATTGACCGTCCTGAATAGTCCAGCCGCTGAAGGGGGACGTCGATCCCCCTCTTGGCGAGAAATTCCTCTATCGCCTTGCGCGCGCCCTTCCAGTATCCGTAGTCGTCAAACTGAATGATGCCGCCTGAGACGACCTTGTCATAGAGGCTCTCCAGACATGCTCTCACGCTCTCATACCAATAAAGCGCGACCAACAGCACGGTGATGCCGGAGGCAAACCGATTTTTCTCAAAGATCAAGTACAGCGCCGCCAACGCGACCAGCGTAGCCATGGCATCGGCCGTCGTCTCGCGCCCCAACCCAGTGATTGGAGGGGCCAGCATCAGCAGAATTGAGATCGTGAAACCAAACGCCGGGCTCGTGTACCTGCGCAGCCAAACGAAGACCAGTATGCCGAGGAGGAAATACGGCCCAACCGAGAGCAAGACTCCCGCCCGCACCAGTCCCACGCCGGTTTTGCTGACCAGCCACAGAGTCTGATTGTAGAGAGGGCGAATGGCAAACATCGGAAGGAATTCCGCAAAATCACCGGGGTTCGCGGCGCGTTCCTGGCGCGACTTGTTCTGGTCGTCGGGCGCCCACCTGATGCCCAAGCAGAGCATCCCGCGCCTCCTTTGGCACCGATCGTTGAATCTCGCCATACACACGCTGATGGATTCGCACGGGATCGCGCTCCTCCATGAGGAGCGCGTTACCCATGTATTGAATTGAGTCCATGCTATAGAACGGCTTGCGAGAGAGATGAATCGAAACCCCGCCCAACAAAAAGACATACAAAAGGAAAAAAACAGTCGCACCCTTCGCGGCCTGTCCGCGCCGCTGCTCTCGCACCAACAGCGGCCGGCGATCCGGATCGGGAATCGTCACATTCTGAGTAGCGTGCATGGACACCTCAATTTCGGAGTGCCGCCCAGTCTCTCACATAGAAAGCCGGCGCGGAATCGTAATGCGAGGCAACTGCGGGAAGGCCCAAGCTCTTCCATCCTGGGAACTGAGAACTGCTTTACAATCTCTGCGTGCCCGTCCTTCACAACCTTCGCGTCACCCTCGAAATGATCAAGTGGGAGCATTCGATCTTTGCGCTTCCTTTCGCGCTCTGCGGAGCCTTGCTCGCCGCTTCGGGCCTGCCCACCGTCCATCAACTTCTCTGGATCGTCGTCGCCATGCTCGCCGCCCGCTCCGCCGCCATGGCCTTCAATCGACTCGCCGACGCTTCCATCGACGCCGCCAATCCCCGCACTCGCGGCCGCGCTCTTCCCGCCGGCCACCTCTCGCCCGCTTTCGTCGCCACGTTTGTTGTTGTCTTCTGCGCCATCTTCATCCTTGCCGCGTCCCAACTAAACCGCCTCGCGCTCTGGCTCTCTCCGGCCGCTCTTGCGGTCCTGTTGCTCTATTCCTATACGAAACGCTTTACCCGCTGGTCGCATCTTGCGCTCGGCTTCGCTCTCGGCATTGCGCCCGCAGCTGCCTGGATTGCGGTTCGCGGCTCGCTCGACCCTCGCATCCTGCTTCTTACTGCCGCCGTTACTTTCTGGGTCGGTGGATTCGACATCCTCTACGCCTGTCAGGATTTTGATTTCGACCGCGGCGCCGGCCTCCACTCCATCCCTCGCCACGTCGGCATCCGCCACGCTCTCTGGATCGCTCGCGCGTTTCACTTGATCATGTTGCTGCTCCTCATCGCCCTGCTCTCAGCTTTTGCTCTCGGCAAACTGGCGCTTGCTGGCGTTGTCGCGGTCATGCTGCTCTTGCTCTATGAACATTCTCTGGTCAGGTCCGGCGATCTTTCGCGTCTCAACGCCGCATTCTTCACCATGAACGGCGTCATCTCCGTAGTCTTCCTCCTCTTTCTGGCGGGAGATTTACTCCTGCGGAGGTGAGAACGTCAAGGGAGATACCGTTCTCGTACGGTCTGAAGCTCATATTAGACGCCGAAAGTGTGCCCTATTTCTTGCGGCGGCGGACGCGGAGATCGAAGCTGACCACTCCGTTTTGGTCCCGGGTGCCGACCACGGAAACGTTGCGATTCACGTAGTATTCGCCTTGAATGATCTGCTCCGAACTCTGAGAGACATTGGTGGAGTAGCTAAGGGATAGGTTGTTGGCGAACTGCTGCTCGATGGTGAGTTGCGGGCCGTTGCTGACGGGATTGGTTTCGGTGGTGAGTCCCTGAGGATCGATTTTGATATTGCTGGCGCCGAACAGGCGCTGGAATCGGCTGCTCGCGGTGTCATTGAGGGCCTGGCTGAGAATGAGGGCGCTGGCCTGATCCGAAAAAGCGCTCTGGCCGGACTGTTCCTGGAGTTGCGTAGATTCTCCGTTGGTGCGGCCCAGGGCGAGGAGAGCGATGATGTCAGACTTAGGCAGAGGAGGCTCGGAACGGTAGTTGAGGTTGAGGCCTCGGTCGGGCGTACCGGTAAGAGTGAGATTGAGCTCGTAGTTGCGGACGTGAGTGGATGCCTGGAGATTGAGCTGAGGTTCAATGGCAACCGGATTGGTAAAGGTAATATCGCCGCGCTCGAGCGTGAAGCGCGTGCCGTGGAGTGTAGCTTGACCTTCGAGGATATCGACCCGACCGAGGACAGCGGGATGGGCCACGGAACCGCGGAGGCGGAGGTCGGCGTCACCGGAAAGGCGAGCGATTGCCGTACGCATCTGGAGCTCGGGCGCGGTCTGGACGTGGATGTCAAGTTTGACGTTGTAGAGGGGAGAACCGGCGGCCGTGACCGTGGTGAACTGGCGGCTGCGTTCCAGATAAGCGCCGAAGTCGAAGCCGGGAGTCACGGCAATTTTGTTGATGCTGATTTCGCCGGACACGGTGGAAGCGGAGCGGGTCCCGAGCCAATGCAATTCGGCGTCGGCAGTAGAGCTCACGCCGGGTGGATAACGCAGGCGAACGCCCTTGCCGGTGGCCGTGAGATTGAAGTTGAGCTGCTGGTTGAAGTAAGTGGCATCGCCTTTGAAGTTGAGGGTGCCTCCGCCGGTGCGGGCGGTGAGCGTCTCGACATGAAGGCGATCACGGGTGAATAGAAGCGAGCCGTTGAGTTCGCTCAGGCCGCTGGGCAGCCCGGCATAAGAAAGCGATCCGTTGGTCACCTCAAGATGGCCCTGAGGCAAGGGCTCGGTTATCGTGCCGCCGACGGTAAGGTTCATCGTGACCAGACCGGAGGATGTGAAGTCCGGTTCGAAGCTGGAGAACAGTTTGAGGTCGAGGCGTCCATCGGCCTCGAGATCCAGCGTGCGCGGGCCGGAGAGTTGTACGGCGCCGTGAGCGGTAAGGTCGGTTCCGTCCCCTACCAGATGCAGTTGCTGGATGTCGACGGCCTGATTCGCGAAGGCGAAGCGGACGGCATCCTGGCTGTGGAGCTTGACGTTCTCTACATCGAGCACAAGCGCTGTGAGATGGCCGTCGAGTGCCCATCGCGAAGGCTGGCGGAGCGGGCCGTGAAGGTCGAGCGAACCGGAAACAGCGGAATGGCCTGTAAGACGGCCGCGGAAGTAGGCGCGCCAGAGAACATCAAGATCCAGTTGGTCCATGCGAAAAGAGAGCTTGGCAGGATAGTCGTCGCGCAACTGAACGTTGCCGCTCACAAGTAAAGAGCCCCGCTGCAAGTGGGAATTTCCCGTGAGCTGAAGCTCGCTGCCTTGAGTGATCCCTTGCAGGTCGAGTTCGCCGGCGAGCTCGTGATCGAGCGTGAGGTCGTGGATATGGAGGTCCAAGTTAATGGCGGGCGCATTCGGCGTGCCAGAGCTCTTGAGGATGAAGTCGGCGCGTCCTTCGACAGCGAGGCGATCGGAATGGATTTGGCGGATGCGTGCGAGGTCGAAATTGTTGCCTGTCAGGTCGAGACGGAAGGCGCGGCTGGAAGGATTGTAAGCGGCGCTTCCGGTGACGACGGAATCATCGTGGAAGAGATGGATGCTGTCAAAGGCGATTTCTCCCTGAGCAACGCGGAAGGCGGCATCGAATTGCCGGATGGTCTCACCATAGGCGGAGCCGCTGGCGAGATGGATCTGTCCTTCCCCATGAGGAGCGGCGAGGGTTCCGCTACCTTGCACGAAAAGATCGGTGATCCCAGAGATCGGATAGTTGTATCCGGCGAGAGCCTGGAGGCCCGCGAAGTCTGCCTTGTGGAGGTTGGCGCGGAGGGTGAATACACTGTCGCCGGTGAAGTGGCCGTGCTGTAGCGTGGCGGAGGCGTCGAACTGGGCGGATGTGTCCTCGCGGCGCAAAGTCGCATTGTGAAAAACGATGGCATGGAAGGAAAGTTGAATAGCGGCGGAGAGAGAATCCCAGTGGGTTTGGAGTCGATGCGTGTTGGCTGTAGGGGGCAGCGTGACATCGAAATCGTCAACCTGCAGACTACCCGCAAGTTGAGGAGATGAGAACGCGCCGCTCAGGTTGCCGTTGAAGGTGGCGCTGCCATTTAGCACGACCGGGAACAGCGCGGGACCGCGCACCACGCTGAGAACGGGCAGCCAGTCGGCAAGACTTAAAGTGGAAACCGAGAGGCGGACTGCCGACCTGGCAGACAGCGTGCCCGACGCTTGGACCTGAGTGGTGGGCGTGGTAAGCGTGAACTTCGGGAGATCCAGAGTATCGTCGCTGGCATTGTATACGCCATTGGCATGCGCGCTGAGCCGTAACAGCGGAGGAGCAGGATGGGCCGGAGGCGTGAGATCGAGGGTGAATCGAATTTCGGCGTCGCGGCGAGTTCCCTTCCAGCGGGCCTCGATCATGCCCGAAGCCGATGCGGCGGGGTGGAAACGCTGAAATGGGTGCGCTGGAGCATTGAGAGCCGCAGCGAGCATCTGGGCGGAAAGATCGCGCATGCGAAGAACAATGAGCGCGCTTTGGACGGCGGGCGGTTTTCGGCCGGCGCTCTTCTGCCCGGATATGTTCAGCGGCGGCGCGGCGGAAATGATGGCGGTCTCAAGGCTTTTTCTGGCAGCGGGTGACAGACGCTGGTCGGGTGCGAGCCACTGATTCCATTCGGCATCACCGGTGAAGCTTCCGCCGAAGATATTCCCTTGCATCTTGGAAAGTTTGACTTGCTGATCGGTGACCGAATACCCCGTGCTGAGAGAGGCCTTGGAAAAAGAAATCTGGTCGTCCTGCCAGGCCAATTCGCGAAGAGTAAGCAGGCCGTTGGAGGTGAACTGATCCAGCGACCAGTTCCCTTCTCCTTTGAGTTCGAGGACGCCGCTGCGGAGATCGCGGCGGCGCACAATGGACGCGGCTTCGCTGAGATCAAGCTGGGCATCGTAGGCGGCATTGAAGTGCGGACGGCGGAAATCCGTAATTTGTCCGCTGGCTGAGAAGTGCGAGCGGCCGGAATTCCACTGAAGAGAGGTAACCTCAGCGGAGCCAGATCCGAGGCTGAATTCGGCGGAGGCCATCCAGGCAAAGGGACGGCAGGCGAGCAGCTTGGTGTCGACCACACCGAGCCGGAGGCGTCCAGTGTAGCTGTCGTGCAGATAGGAATAGTCCATCTCGAGCGAAGCGTCGCGAGCGGCGAACTCGAGAGGAATGATCTGGTCGTCCCAGAAGATCTGCCCGCGGCGGACTTCGAGGCGATTGATGGAAAGAGCGAAGAGTTGCTCGACGGAACTCCTGCCGCTGGCGCTACTGGGTTTTCGTTGAGGAAAGTTCGTGCTGCCGTCCGCATAGAAAACAACATGGACAACCGGTTGCTCAAGGATGACTTCATGGAAGGCGAACTCGGAACGGAGAAGAGAGATGATCTTCAAGCGGGCGACGATGCGATCGGCGTGCGCGAGAGGAACGTCAGTGGCAGACTCGCGCCCATGAACGGTTATATTGCGCACGTCCACCTGCAAACGGAATGGGGTGGTGTGAAGGCTGCCGACCTCGGCGTGGCCCCCGGTGATCCGTTCGATTTCAGCGACCAGGCGGCGCCGAACCAAAGACTGGAAAGATTCGGTATTGACATAGACCCGAAGAACGAGAGCGGCAAGAACTCCTCCGCCAGCCAAGATGAGCAGGTACCTCCGCCAGCGGCGGGCTGATTTGGCACCGGGCTCGGTCACCGCGACTGGACTCCCGGGTCGTTCGACGAGGGCGTCACGCCGGGAATGTGGACCTGACCTTCGGAGCGCAAGCTTTGCAACCAGGAGACGAGCAACTCGCTGACCTTCTGCTCCGTGAGCAGATCTCTGATCTTGCCGGAAACCTCGGCGAGGGGGACCTCCGAAGCGCCGGACTCCTTCAACTTGGGGACAAACTGCTCGCGGTAATAAGCCTCGATCGACTTGGAATCGATTTGGACGGCGGGGCGAAGGCGGGCTTCGACAAGGCGCATCACGTCGATCTGCTGTTGTATGTGGGCGAGCAGATCCGCTTCCGTGAGATGGTACTTGGCGAGCAGAGACTGCCAGGCGGCATCGGAAGTGGCTTGAGGATATCGTTTGCGGGCATCGGCGATCCGAGCCGCAGCCTCGTCCCCGGTGGCGTGGCGGAAGTCGGCGGACTTCATCTGCTCACGAAGAAGCTCCTGGTCGATGAGCCGGTCGAGCACGGCGCGACGGTCGTCGCCGGTGAACTGGGCGAGGGGCCTGTTGGTGAGGAGAGCTTCGTAGCAGAGCGCCTCATCCCAATCGGACTGCAGAATGACGCGGCCGTTGACGGTGGCGATGATGCGGTCGATCACTTCGGCAGCTCGCAACGGCCGCAAGCCATGCACTCCTGGCAGAACCGCAAGAGCCGCCACAATTAACGCTGTTCTGATGCGAAAGCTCATCATTCGATGGTTACCCTGAGATGGTCGCCCTAGAATGGCTGCCCGATGCTGAAAAAGAAATTGAAATGGCCCAGGCGCTGCGTCTCAAACGTCTGCGCCTGACCCGTGCTCGAAAACGTAACCCCTTGGAAATAACTGGTCGGATTTAGATTGTACCCGAAGTCGAAGCGCAAGGGACCAATAGGGGTCTTATAGCGCAGGCCGATGCCAAGAGCATGCGAGGTGTAGTCGTAACCGCTGTTGTTGAATTGTGTCATGCACGCGGTGTTGGGTACGCCGCCGCTTTGCAGGCACTGCGCGGGATCCGGTTGATGCCAGCGCATTACCCCCGTCGGCATATCATGACCCGCGGTGAAGACGTTCCCCATATCGTGAAAAATTGCAAACCCGAACCCTTCTCCGAGATAGGGCAGGCTGACCGGGGGTAACCGGAGTTCCTCACTGTTAACGAACAGCGCCGTGCCACCAATAGGAAAACCGGAATCGGGATCCCGAGGCCCTGCTTGATTTAACCCGAATCCGCGGTGGGAGTTGCCCCCGCCCGCGAAGAAGACTTCCGGCAGCGGAATGACCGAAATGCCCTCAGTGCAGGAGGTTGTCAAGTTGCTGATCTCACAGGCTCCCGGCGGCAGGACTCGCGTACCGCGATAGACCTGCTCTAGACCAAGAGTCGTGGAACGAGCAAAGACGAGCTTGTGATTGGTGCGCCCGAAGGCATAGTAGGTGGAATCCTGCGCCAGGGCGCGGCCATAATTGGCCTGAGAGCCTACGTAACTGGATGCGGCGAAACCATCCAGTGTGAAGTATTGGCCTTTAGTGCTTTCCAGGGGATTGTCCCGTTTGTCGCGGATGAAGGTAAAGCCGGGACCCCCTACGTGTGCGGGCAGGGAAAACAGACTGAATTCGGCGGGCGAAAAATCCGAGGCGAAATTGCTTGCCTTCACACGCCTGTAATCGAAGCGATAGGTTATCGACGTAGAGTGATTGGCTTGAAGCTTGCCGAGCTGCTGGCGAAGATCGATTTTGCCTTCCAGCCGCTGCGAAGTAAAAGTGGAGACGTCGAGACTGTTGTCGTAAAAGATTGTGTAGAAGAGTTTGAGTCGACCGTTGTTGAAAAGCTTGGGAATTTCGTAACTCACGAGGCCGCGCTGCTGGAGGTAGCCGACGTGCGACTGGAAGGTTAAGGTCTGGTCACGGCCGCCGACGTTGAGGCGGGTGATATCGAATTCTACGCGGGGGCTCACGCCGGCGGCGCCGGCGGGAGAACTGGTTCCGGCGGGAAGACCCGTCTCGAATTCCAGGCCCCCACCGTAAGTAAATGTGTAGCGCTTCGCTTCCTGCACTTGGACCAGAACATTTTTCTTGGGGTCGGAACCTTCCGGGTTCTGCACGGCGGTGTCGACCTCGCTGAAGATGCCCAGATCATAAAGCTTGCTCTGAGTATCGAGGAGGTTCTGCTGGCTGAGAGGTTCCCCGGCGGTTACCTGAATTTCGCGCTGCACCACGTAGTCGCGGGTGTGATCGAGTCCGGCAACCATAACCCGGTTGACAAAAAACTGCTCGCCTTCTTGGATGGTATAGGTAACGTCTTCGTGGCCAGGCTGAGAGACTGAGGGTTTGGTGGTGATGTCGAGGGTCGCGTTGGAAAAACCGTGATTGAAATAATAGTTCAGGATGGACTCGCGATCGTTGGAGAGATTCAGTTCTGAGTAGGGCTGGCCTTCGGCGGTATTGAGTTCCGGAAACGCCTTCGCGTCGATCTTCTGGGCGCCGACAACGCGGAGTACGCCGACCAGAGTGTGCGGGCCTTCGTCAATTTCAACGTGAACCGCGAGGTGATTGTCCGCATGGTGGTAGTTGTCGTCCACCTCAGTCTGAATTTTCGCATCGCGGAATCCGTTGGAACGGTAGAGCGCTTGAAGGTTCGCAACGTCGTTTTTCAGCAAGGCTGCGCTGTAGCGTCCGCGGGAAAGCAACCGGCTGGCGGCCTGAATTTGCAGCCGGACGCGCAACATTCGTGTCGAGAAATATTTATTTCCTGTGATGCCTATGAGTTCGAGCTTGTGTACCGGGCCGGGATCGATGCCGTAGATGATGCGCACCGCGTCGGGTCCGGTTTCCTTCTGGACGTCGACGGAAGCGTCGAAAAACCCGCGTGTCTGGAGATAGTCGAGGAGGTTGCGTTTGCCTTCATTCAGCAGATCGTCGTCGAGGGCGTTTTCCTCGTAGACAGGAATTTCTCTTTTCAGCACTCCCTTGCTCACGTGAAAGCCTTGGGCATAGACCACCACCACGGGACCGGGATCGATCAGAAATGTGTAATCGACGGAGTTGGATTCGGGCTGATATTTCTGCTCGGCGATGGAGACCTGGGCGAGGATGCGCTGCTGCTTCGTTAACTTCTTGCGGAGGCGCTGCAAGGACCTGGTGACCCGGGCGGCCGTAATACGATCGCTCGGATGCATTTTGGCAATGTCCTGAACCTGACCGAGGGACAACGCGGAGTGGCCGGTGAGTTTGACCTCGCCCACATGAGCCGGCTCGCCAGCGGTGATGTGAAAGAGGATATTCACCTGTTGCGTAGCGGCGTTAAAGGTGCTTTCGGCGGTGACGCGGGCGCGGTAATAGCCGTTTTCCTGCATGAGTTGCCGAATGTTTCGCAGGGCGCGTTCGAGTTTGTCCAGCGTATGCAGTTCTCCCAGCTGAAACTTCGAGGCATTCATAATCTGGTTATCGCTGGGGTGTCCGGGAGATCCTTCCACGTCCACCGCTCCCACAAAAAAATTGAACGAAGTCGTGAACCTGAGCAGCACGGCGTCGCCGGAGGGAATCACTTCAGCTTGAATGTCGGCGAAGCGCCCGGTCCCAAACAGAACCCGGATGCTCTCGCGAACCTGGTCGCGGTTAAGCGGCTGCTCGGATTTTTGCGGGAGCATTTGCAGCAGGCGATCGCGCTCTGCGACGCCGGGAAGTTCGATGGCCGCTACGGTGCGCCCGATGTAGGGCGACATGGAGGCGAGAACCGACGATGGTTGAGTCTGCGGTTCTTGGGCGGACTGGGGCGACGAGGCGGACGTGGGCAACCCGGCTCCCGCGACCGGCCCGAGCGAAGTTATCAAAACGACGAGTGACGCGTACCGTCTCAGCAAAAAATGTCCTTGGGCCCGTTGTATAGGTGCGATGAAATGCGGGAGTCGGGTGTTCCCCGCATCTTTGCGGCCAAAGTAAACCCAGACACTTATAATAAAGGTTTTGCGGGTGCAAACTGGTGACCTGCTTGAGGCGGGACGTGGAGAAAGATAACTTCGAAGAACGGTATTCGCGGCAGATTCTGTTTCACGGCATTGGAGCCCAGGGCCAGCGGCGGCTGGCCACGAGTCGCGTCGCGATTGTAGGCTGCGGCGCGACCGGGTCGGCTCTCGCAGCGTTGCTGGCGCGCGCTGGCGTAGGAACGTTGCGGATCATCGATCGCGACTACGTGGAACCAAGTAACTTGCAGCGCCAGTCGCTGTTCGACGAAAAGGATGCTGCCGAGTCCTTGCCGAAGGCGATTGCGGCGGCGCGCAAGATTGCGGCCTTCAATTCCGAGATCGTAGTGGAACCCCGGGTCGATGATGTGATCCCCTCTAACGTTGAAGTATTACTTGATGGAATAGATGTAATTATCGATGGAACAGACAATTTCGAGACTCGCTATTTGATCAACGATTACGCGGTGCAGCGCTGCGTGCCCTGGATCTACTCGGCAGCCGTAGGCAGTTACGCTGTGACCTTGAATGTGCTGCCGGGCAAGACTGCGTGCCTGGCATGCATCTTTCCCGAGACGCCGCGAGGGATAGTGGAAACTTGCGAAACCTCGGGTATCTTGAACACGGCGGTAAATCTGGTTGCCTCGATTGCTGCCACGGAGGCAGTGAAGGTGCTCCTGGGCGGTACGCCGGCGAAGCATTTGCGCACGACGCTGTGGTCGTTTAATCTTTGGACGAACGAACAGGCGGAGATTGCCGCGCATCCGCAGCCCGGTTGCCGGACATGCGGCGAACGGGAGTTCGTCCATCTGGCGGGCGAGGGCCGTCCGCATATCACGATGTGCGGACGAAACTCGGTGCAGATTCACGAGCGCGCCAGACTGATCGATTTTGTCCAGATGCAGAGGCGGTTGGAGTCGCATGGCGTGGTCCGGCACAACGAGTTCGTTCTGAAGTTCTGGCGCAAGCCTTATGAAATGACGTTGTTTCCCGATGGGCGGGCCATCATCAAGGGAACGACGGACACGGGCGTGGCTCGGAGCCTCTACGCGCAATATGTGGGAAGTTGAACCAGTCGCCGTTAGCTGATGGCTGCGGACAAACCCGCCGAAATGACTTGGCTGCCCCCCAGGGATTCGAACCCCGATACCCTGCTCCAGAGGCAGGTGTCCTACCGTTGAACGAGGGGGCAATGGTTTTATTATCCAACGAGTCAGAGAGGCGGTCAAATCCCGGGCCTAATCCTCAAAGAACCGCGTCAGATCCGCACCTTGGCCCGTCTGTTCGCGCTAAACTCTCTTTGAGCTGCTGTGCAGGAGACACTCATGGCCATTGCTTTTGAGAATGCTTGTTCGGACTACACCGAAATTGCACGCCAGCCGCTGGATGCCGAGCGCTGCGCCCTCCTCGTGGTGGATATTCAGGAAAAACTTCTCCCGCCGATTTTTCAGAAGGACCAATTGGTGCGCAATTCCAAGCTGCTGATTCGCGCCGCAGGCGTGCTTAAGATTCCAGCGCTTATGACCACGCAGTACGCGAAGGGGCTCGGCAACACCGTGCCGGAGGTCGCTTCCCTGCTGCCCGAAACCGAGGCCATCGACAAGGACATGTTCTCCTGTTTCGGCAGCGACGTTTTCTCCACGCTCCTCAAGCGGCTGCCCGGCAACCGCAACACGCTGCTGCTGTGCGGCATGGAAAGCCACATCTGCGTGATGCAAACGGCGCTGGCGGCGCTGCGCGAAGGCTACCTGGTGCACATCGCTTCCGACGCAGTCAGCTCGCGAACGGAATGGAACTGGAAGATCGGTCTCGATCGAATGCGCGGCGCCGGGGCGGTGATCTCTTCCACCGAGATGATGATCTATGAACTAATGCGCTGCTCGTCGTCGCCGGCGTTCAAAGAGTTGTTGCCGTTCCTCAAGGGATAGCCGTCCTGCCTTCTCCACATTCGGCTAGCTAACGTCGGCTTCCTTCTTCTTTACCCGCACCACCGTGATCTTAGCAAACCCTTCTTCAAACGCCGGCGGTTTCAGCTTCGCGGCCATGCGCCGCATCACGTCTTCGGGAACGACACGGTCGCGGCGCTGGTGGCGCTCCAGGCAAACGTCGAGCGGGACGTCGAAGAAGACCGCGTGCACCTCGTACTGGTAATCCTTGGCCAGCTTGATCCAGTGCTGGCGTTCCTGCGGCGTGAGGTTGGTCGCGTCCACGTAGTTCATCGGACGCTTGGCGACCAGCCTCGCTTTGAGCATAGAGCGGAGATTCGAAAAAACGAGGTCTTGAAAGCGCTGCTCACGCACGTCGTCAAAGAGTAATGAGCGCACCATGTCGCTCGAGAGCGGCGACGCGTTGTGGCGTTTGAACCACGAACTCTTGCCTGAGCCCGGCAGCCCGATCGCGAGCACGACCACACCTTTGGGAGGACGCGGCGGCGCAGCGGGAATCGCTGAAGTCTTCCGCGCGTCCGCGCTCGCGGCCGATGCCTGCCCTTCCGCCGTCTCCGCGTCATCGAATTCGTGCTGCGGCTCCCCTTCTTTCCCGGTCTCCACGGGCACGACAGGAATAGCTCCTTTTACAGCGGCAGGGGCAAAAGCTTGAGCGACGGCCTGCTCGCGACCGCGGCCACCTCTTCCGCGCCCGCCACGACGGCGCCGTCCGCGACCCGTATTTGAAGTGTGCACCGATGCAGACGGTTGGCGAGGCCCTTCGTCCGGCGCGGGTTGCGCTTCCGAGGGCGGCTCCACGGCGCGAGGGCGCGCGTTGCGAACCGGTCGCGGCGCAGATACCGGCTGGGGCGGTTCGGGAATTTTCGCTTCGCTGTTCACG
>Ga0302326_10007239_pt1 | contig 24773 bp, 25 predicted proteins | sample Palsa_T0_3_FD_202264 | JGI IMG/M metagenome (GOLD analysis project Ga0302326, IMG submission 202264) | Peat permafrost microbial communities from Stordalen Mire near Abisko, Sweden - Palsa_T0_3 | ecosystem: Environmental > Terrestrial > Soil > Palsa > Peat permafrost | place: Sweden: Abisko... | reverse complement strand
CGGCGAGCTTTCCTCGGAAGAGGAGCGGCGCTTCGACGAGCACCTCCTCGCCTGCGAGCAGTGCTGGGCGGCTGTCCAGGCCGACCGCGCCGCCCGCTTGGCCCTCGAGCACCTGCGCCAGCCCGCTCCGACCGGGCTCCAGGGCCGGGTCGCCGCCTCGGTCGCGCTGGCCGCCGCCGAAGCCTCGAAAGGCCCGGTCGTGGCAGGACGGCACCTTACAAAGCGGCACCGGCTTGCTGCCGGGCAACGACGGCGGTCCCAGAGGCGTGCTTGGCGGGCACCGTCGCTGTTGCGCAAGGCCGCCACCCGTCCTCACGTGCGCCTTGTCGCCGCCGCATGCTTGCTTGCAGGGCTAGCCGCCGGCAGCTTTGGTTGGGTCGCCTCACGCTCGGCGGCGCCTGAGCCTGCGCAGGTTGCCGCTGTCGCCTCCATGATTACCCCAGGCTCGCCGCCGACCATGGCTCTCCGGGCCGGAGAGCACTTCGTCATCGGCGGCCAGGCGCTGGTCGTCCGCGCCTACCTGCTGGAGAGCACTGAGGAGATCGTTGCCACCTCGGCCCGGCCGTTCCCCGTACCTTCAACGTCCCACCTGCTAACGGGCTCCTCAACGCATGCCTGGATGGCCACCAAGGGCCACTTGTCGATGTACGGGGTCAACCGGCGAGGCGGCGGCGAGTCCATGTTCGTCGTGGCAGCCATGCCCATGGCGGAAATGCCCCAAATGGCGGCGCGCCTCGGGCTCATTTGAGCTTTATCTGATGTCGCCGCCCGGCCGGCAGCAGGGCATGCGATCAAGGCATGCAATCAATGCGTGGGGCCGAGCGTCTCTAACGGTGTGGCCGAGCGCAGCGGGAGGACAAGCGGGAGGGTGGAGAGCGGCGCCCAGACGGCCCGTCGCAGCTCCAGGTACCAGGGCACGTCAGCTTCGCCCTCAGCCATCCCCAGGCCCTGCGCAGCATGGTGAGGGGCTGAGCCCTGGCCCACTGGGCGCGGCGTCATGCGCCGGCCTGGGATACGACGAACCGCAACAGCAAACCCCTAAACCCAAACAAAGGAGCATGAAGACAAATGCAAGCAAAGAGGTTCCTCAAGGTGGTGCCGTTCACCCTGGCGCTTGGCATCACGAGCACCCTCGGGGCCGTAACCGCCCCCGCCAGCCAGGCCGCGGCGCTGCACAGCTCGGTCATGATGCAAGTCACCAAGACGGGGACGTTTGAGAAGCTGCTGTCGAGCACTTCGTTCAAGATGTCCGTGGGTATGAAGTCCTACGAGGTCAAGACGAACGCCATGACGCATGTGACCCTGGGTTCCATGAAGGCGAAGCTCTCAGCCCTGAAGAAAGGCGACACCGTAAAGGTAAAGGGTGAGCTAGAGATGGGGGCCATCATCGCCACCAGCGTCGCCGCCGGCATGTGACCTGCCTTCGTCCGGGCTCGCCGGCTCTGGGGCACCGCTGCTGTAAAACCTACGGTCCCTGCCGACGGCCCAGACTGTCGGCAGGAAAAGGCCGCGCGGGCCGCTCGAGCACAAGTGAGGGCGGCCACGGACATGCCGCCGGGATAGCTCTGATCGGACAAAGCGAGCTCGGAACATCCAGCCGCTCTGGGCGACGTTATGTCTCAGTCGGTCTGCCGAACGCACGAGAAATAGCCGTCGTTCAGGGCTGGTCGCACCCCTTGGTGGCCACCGCTCAGACCGAGCCGTAAGAATCGATATGTTGCGCCTTCTCGTCATCGACGACACCGGTGTAGCTAGACGCCCGAGGAGTCTTCCCGACGAGTCTCTGTCTCGTTTCCGCCCGGGGCGAGAGACAGAACCTCGTTCCGCGAAACTTTGGCGGCACCATTTACTGGCTGCCGGCATCTGTGGGACGCTGTGGCATGGCCATCGCGCACGTCGTCCTGCTCCGCTTCACCCCTGAGCTGTCCGAGCCAGACCGAGACGCGCTACGACGCCAGGTTGAGGCCCACACCAACGAGATCGGCGGGATGCGAGAGGTGCGCTTCGCGCGACTGGTGCAGGCCGACGAACCCCAGGGTTGGCAGTACCTCATGTCGATGGTGTTCGAGACCAAGGCCGACCTCGACCGCTACCTGGGCCATCCTGTACACATGGAGCTGTACCACTGGGTCATGGCCCGAGGATGTGAGCTACTGGTCTATGACTACGATCCCGACGGTGCGGCGTCATTGCGTCAACCGGGCTGAGCCCTCCGTCACCGGGGGACGGAGCCAATAAATCAGGCCGACTTCCACTGCTCAGCAGCGTCCCGACGAAAGGCGGGCAGCGGGAACTCCCCCTGTAAATGGAGGCGCCCTCGTCTGCCCGGCACGGGCGTCAGGCTCACAGGGGGCTGCTACCGAGGCATACCGTCTTCCCGAGAGCGTCCTTGCCCAGGCCGCACCAATACCGGTGCGGTAACTGCACGGCTGCATCGCCCCCGCCTTCGACAGCGGTTTCGTTTGTCGAGAGTCTCTCAGTCGCCGTAGCCGCGCCATATTTGGAATTGCTGGGCCGTCCAGACGTCCGGCCCTGGCTTCGGGCGGCCGGCGCGTAATCGGCGATCTGCGCCCAGGACGCTCGGGTGATGTCACGGGAGACCACCACACTCCGTGGCCGCTTGGCGGAGGTTCTGCTGGCCGCCACCAGCGCAGTTTTCGATGGCCGCCGACAACCAGGCATCGATGCGAGCTGGTTACAGGACCACAGTGATTGGGCGGCGTGATGGTTGACCGGGTTGACGACTGCGACCTCTGGGAACCCGCGATGAGCCACGCCGTCATTGACCTAGCCCCATAGGTTGCGCCGTAGAGCGCTCTGGGACGTCGAACGGACAGCATCTGACTATTGCGAGGTCGGTTGGCACGACCAGTGGGCTGAACTGCGCATATTTCGTTTAGTACGTCGCAATAAGCGTGATTACTACGGATCAGAAGGTTGGGAGTTCGAATCTCTTCGAGCGCACTGACTGACTGAATTAGAGCATCAGTGACGACAACCTTTGGAAAGCGTCAGGGGTTCGCGCCGAAGTCGTATAGCGCTCCCCGAGGGCCGACGAGGCGGTAACCGAAGTCGCCGTTAGCGATCATGGCCGTGATGGGCTGCTTGCCCGTGGCCCCCAGGGATCCGTAGAAGTGGGCCGAGCCGAACGCGAACACGCCGCCGTCTGCAGCGACCAACCAGTAGCCCCGGCCGTCAGGGGCCTCGACGATCCCGACGATGGGCCGGTTGAGCCGCTTGCCCTGCATGGAGCCATAGCCGCGGGCACCGCCGAAGGGGAAGACACCGCCATTGGCTGATACGAGCACGTAACCATCACCGCTCGGGAGCGGGGACATTCCCACCACCGGTGACTTGAGGCGTTCATTGCCCAGCGAACCATAAAAGCGCGCATCACCGAAACTGAACACACCGCCGTCGGATGCCGCCATCCAGTAGCCCAGCGCGTCGGGTGTACCGGCCAGCTGCACGATGGGCCGGTTGAGCCGACGGCCCGTCATGGAGCCGTAATAGTGGGCATCCCCGAAGGCGGCTACGCTCCCATTGCTTCCTGCCAACCAGTACCCGAGCCCGTTGCGGGTGGCGCCGATGCCCACGACCTGGGCACCAGGCGTGCCGCCTCCGGCGTTCTCGTAGACATCGGCACCGCCATGAGGCACCACAATGCCCAGCGGCGTCACTGTCCAATACCCATCGCCGTCAGGAGTTGCCGCGACCCCTCCAGTAGTCGGCGCAGGGATGACAGTCGGGATAGAGACTCCTGTCGGAGAGGTCGAGGCCACAGTCGTCGGGGTCGTCGCGGTGGTCGGGCCGGTCGGCGTCGTCGAAGCAGTCGAAGCGGTCGAAGCGGTCGAAGCGGTCGAAGCGGTCGAAGGGGCAGGGTAGGCAGGCGCATAGGGAGTGACAGCGGTGGAGGCGGGAGATGGCGGGCCGGCACCGTCAGCGTTGACGGCCTTGATGGTGAACGTGTACGAGATACCGGGGGAGAGCCCTGCCACTACCGCCGACGTGCTGCCGCCCGAGACCGTGACGATGGTCTGGGCAGTAGCTCCTATGTAGGGCGTTATCACGTAGCTCGTTATGGTGCTGCCCCCGTCGTCGGCCGGGGCCGACCAGCCGAGGCTGGCGGAGCCGGCTCCGGCGGTAGCAGTAGCCGCAGTAGGCGCGCCGGGCGTCGTCGTCAGGGCAACGACGCTCGAGGACGAGGCGCCGCCGGAGAAGTCGCCCCCGTAGATGAGGTTGCCGAACTCGGCCACATACCCGTCGATGCCGCCGCCGTTCGAGGGGTAGTCGTTCCAGTCCCCACTGCCGCCGTAATTGATCTCTATGTACGGCTCGGCATCGTCGCCCTCGCCGCCGCCGTCGTTGTTGGGCTCGCCGCTGTTCCAGTCGTAGTAGTCGCCAACGTCGTCGATGTGGTCGCATGTGTTGGTCCAGTTGGTGCACTCAGTGAAGACCTGGCCGGCCAGGGGGCCGTACAACCACGTCCAGTAGCGCACGACGCTGGGGTCTCCGCCGTAGCCATCTTCGGTCAGGGTGCCCATGCCGCCGGCCCAGACGTTCTCAGCCCCGTTCAGGTGGTCGGTTACAAAGGTGTTCACGGCCGCGTTCGGGATCGCCGCTAGGTAGCCGCTCTGGCCCTCGTAGGTCAGCCCTTCGGCGTCGGTCGCGGCTGAGGTCCAGGTGACATCGCTGTCCGAGACGTACTCGTAGTAGTGCCCGGTGCCAGAGTCATACGCGAGCGAGTCTCCACCCCCGAGGCTGGGTTCTGCGGACACGTCGACAACAACGGTGGCGTCGCCTTCGCTGCCGCCCCCAGTGAGCTGGAGCGAAGCCAGGCCGGTGTTGACGTCGTCCTCGTCACCCGTGAAGCTAAAACTCGAGCCGCCCGAGAACGTATAGCCGTCGGAGATGGTGAGACCGGTCGTTTCCGTCATCGACACGGTGCCCATGGTCGTGGACACCGACACCAGCAAAGGGTTCGCTGCGCCCTCGAAACCGGAAACCGCGATGCCCGTCAGCGTCACGCTCTGGTTGTCCTGGACGGAGGTGACAGTACTTTCCGTCACCGCAGGCGAAGTGGCACCCGCTCTCGACGCGGCAAGCCCCCAGGCGCATAGGAGGGTTACCCCGAACAGAGCCATGGTGCGACGGGCCAGTGATACGAACTGCGCACGGACCTTAGGGGACGAACTTTCTGGAGGTCCGACCGGGCTACGGTGCATGCCTGCGCGGCCGCCGTCAGGATAAGGCTCCATTGTTTGCTCATCGGTAGAACTTGAGGCGAGCTGTAGGCCCTCACGGCGAGCAATGCCGGGACGCGCCAGACGATAGGGTTGCGCGAGGGCGAGGGAGGTCTGCGCGGATTAGAGCGACATGCCGGGCGTCACTCGTGAGGGCGACATTCACTCTTTCGGTAACCGCCGGGGGGCGTGGTTGGCGTGGTTCAAGGATCCCGAGGGCAATATTCTGAACCTCGTCACGTAGACCCGCCGTGGGTCGAGGGATCTGGCTTATGGCGCGCTCGTAGTAGTCGCTAGAAGGTTGTCGCCATCGGAAGTGATGACCGGTTGCCCGTCCGTCTGGCGCATATCACGACGTGAGCATCGACGATGTCCGTCCTACCGCTAGCTGCCAGTAGCCGACCGACGTTCGTGGCATCCACTCGGTCGAAAGCAACCACGTCCGTATTGGGTTGGCGGACCAGTCGAGAACGTCGGGCCTGCCGGTCGGTTGGCGTATTGCCTGGGCGAGCGCCGTCACAGGGACGGTTACCTGGGCGCCTGTCTCTTGCGCGCGGGCGAGTAGCACCAACAGTCTGCGGTCCTTACGGTCGACTGCAATCAGGCCGCCGGCGTCAAAGGGAAATCCCGGCCACTGTGCCCCAGAACTCCCCGGGTGGTCGGTAACACCTAGGAGGTTGTCCGCCCAACTTCGTTCCTCGCGAGACAGTTCTCCCCCACTGTCGCGAAGAACGTCGACCAGGATGGCACCCCACCCGGCGACGTCGTCCAGGGCGACGCGCACCGCGTGCTGAACGATAAGGAGCAACCCTTCGACACACCGCCGGCAGAGCACGATACAGAATGTTCGACGTGAGCAGCACCGCCAGCGACGGTCGCGCGAACTCGCCCATCGAGGTCCCGAAGGACATCTTCGAGCGGGTCAGAACGCTATGTCTGGCGTTGCCCGAGGTGACCGTGCGGGTAGACGCCTCACTAGCCAGAGCGAGATCGACGGCGCACTCGTTCGAAATCCGCCGGAGATCGTTCTGCCTTCTCGTGGCGCGGGAGAGCCCGACCGGCAAGCCCGTCCCGCTGCTCGTGTTGCGTGCCGACCCAGACGAACGCGACGCGCTGTTGTCCATTGGCCACCCTTTCTTCGCCTCGCGAGCCGGCCGTGACCGCATCGGGGTCCTACTCACCGACGACACCGACTGGGAAGAGATCCGTGAACTCGTGACCGACAGCTACCGGAGGCTCGCGCCGAAGAAGTTGATCGCACTGCTCGACTAGCAACGCCGTCAGTGATCCCGCGCGTATCCCAGATCACTCCCTATAGCGCTTGGCGTCATCGCCGGCTCCTTAGTGGCCGGCGACGCAGAACCATCGTCACCGACACCGCAGTTAGGAAGTACGGCGCCTTCACGTTCACTCCCATGATGCGGTCGAAGGTCTCCTCGTCGATTACCAGTGTGCCGCCCGGCGGGTAGATGCCTGCGTTGTTGACGAGGACATCGATCGAGCCGTAGACCCTCGTCGCCAGGTTCGCCAACTCCCGGGAGCGGCTGACAGATCCGTCGAGCAACAACGCGCGCACCCTCGGCGGCGAAGCGGGTTGCGATTGCCTTCCCGATATTGCTGGTAGACCCGGTGATCAAGGTAGCCCTGCCCTGTAGCCGTCCAGACATCCCGCTCTCTCCTCGCTCATCGCCGCGGGAAAGCCAACGGTAGGGCCCGAAAAAATGGACTAGCAAGTCCATAAATGCGGCAATGGGTGGCCGTAGCCTAACGCCTAACGCCCATCGCCACGCCGGCGATCATTGTCGCTAACTTCAGGCCCCGGTGCTTTTTGGCGGAGGCCTGCCGTGCGCGACCTTGCCGTGCACGACCTTGCCCTGCCCGACCGTCGTTGTGGTTGGCGGCCCGCCGATGCATACGGCAAGGGGGAAGGAAACCGAGTTAACGAAATCGAGCACCGTCCGCAGCTGGGACAAGGAGGTGAACGTGGCACTCAGGCCAAGCGCGTGGTGAGCATCGAGGAGAAGGGGGATACCGGCGAGGAAACGGTTGGGGGCGGAGGTGGTGTAGGTGACGAAGTAGCCAGTGACACCGCAGGCCACGAATATTCGTGAGCTGCTTTGCGAAGTCCCGGCACCACGGCTGACCGGAGGCAGTTTGGCGATTTTGGCGGCCGTTGTGATGACGACTTTCTCGATGGGGGAGGGAGAGCGGAAGGTCACCCCGGAGCGCGGAGAACCGGTGACCGTCCAGCCCGCTGGGTACAGGACGCTGAAAGCCGTCGACGTGTAAGAACCGAACCGCCCGTGGGCGCTGTAGGCCGGATTGGCGCTGATCCAGCCGGTGACAGTGGCGCCCTGCACCTTGTACCAACCTCCGTGCTGGCTGGTGTGGCCCAGCAGCTGAAAGACGGTCCCCTGGGCGGCACTGCCTATCACCTTCGCAGATTTGGACGGGCCTGCCCGCACGTTGAGGCCGACGGGGGAGAGCACCGTCTCCGGTCCGTGGGCCTGTGTGACGGGGGCGGTGGTCGTGGTGGTGGTCGTGGGCTTAGTGGTGGTCGGACTTCTGGTCGTGGTAGGAGCTGAAGTGGTCGTGCTGGCATGGTGACCGCTCGAACCGCACGAGGCGGCCAGCCCGGTCAGCGCGGTAACCAGCGCCACCCCCGCGAGCCGGCGCCGAGACCCTTTCTTCGCCCGTCCGGTCGTCCTACCGGCTCGGGTCTTGATAGGCAGAACGTCGATGCCTCGAACGTTACCGCGGGACTCCGCCCGGCAACGTGGTTGCCGGGGGGGTTTGGATAGGTAGGGCTCCCTAGCCGTCTGCCTGTGACTTGCCGTATGAGCGCCTTCTGCGTCAGGTGCTCTTGGTGAGCCGTCGGTCAGGGATGAACCAGAGCAGCGAAACGGCGCCGTAGCAGGCATATGCCAGGTACGGGCTTACGAATGCCAGCCCAAAACCGGCTACGTAAACAATGGGCGAGACCATCCCCTTGATGTCCTTGCCGACGGCTGCAGCGATGTCGGCATCATCAGGGTTCGCTCGCAGGATGGCTCGAACGAGCACGTAGTACGCCAGGGCAGCGCCGAGGGCAATGGCACCGTAGGTTGCAGCGGGAAGGGTACGGTCGTGCGCCGCCCCTACCCACTCGGTCGCGAAGGGGATAAGCGACAACCAGAACAGCAACTGCAGGTTGGCCCACATAACCGCGGTGTTGATGCGCTCCGTCGCTCGCAGCAGGTGATGATGGTTGTTCCAGTAGATGCCGATGACAGTGAAACTCAGGACGTAGACAAGCAGGGACGGCACGCGGACCAACAGTCCGTGGACGCTAGCGGTGACCGGGGTCTTCAGGTCGAACGCCATGATGGTGATGATCACGGCCATAACGCCGTCGCTGAAGGCCTCCAGGCGATGGGTGTCCATGGCGTTACCCGCCGTCGGAGCGGCTCCCGCTTTAGTCGGGCCCTCGCTCATCGGCACAGTTCGGCCAACTTGGTTGCCGATGTGTGCTCGGCGGACGGCGAGGGGACTTCAGGGAAATTTGGGGACATTGGCCAAACCTTGGGTCAGCGCGTCAAAGAACGCTTTTAGGTCCTGCCGACGCGAGCTATCGTCCGAGGCCAGGCAATACACGTACGCGACGGGCAGTTCGGTCCCACCTTGATACATATCCGCTTGGCTGGTGCAGTCCTCAGTTCGATAGGTGACCCAGGTCGTTTGGGCCGTGACGAAAGCTCGGCCCGCAGCTTTGTCCAGGAGGTCAAAGATGATCTTCACGTCTGCGTTGAGCTGATTGTCGGCAGCGAGGACTTTGTGCTCCCCGCAGCCTTCCTGACCGACGGTGGTGTTCTGGTTGCAAGGTAGGGCGAGCTTGAAAGCCTCGGTGATCACAGGCGCACTGAGGGCGGCGGCCGCACTGGGGCAGCGTGCGCCCATGGGGTAGTGGCCGCCCGGGTACCACTTGCTTGCCAGGGGACGCGGGATGTCGCAAACGCTGAATGTGCCGTAAGCGAAGTCGCCGCTCGGGCCGGTCCGGTGGAACACCTGAAAGGCCCCCATGTCTTCGCAACCGGTCGGGGTATCGAAGCAAATATCGGCTACCACCCAGTAGGAGTTTGAGAGGGCCGATCTCCCGTAAATAACTCCGGCCGTTTGTATGGACGGTTGCCTAACGCTGCTCTCCGGACGCCCCGGCGGGACTCCGAAGATATTCGAGGGCTTCGTGTCGTGGCGGTAGGCAGCGTAATAGCTGGCCCGGATCTGGGCTTCGAGGGCCTTGGTGACGGTCAGGTTCGCTGCCGTGCCGGGAGCGCCCGTCGTTCCGAGTGGCGACGTTTGTGCCGAATGTGCGGCGACCAAAGACCGGGCGTCTGCCGTCCCAAGTCGTGCGGCCGCCGAGGGTGCGAGCCCGAGCGCGCTACACGCGACGAGCACCAGACCGAGCGCCTTCGTTGCCAGCACCTGCCCTCCTTTTGTACGATCCGCGCGCAAGTTAGTCTAAGAGTGACCACTTGGGCGCCGCGGCCCACCCACAGGCCGGTTTACTTGGCGGGACGGACGCCGACTTCCTCCAAGTGATTGAGCATGTCGGCCGGGTCGTCGTAGACGCGGTACGCCCCGGCTGATTGGAGCTCGCCGCGCCCGTACCCGCCTGATAGCAGGCCTACGCCGAGCGACCCCGCCCGCTGCGCTGCCAACAGATCCCAGATGCTGTCGCCAACCACGAAGCTGTGCTGTGGCTCGACGCCCAACAGGTCAGCGGCAGCCAGGAACAGATCAGGGTCCGGTTTGGCCCGCTCAACAAGGTCACGCGTGACCACGACCGTGCCCTCGGGCAGGCCGAGCAGCTCTAAAGCCGATGACGCGGTAAGGCGCTTCCCGCTGGTGGCGATCGCGAAGGGCACCGAATGGTCGCGCAGACTTCTGAGGAGCTCGGTAGCTCCTGGCAGCGCGACCACCCCCGCCGCCCGGCGAAGGTAGAACTCCGCGTGCAGGGACGACAACCGTTCGAGAGTATCGGCGTCCAGCAGCCGGCCCGTTTCACGCTGTAACGCGTCGAGGAACAGGCCGCCGCTCATCCCGATCCGGCGGTGGATCCTCCACACGGACAGGGGCACGCCACATTCGGCGAGCGCCTCTTGCCAAGCGATCACGTGTTGGTAGACCGAGTCCACCAAGGTCCCGTCCAGGTCGAACAGGAAAGCCGGCGTTGGCACCCGGGTATTCGGTCGCGTTTGCGTGGTCATAGCCTAAATAAAGAACCGCTAGTAACGCAGTGTGAACGTAGCCAGCGAATAGTCACCGTGCGGCCCGTTCAGCGGGCTCCCCACTGCGTCACAAGCACCTACCTTCGGGCACGACAGCGAATACACATCGGCCAGCCCCGGCACTGTCAACTGGGTACCTGCTACCCCGCCCGTTGCGACGGCTACGAAGGCGTGCTCCCCCTTTGAGTTGGGGTTCACCACTCCGAACTCCACACACTGCCCCACGGCCGGGCAAACGGCATCGCCGGGAGATGCGTCCCCCGCCAACTTGGTCACCGTGGCCGTTGTCCCTTTGATGATGGCAATCGCCGGGTAGTACCCCCCGTTACCGGCGGCTACATCCCCGGTGGACCGGCAGCTCCCGGTTTCCCAACCGCATGTGACGCCGTCTAGGAACGCTGCAGCCGTGATGGTGTGGACCGCCCCTGTCACGCCCGCCTTCACCTCTACCAGGGTGCCATAAGCGGTGCCACCGCCTTGATGGGACGTCCCGACCACCAGGCAAGAGGTGGGCCCGTAACAAGACACGCCGCTACCGATCACAGTGGCGACCCTGTGCAAGCTGACCGAACCGTTGCTCATTACTGCGACCGCCCCGGTGGTCTTTGTCCCCGCATTTATGCTCCCGCTAGCCACGCAGTAGCCAGGCGAGCCGCACGACAGCCCATCCCAGTAATAGCCCTTGGAAGGTACCGACACCGTCTTGGCGACCTTGCCGCTGTTCAGCCAGTAAAAGGAGGTCTCGCCAGAGCCGGTGCTACCGAACCCAATGCAGTCGGGGCCCGAGGTGCAGGAGATGTAGCTGACGTAGTCGTTCGACGGCAGCTGGACCGCGGTCCCGATGACACCGTCAGTGACCGGGACTACCACGTTGGTGCTGGAGGTGGCGTTGTAGGCGAAAGTGCCCGTCTCGCCCACCATGTAGCACGTGGCGGTGGCGAGCGGCTGGCCCGGCGTACAGGCCAGGGAGTCGGGGCCGGCTAAGTTGTACTCACCTTGAAGGTCGTGGACAGCACCGACCGAGGCGGCAGCGGAAGCCGGTCCGACCAGCCCGAAGGTGGCCAACCCCACAACAGCGGTGGCTGCAGTCGCGACCCTGGTCAACATCCGGTAGCGCCTCATGTCGTCCTTTCTGTTGCGATAAAGCCCGGTAGGCCAGACCAGCCCCGAGAAGCCTCAATCGTACTGAACGGCGGTCCCGGCGCGGACTAGCCCCCGGCCCAGTTCGCTGGGTGATAGACGTGTTGCATGGATGCAAGCGAAGTCGTGCAGGTAGGCGCAGACAGGACGATACGGGCCGCGAGGCCCCGCTTCGGCGAGATCTTTCCCGGCCTGAAGAAGCCGCTGATCGCGATGGCCCACGTGCCGGCGCTCCCGGGGACACCGCTTTACGCAGAACGCGAAGGTGTGCGAGGGCTAGTCCACCACGTGCGCCGAGAAGTATCGGTGCTGGTCGACGCCGGGTTCGACGCAGTGATGTTTTGCAACGAAAACGACCGGCCCTACGTGCTGAAGGGCGACCTCGTAGCGTCCGCGGTGATGGCTCGGGTCGTCGCCGAGTGCGCGCCCCAAAGCGTTCCTTTCGGTGTGGACTACCTCTGGGACGCCGAGTGCGCGCTTGCCGCCGCCGTTGCCACAGAGGCTCGGTTCATGAGGGAAGTTGTGACGGGGGTGTGGGAGTCGGACATGGGCCTGTGGAACCCTGACGCTGCAAGCCTTTTGCGTCACCGGCGCTCGCTTCACGCCGACGAGCTGGCAATTTTTATGAACGTCACCCCTGAGTTCGCTTCTTCGCCAGGTGGGCGTTCGCCGGTCGAGGTCGCCAGGTCGGTCGCCGTGTCCAGCCTGCCTGACGCCATCCTGATCTCGGGCGCAATGGCCGGTGCCGAGCCGAGCCTGCCCTTGCTCGCCGACGTACGCCGTGCGGTCCCCGCCGAAATCCCTGTCCTTTTGAACACCGGGGCCAGGGCAGACAACATCGCCGGCTTCCTCGAGTTCGCAGACGGCTGCATCGTCGGTAGCTCGCTCAAAGTTGACGGGTACACGTGGAACCGAGTCGACCCCAAGCGCGCAGAGGCTTTCGTCCGCGCCGCGCATCAGTCTTGAACCGGTGCTGAGGACCAAACGTCAGGTCCCGGCCACTCGTCGGCGCGCCCGCCCTGAACGCAAAGCGAACCAAAGTCCGAACGCCAGCAGGGCGGCACCTGGGAGGACGGCCGGGTAAGGGAACTCCGGAAGGACCGCCGGCGGTGTTTGTGGTATGGGTTGCCAGTCCGGGGCGCTGTCAAAGCTGGCCGCGTTCCAAGGCTGCTTGCATAAAGCGGTCGCAGGACCATTGGCTAGCCATTGGCCATGCTCCTCTGACACCCGCATTTCGTCGTAGATCTGCAAGCCCCGGTTTGCTTCGACGAACGCGATCTCGTTGCCGGAAGGAGAAAAGACGGGTTCGGTGCTTATCGTCCTCCTGGCGGCCGCCGACGAGGGCCAGATGGGGTAGGCCGTTGGAGGGTTGGTGGTCATGTCCATTATGAACAATGTGTTCCCGCCCCCGCGCGTCGAGTTGAAGACGATCTCTTGACCGTTGGGGCTCCAATCCGGGTTAGCGTCGGCACCAACCGCGTATTGGGCCCCCGATGGGAATACTTCGTTAGAAAGATTGATGTCGGTCACCGTGGCTTGCTGGTTGCACGGGTTCGACCCCGTCTGGAACTGGATCCCGGTAACGAGATGAAGGTCGTTGTCGCCACCTACATAGACCAGCTCGCTCGGGTCCACGGGGTTGAAAACCACTCGGCTCGCGCTGCCGTCCGCCGCCGCGGCAGCAAGACCCTCCGGCGGGCTGTACAGCGTGCACACCGAACTCGGCCCTGACGGAGCCCAGAGCGTGTCGATGTAGCTGTTGTCCCGGTTGAAAACTACGGTGTCGTCGTCGGGAGCCACGCTGGGCGCATAGTCGTTGTTGGCCTCTTCACCGGGGACGGCTGAAAGCTCAGTAGCCGGGTTGGCAAACGACTCAGGGGCCTCCTGAGGGACCGAGTAGATTACCCAGTAGTTGGCGTGGTCGCTGTGGCGCGAGAAGTACAGGGTCTTGCCGTCCGGGCTGTAAAACGGCTCCACATCATTGGCCCCCAAGGTGAGCAAAGAAATCGCGTTGTGGTGGCTTGACCGCCTGCCAAAATTGCCGACGTTGGGGTCGACTTGGTAGATCACATTGTGGTCGCCGCGTGCCGAACTGAAGGCGATGTCGCCGTTAATTCCGGGGTACGCCGCGTATGCCACAGGGACGGAGCAGAGTGTGGTGACTACTGCCCCTACTAGCGCGCCAACAAGACATCGCCCGCGAATGTGAGTGATGACAGCCAGAAGCCTCCGGTGACCGGATGTAGTCGTGCTCCTATAGTAGCGATAGGAATAAGCCCCATCACCCGGTCATGTCCCGGCCGTTGCTAGCAGCCATCCCTTCAAGGTTCAGCAGGCAGGCCTTTAGCAGCCATCCTTCAAGTTTCAGGTCTGTCGGGAACGAGTGCGCGCTGTGCGCAAAGCGATGACAGAGGCGCCCGCCAAGATGGCGATCACCGGGAGGGCCGGTACGTACGGGGACTCCGGTACCTGGCCTCCGGTCGGCGGGATGGGCTGCCAGATCGGGTCGACGTTGAGGGCGTAGTCCGCTGTCACGTACGTCGGTGAGCTGTACATTGTGCCGCTGTCGACCTGCTGGACATTCGCCCCGCCGCCGGTGTAGACCCACAGCAGAGCCGGCCGGTAAGCGCTGCCGGGGTAGGCCCCCACGGGGGTGTCGGTCGGCGCGTACACGGGCTCTACCTCCTCGCCCGGGTCAGACGCCCACACCTGGTAGGCGCCAGTGTTGTTGCCCGGGTCGATCACGTAGATCTTGTCGCCGCCAGTGCGGTTGGAGTCGAAGACGATCTGCGTCCCGTCCGGGCTCCAGTCGGGATCCTGGTCGGCGAAGCTGGCGTTTGCTGTTTCACCCGATCCCGTCGGGATGATCGTCGTCGCGTTGGTAGACAGGTCGGTGCAGGACGTGCTCGAGGGAGTGCCGTTGATGGTGAGCAGGTAGACGTTCTCCTGGCCCGGGTCGGAGGAGCCCGACGGGCTCAGGCCGACGTAGACAAGCTGGTTAGGGTTCGTTGGGTTGAACTCGGGCCGGTTGGCCTGGCCGTCGGCAGCGGAAAGGGGCCCTACGGGAGCCGGGCAGCTGCCGGTCGAGATCTGTTCGAGGCTCCCTGCGGTGGGAACGCCAGCCGTGGAGAGCGTCTCCTCCTGGAGTGTGCAGTTAGAGGTACCCACGCATTGCAGGAAGTCGAGTGTCGAGCCACTGCTGCTGTCGGCCGTGACCGTCGGCGCGAAGTCGTTGTCGCTGGCCGGTGGGGTAGCCAGAAGTTCAACCGTGCTGCTAGGTGTCGACGGGTGGCGACCGAGTAGATCGACCAGGGGGCCCCGAAGGATGCCCGGTTGCTCTCGAAGTAGAGCGTGCCGCCGTCAGAGGAGAAAAAGGGCATCGCGTCTATAGAAGCGCTCGTGCTTTGCGTATAGGGAGGGTTGGTGTACGGAGGGCCGGAGGCCGGGTTGCCCGGCGGGCACTCGGATATGGTCGTCCCGTTGGGCACGCTGTAGATGGCCTGAATGCTTCCGCACGAGGAATAGAAGGTGATCGCATCGTTGGCCCCTGGGAACGTGGCGCTAGCAACGCCCCCGCCCAGAAGGACGCCCCCGGTCGTCAAGAGCCCGATCGCCGTTGCCTTGGCCGCTCGGCCGATCAAGAGGCGGGTCATGGCATTAATCTTCGCATCGCCCGCTGGAGCCGAATAGGGCCGGCGAGGGTGAGTTGATGAACGGCAGGCGAAGCGGTGGCGAACCTTTTCGTAGTCGAGGACTCAAAGGAGGCGGGCAACCTCCCAGAGTGGTGCTGCACCTTTCGCGAGGCGATCAGGGGCCATCTCGACGTTCTTGCGAGAGGGGCCTTCTCCTACACCCCAGGCGCTTTGGCGAGGACCGCAAATACCGGGTCCCCAGAGAGAATATAGGTGTCACAGGATTTCGTGCCGGTCCCGTAACTCCACGGGATCCACCCGGCCACATCGGCTGACATTGCCGCCTTCAGCTTGGCGCTCATCTCCCGGGCGCGCTCTGCGAGGGAGATCGGGCAACCATTGCCGGCATCGATCCCAACCTCACCGACCACCAATGGTTTGCCAGCCTCGTGGGCATCGGCGATCGCTGCCGCCAGCTGGGCTGGCATCGCCACATCGGAGCTGCCGTAGTCGTGGAAAGAGGCTATGTCTACGCCGGCGGCTTCGTCGATGCGCAGTTCGCCGCCGCCCGCCCAGCCACATTGCTCGTTGCTAAGCGCTCCCGTGCCAACCAGGACACCTGGGTCGAGGCTGTGGATTTCGGCCCCCACACGGTCAAACCAGTTGACCAAGGTCGCCGTCGCGTCGCCGGGGCACGACGTATGGCCGTAGCAATCGCCTCCGCTGTAACCAGGGGCGCAATCCGAGGCTTCCGGCTCACCCATCGGCTCCCACATGAGGATCGCTGGGTTCCCGGCGTAGCGGCTGACAACCTCTTTGAGGTACTCCCAATAGGAGCTGCGGGCGTAACCATCCGCACCGACATAGGGCCGTAGGTAGCCTGACTTGTACCACTGGTCGGTCTTGAACACCCCGCCGTCGCATGTGCCGCCCTGGCCCCCAAGGCCGACGATGAGGCGGATGTGAGTGCTGCTCTGGTCAGCGGCGGCGACGGCCATGTCAAGGGCCTGCCAGTCCCGGTTGACCTTGTAACGGCTGAAGTTTTGCCCCTCCTCAATCGTGGCATCCTGGCCGAACCCCAAGCGCACCACGCTGTTTTGCCGGAGGGAGTCGAAGAACGAGAGCAGCGGGAACGAGGCGCCGCAGCCGCCGTTGACCGCGTAATCCGTAGTCGCCTGCGGAACATTTATCCCGCTGAACTGCCAGGTTTTACCGTTGAGGTACAACGAAGTGCCGATCACGTTGACGCCCGCCGGGCCGTCCGGGCTCGTCGATGCCAGCACTGGTCCTGCCGGTGCCAGCACAAATGCGGCCAGGGCTGGGGGTGTCGGGGTGACAATGGCAACCCCGACGAGGGCCGCAATGAGCGCGTTTGCGCACACTCTTTTGACCCTTCGACCCAAGACGTCCTCCTAAGTGGCGGCCTAGGGACGGCGGCTCACTGCCAACTGGCTCTTGGATCGACGCATCCGTGATGGGCCTGATACTGGGGTTCGCCTTTTTCACGAATTGCTGCTTTTTCTTGGCCGTAGCATCGGCCTCCAATTGCACTGCCAACCGGCCCAGGACCACCGGCGACGGTGCAAGGTGACAGAACGGTCCGGTACGCTCGGGGGGTGAACGAGGTTGACGGCGATCCGTGGGCCGAGCCGGCGGAGCTCGTTGCTCTCCGAGCCCGCGTTAGGGAAGCCCAGGAGCGGGTCGACCGGGCTACCCGCCAGCTCGAGCTTGCCGCTGAGCACGAGGCACGGCGGGCCGCTGAGTTCAAGGCAACGGAGATCCTCCTGAAGGCAGAGCTGCGGGCCGCGCAGATCCTCAACGGCGCGGGCAGCCCCGATGGGCCAGGCAGTTACAATCCAGCCGGGATCGACCTCGAAGCGGCTCGGGTTCTCGAGGAGCATCTTGCCCGGCTCGCCTCGATCGAGGCAGCAGTCGTTGCAATAGCGAGGCAGTTCGTTCGCGACGAGTTGGCGGTCGTACCAGGCTCGTCGCGTCTCTCGCCTTACGACAGCCCAGCGCGACAGCGAGCGCGCCCTGTCGGCCAATCGGTGCCCGTGCCGCTCTTCCGGCGTCCCGGTCGAGGCGGTCCCGCATGAGCGTGGGTAATCCGTTGGGTGACGCCGAGCTTATAAAAGCCGAGCGTTCGAGGCTGATCGAACTCGAAGCGCGAGCACGCGAACTTGAAGGGCAAGTACAGGTCGCGCAGGAACGGTTCGGAGCGCTTCTAGTAGGAGCGAGTGATGAGCGCTCGGTGGAAGAGAACGACCAAGTCGCCAAGTTGCTGCAGTGGGCAGAGGCAGAATCGGTACTTATCGTTCAGGATGCCCGGCGCCGGGCAGCTGAGCTCGAGGTGGGCAGCGAAGCCTCGGCCGAGGACCTTGGCAGGTTGTTGCTCAGCCATTTCGAGCTTCAGGAGCGCCTTGTGAGCTTGCTGTCTGAGATCGCGCCATAAGGCGCTTTCAGGGCACTCGACGTCCGCTAGGCGGGGACCACGTGAAGTGGGCTCAACGCGGGAACGGACGTAACCGCAGGCCCATCGCGCGCACGACGTCGGCGTTGGCCACCGATGGAGCGGGGCGGATTAGCCCGAGGAGCGAGTCTGACCGGAACGGAAGGCGCAGGCCAACCGCCTCGCCCGCCCGCAAGCCGATATACACCGCAGGCCAGGGCACGGATACGTAGCGGCGCCGTTTGCCGTCCTGCGAGGTGGTGGCCCGCAATATGTACTCGAAAGGCACAGGGTCGGGGTGCGCGAGACCGAGCGGGACAGCCGGGACCTCATCGGAGGTGACCAGCTTCAGGACCGAAGCCGCGAGGTCGTCCTCGTGGACCATGAACTGCGCGCCGCGCCGGGCGATCACCGGTACAACCGGAAAGCGGCTGAGTTTCCCCAGGTTCCCGATCATGCCTCCCGCGCCGGTCCCGTAGACCAGGCCTGGGCGCAGGACCGCTCCGCCGGACGCAAGCACCACGCGCTCGCAGGCTAGTTTCGTGAGCCCATAAATCTGCGAGGTCCCGCCGTAAGCGGACATAGACGATATAAAGACAACCCGGGCCGTGCCCGCCTGCTTTGCCATAGCAACAAGCCGGTTCGTGCCTTCGACGTTGACCCTCCAGATATCCGCGTAGCGGGTCAGCCGCATGTCCCACGCACAATGCACCAACACGTCAAGGCCCTCGAGCAGTCCGGTGCCCGGCGCCTCGCTAAGGTCGTAGTGCCGGCTCGCGGGCCCGTCGCCTCCCGTCCCTGCCCCGTTCGGCGGCGCAGTGCGCACGAGCGGGACCACGCCGATCCCGACCGCCGACAAGGCCCGCCCTATCACCGAGCCGACGTAACCCTGCGCCCCTGTGACCCCCACGGTCAAAGATGGGCTCATCTTGGAGCAGCTACGTGCTCGTCGCTTAGGGCGAGCGATTCGGACGCGATGCGGTGGGCGTTCGCCATAAGTGTCAGAACGAAAGTTGTCGCCGGCACGGTCGGGAACACTGAACCGTCAACGAGATGGACACGGCTCCAGGCCGGAAGGCGGCCCACGCGATCGGTCGTAAGAGCCGAAGGCGCCGCCGAACGAGCACGGTGCGGGAAGCTCCCTCCGAAGTGGTAGCTCAAGCCACCACGCGCCAGTGTCAACTGCGGGATGATTGGCCAAAGGTCAAGTGAGCCGGCGGAGCGCAGGAGCTTCGAGAGGACCTTGTTCAGAACGGGCCGGCCCGGCGGCCACTCACCCTGTCCAAGCTCCAGGGAAGGGAGCCCACCGGGTAGCAGCGAAGTGACTTTTGCGCGAAGTCGTGGAGACGCCCAAGACGGCAAATAGCCAAGACCGATCGTCAACCGGGAAAGAAGTTGAGCATTCACGGGCGCCGCCAGTTTGGCCGACATGAACCTTGGCAATGCCTGGGAGACCGACGGGTTGTACGGGTAGAACTGCACCTGCGAGTGGTCCGCACCAAGTCCCGCGCCGGGCGAGCCGTAATCGATGACGACGTTGAACTGTCCCAGGGTGAAGTCGTGCAAGTTGCGAGGGTCTGGTGCCGCGCGTACCGACAGTGACGGGAAGAAGAACTGGACGGACTCGCCCAACGTGACCTCACGGTCGACCAGCCCTAACGACCCGAGCACAAGTCTCGTAGTCCCGATTGCGCCGCATGCCACGTAAACCCGGTCGGCTGCAAACTCGACGTGGTTGCCTGAGCGGGCTTCGACGGCATGAACGACCGCGGACTCGGCGGTTTCCTCAACACGATAAACGACAAGGCCCCCGTGGTAATCCAGCTTCTTGGCCAATCTGAGCTCATCGAATGTTTGTGAAGACGAATAGATGAGCGAATAGGGGCAGCCCGTCATACAGAGCCCGCAGCGGACGCAGGAAGCCGCTCGAAAAGCCAGTGTCGCGTGCCCAACGGTCACGCCGAGCTTGCGGATCCGTTCCCGGTGGCGCGCGTAGTTGCTGAGCACCATCACGGTGCGCGGCGACAGGGGCGGCAACGGCGATGGGTCTTTCGGGTGCGGGAAAAGCTCACTGAGATCGTCTTCTTCGCCCGATATCGGGACCTGCTCGCAAATCGCCCTGTAATGACAGCGCATTTCGGCGGCGCTTATCGGCCACATATCAAACGAGGCGTCGATGAAAGGCATCAGCTGGGCGCCCCAGACATTGCTGAACCCTCCGTAGGCGCCTGAGATCAGCGCCGAACTGGTCGCCTCAGACGAGTGGACGCCGCGCAGTTGACCATTATCGGCGAAAGGGAAGCCAGAGCCGTATACCTTCTTCTCGGGGAGTTGGCGCCGGGACCGGGCGGCAGGCTCGTTGTTCGGCACCTCGTGAGCCAGGGCCTCGAGCTCCGGCGGAGCCATCGCTGCAAGCCGGTCGAAGGCTGCTCCGTGCTCAGGATCCAGCTCGGCGCCGACATCAAGGACCGTAACCTTCACAGCCGGGCGCGCCGCCAGGGCCAGCGCAGCACCCGCAGCCGCCGGGCCGGAGCCGATTATCAATGCTGAGCGCACTCATCCCCCCTTGCTGGGCACCCAGCGATAAAGATCGCCCACAGTAAAGGTCTTCCACTTCTCGAAGTGACCGCCGTCGGTCGACGCAAGCGCCTGGTCGATCTCGATCGTGGAGGAAAACGTTATTGCGCTCGGCAGGGACAGCAGCCACTGGGCTTGGCCGTTGAAGTTGTCTGCGACCCGTTGGAAGTCCTGGTCGCTGGGGATCACCCATTGCCTGGGGTACCGCGAAAACAGAGGGCCAGGAAAGGCGGTACCTGTGTCGACGATAATCAGCTGGCCCTTGGCGAGGTAGGTGTCGAGGTAACTATCGAACAACTCCCACGAGACTATCGCGGGTTGGTAGGAGTTACTGGGCCGCGAAAGGCCCAATGCGGCACGGAACGCGATGGATTCGGATTCGACGTGGCTCGTCTTGGGGTTGATGTCGTTGAGGGTCCCGTTCACGGCGTTGAACCCGCCCAGGCAAACCAGTAACACCGACAGCGCTCGCTTGCCCCTAACGCCGAACCTCCGTGAGGTTGCGACCTCGCGGGCAGCGAAGCCCAATACGACAATGCTGAAAATCGTAAGCGAGGCGAAATAGCGCGGGTCGCCCCAGGTGCTGTCCTTCGAAATGAGAAAGGCCACCTGGCTCGGGAAGACTGCGGCGGGCAGCACAATCGCCGCCAGTTGCCAGAACTTGCGTCGCCGCCCGGCCACAACGATCAAAAGGACAGGCAGGACGATGAACAGGGCGGGCACAAAAGCCCAGGTGTACCTGGCAGCGTAAAGGATCCCGGAGATGAGCGTCTTGTGGGCCGGGAGCCACCACGCGTTAGCCGGCGGCTTGGATTCCAGTGCGAGTCCCTGGTACCAGAAAAGAGGGTTGCCCATGATGATCCAGTTCGCAAATGTCCACAACGCGAACACAAACAGCCCGGGGAGCGCTACAAGCACCGCGACCTTGGCTCGCCTCGCCCAGCCCTGTTCGTGGAACGCGACGACCACCGAGGCCAGCGGTACCAGGACGAGGGCCTCCTCGCGAATCGTCATCGCGGCCGCGAGGGCCAGCGACATCAGGATGAGAGAAACTGGCCCGCCCTCCTGGTACCAGCGGATGAGCCCAAGGAAGAAGACGGAGGCGGCCAAGTAGAACGACGCCTCGCTCATCCCGTTGGCGCAGTAAAAGATGATGACCGGGTTGAGGCAGTACGCCACCGTCAGGCCCGCCACCATGGGCTCGCTCAGGCCGAGGCGGCGAAAGACCTTGACCATGACCAGGACCGTGATCGCGCCGCACATTGCCGTGCTGAGGGGACCGGCGAGAGCGGCGTGGTTGAGCGGGCCGACGACCAACATGAAGGGCAGTTCGAGCACCACTGGACCGGGGAACCAAACAAATCCCCAAGCTGCCAAATGCGGGTCGCGGCTGAATAGCACGGCCCGGGCGTCCTCCGAGCGGGACAGCGCGTCGCCGATGGCGTAGTGGACCGAATAGAGCATGTAACAGCCAGCTGCAACATAGACGCCGAACGCGACGATCGCGAGTACGGCCGGCCATTTCGCCGCTAACGCGGAACGCCAACCAGGACGAGCCGGGCCGGCCGAGGTTGGCTCCGGCGGTGGCAAGGAGGGGGGATTAAACGGTTCGGGGCGGACGGGCCCGACCGGCGGGGCGAGGACGGCAGTCACGACGCCGGCCTCACTGGCGTTGCGGCCACCCGGGCCGGCCCGGCGAGCCCATGGCGCGTCTTCTCCCAATAGGTGGGAGCAAAGACAACCTGGATAAGCGCCTTGAAAGCGGCGACGGACATCATGACCCAATAGAGGGGGGTGAGGAGCGCCGCCACAAAGAGGGAATCGTCGACTTCGACGGCTTCGAGCATGGAGATGAAAGTGAACAGGAAGTTGCCGGCCAGCCACACTGCGAGGCCCACGTAATAGACAAGCGCGGGGTACATCGTCATGATCCATGCCGGCTTCACACTGAACCAAAGGACAGTCAGGATCCAAAAGACCGGATTGGCCATTGCCATCAAGGGGGTGCCACCCACCAGGAACGTAAAGAACAGCAACTCGCGCGTGCCCATGGCGCGCCGCGTAGAGCGAATATCGCGGATGTGGACAAGGAAAGTCTGCAGGTAACCCTTGTACCACCGGGAACGCTGCTTAGCCCAGTTTACGAAGTCGCTGTTCGCTTCTTCGAGGGTTACCGAGTCGAGTACCTCACTGCGGTAACCGGCACGGCTCAGCCTGGCCCCGAGGTCGGCGTCTTCGGTCACGTTGTTCGGGTCCCAGGCTCCCAGGTCAAGAAGGACGTCGGTGCGAAAATGGTTGGAGGTACCTCCAAGAGGGATCGGCGCACCGAGCTTCGAAAGCCCAGGGAGCATCTGGCGGAACCACATGCTGTACTCCACTTGGAACCAGCGCGTTATGAGATTTTGCCGACCGTTGAAGAACCCGAGACGGGCCTGAAGGCACGCAACCGAGGCCGGTTGCGTGGAGAAGGCGAGAGCGGCCTTGCGCAACTGCAGCGGGTCGGGACGGTCCTCAGCGTCGAAGATGGTTATATAAGTCCCGGTGGCGTGCGTCAGGCCATAATTGAGTGCCTTGGGTTTGGTGCGAGGGCCTCCCGGAGGGACAAGAAGGATGCGGATGTCGTTGGCGGGCCCTATGGCCCAACGTGCGGAGGTGATCGTTGCGGAGTCGTCGGTTTCGACAAGGAGGAGGATCTGCAACCGATCGGCGGGATAGTCGAGGCGCCGGAGGTTGGCAACCAGGGATGACATGACCTCAGGTTCGCGGAACACAGGCACCAACACCGTGTACGTTCGGAGGACTTCGTCAGGCGCACTGCGGGCTTCTGTGTCGGACAACCTAACAAGTTCAGGGCCGCCGAGCGATGCCACGTACAACCAGAGCCGGACAACCATAGACGCCGCGTAGCCGAGGGTGCACACCGAGACAATGAAAACGACGGTCAAGTGCGGGGCAATCACCACGCTGATAAGCAGGGCGACGCCTCCGGCGATGAACGCGTCTCGCTGCCGGGTGCTTAGTGTGTTTCGCGCGGAAAGTTCAGGCATTGCTACGAAAAGGCCATCAGTGCTGAAGCGGGCCCGGTCCCGCTCAGTTCGCCAGCGGCGCGCTACCCGGCCGGTGCGGATGGTGCCCGGTAACGACTGTGCGCCAGAGCGCAACACGAAACCCGTGACAAGGCAAAGTACCCCGGCCGTCAGGAGGATCACCGTTTTCACCGGAGGACCGCCCATGGGGGCCGCCTCGGGAGGGCGTTCACGACAGGACGATCGCCCCAGACGTTGGTATACGCTCGAACGGGGCCCGGAAGATCGCAAGGAAAAAGGAACAGAAAGCGCACTGGGCGCCCAGGACTATCACGCCTGAGCCGAGCGCCAACAGTTGCTGGTCGAGCAGGTTGCCGCCAATATCGCCGACTGCCGCCCCTAGCGCGATCAGGGCGCCGACGAGCCCGAGCAGGCCGCTTGCAACCAACCCGCGCTCCAAAGTGAAGGTCCGCTCGACGAACCGGCTCGCGGAAGACTCTGCCTCGAAGCCGGCACGGTGGGCGTAGGTCTTGGCAAACAGGCCCATGAACAGCAACTGCATGCCCAACAGCATGATGCACAAAGCGAGGGTACTCAATCGCAGGCCAAGTACCGAACGAGTCAGGCCGAGCAGAAGGCCCTCGCTCAGGATCCCGGCCCCAAAAAGCCCTAAACCAGGCCAAACGAACACGTGAAGCGGCGAAAGCAGCAACAGAAAGCGCACGTGCCTCCAACCGTCGCGGAAGGTGTTGAGCTTGGAATCCCCGGTCCTCGGGTGGTAAACAATCGGCACTTCTGCGGCTTTAAGCCCGGTGCGTGCCGCCTTGACAACAATTTCGGAGGCGAGCTCCATCCCATGGCACCGCAGGCTCATCTGTTCGAGAGCCTCCCGCCGGAACGCACGCAGCCCGCTATGGGCATCGCTCGACTTCAGGCCGAAGAGCACGTTGAGCATGCCTGTAAGCACCGGGTTCCCAATGTAACGGTGGCTCCAGGTCATCGCACCCGGCTGGATTTCGCCGCTGAAACGGGACCCTAGGACGTAATCGGCACCACCGGCCCGGATCGGGGCGATGAGGTCCGGGATCTTGGTGAAATCGTAACTATCGTCCGAGTCGCCCATCACGACGATGCGCCCCCGAGCCTCGGCAAAACCCTTCCTATAAGCGTTCCCGTAGCCTCGCAGCGGTTGCTCGACGACTCGCGCGCCAGCCTTGCGAGCGATGTCGGCCGAGCCGTCCCGGGAGCCATTGTCGACAACGACGACCTCACCGACCAACCCCGCAAGGTGGATCCCCTCGAAGGCTTTGGCGACACAGGTCCCGACGCTCGCGGCCTCGTTGAGACAGGGCATGACCACTGAGACGTCGAGCTCGTCCGCCGCGGAGGATTCCCAAGGTGGCTCGGGTGGGGTGCCCGTATATGCGATGTCTAGGGCC
>Ga0302326_10007238_pt1 | contig 24774 bp, 24 predicted proteins | sample Palsa_T0_3_FD_202264 | JGI IMG/M metagenome (GOLD analysis project Ga0302326, IMG submission 202264) | Peat permafrost microbial communities from Stordalen Mire near Abisko, Sweden - Palsa_T0_3 | ecosystem: Environmental > Terrestrial > Soil > Palsa > Peat permafrost | place: Sweden: Abisko... | reverse complement strand
CGGAGAGGCCGGCCCCGCTGGTCACATCGGGCGGCCCGCAGCGGACCGACTCGCTCCACGCCGCCATGGCGGATAGGTGCAGGTGATGATCGCACAGCCCGGGCAGCACGGCCCCGCCTTGGCAGTCGTATTCCGCTTCGCCGCGCCGCCGCAGCGCGGGGCCCACCTCGGTCACGGTCTCGCCGGTGATGCGCACGTCGGCGCGGATGTGTCCGGCGAGCTCGGCGTCGCGGAGCAGCAGGCCGGTCACAGTACACTCCGGCCGTGACCGACCCGCCGCGGATTTCCGTCGCCGATCTCGCCGACGGCGTGGCGCACGGGCCGCTGCTGGACGAGGCCGGTCAGGTACACGAACCGCTGCTGGTGGTCGACCTGGACAGCGACATGCCGCAGCCGGCCCTGGAACGCGCCGCGGCCCGGGCCGGTGACTGTGGCCGGCTGCTGGCCGGGATCGCCACCGGCCCGCTGACCGTACGGGTGCGACCGCTGGCTGCGGCCCTCGATCTGACCCTCACCGCCGCCGGTGACGCCCGGCAGTCGGTCACCGTCGGGGATCCCGTCGCGGCCATGCGCGCGCTGGGCCGGGCGGTGACGGGCCACCCGCAGGCATCCTTGGTGCTCGGTCAGGTGCTGCGGATCACCGAAGCCCTGCCGGTCTCCGCGGCGCTGGACGTGGAGTCGTTCGCGTACTCCACGCTGCTGGGCGGCCCCGAGTTCCGCCGCTGGCTCGAACGCCGCGGCGCTCGGCCGCCGAGCCCGCCGGGCCCGCTGGCTGAGCGGCCGGTGATCGTCCGCCAGGACGGCCCCCGGCTGCAGATCACCCTCAACCAGCCCGAACGCCGCAATGCTTACAGCCGCCAGCTCAGGGACGCGCTGACCGACGCGCTGCGGGCGGCGCTGCTCAACCCGGCCATCACCGAGGTGGTGCTCGACGGCGCCGGGCCGTGCTTCTGCTCCGGCGGTGACCTTGACGAGTTCGGCACCGCCCCGGACCTGACCACCGCTCACTTCGTGCGCACCCGGGCCGGAGCCGGCCCGCTCATCCATGCTCTCGGCGCCCGGATCGAGGCGCGCGTGCACGGACCGTGCATCGGCGCCGGCCTCGAACTCGCCGCGTTCGCCGGTACCGTGCTGGCCGCCGAGGGCAGCACGTTCCAGCTGCCCGAGACGGGGATGGGACTGATCCCGGGCGCGGGCGGCACGGTCAGCGTGACCCGGCGCATCGGCCGCTGGCGCACGCTGTACCTCGCGCTGGCTGGCCGGCCGCTCGCCGTGCCGACGGCCCTGGCCTGGGGTCTGGTCGACCGGGTGGATCACGCTAGCTGACCCCCAGCTCGGCCAGGACCTCCGCGGTATGCTCGCCCAGGCCGGCGGCCAGACCGCTGGCCGGTCCCGCGGCCGTTCCGCTAGCTTGCCGCCGCCGCGGCGCTGCCACGGGTACCGGACCGCTCGCGGTGTCCACCGTCCAGCCGTCCGCGCCGGGGCGGGCGGCGACCGAACGTCCGGCGTCCTCGCCCGGGTCCAGGGTGGCCGCGACCACCTCGGACATCGCGATATCCAGCAGTGCTCCCGTCGCGGGCGCGCACGTGGCCAGGACCGCCGCGGCCAGCCCGGTCAGCGGGTCGGCTATCGCGTCGCCGCAGAACAGCGGGGCCCCGTCGCCCTCGCGTGCCACCAGGCCGGCGCCCGCGGCGACGTCGTCGCCGAAACCGACCCGATCGCTGGCCCGCCCGTAGGCCGTGATGGAGACCCAGACGGTCCCGTCCGCCGCGGCGTCCGACGCGCTGAGCCCGAACCGCGCCAGTGCCCGCGGCCGGGAGGACTCGATGACCACGTCGGCCGCTGCCACCAAGGCGGCCATCGCCTCGCGCCCGCGACCGGTGTTCGGGTCAAGCATGACCGAACGGTGCCCGGCATGCAGCAGCCGGTAGAACGCGGCGTTCCCGCACCGGGCGCCGTCGGGCCGCCACGGCGTCTCCACCTTCACCACCCGGGCGCCGGCCAGCCCCAGCAGGTGAGCGCACAGCGGGCCGGCCCACAGCGCGCTGAAGTCGGCCACCAGCAGCCCAGCCACCGGCCGCGCCGCCCCAGCCACCGGCCGCGCCGCCCCAGCCACCGGCCGCGCCACCCCAGGCACCTCCCGCGCCGCGGCACGCACCGGGCCGGCCGCGAGGCCCAGCAGCTCGGCCCGTTCGGCGAGTTCGGCGCCCGTGTGCTCGCGGAGCCAGCGAGTCACCGTCGGCCACGGGCTCCCGCCGACGTCCTGGCCGGTCAGCGCGCCGAGCAGCGCGGCGTCGTCGGGCCGGGCGCAGGACACGGCGGCCCACCCGTCGCTGGTGGTCAGCAGCCGGCAGGCCCCTCCGGCCGAGGTCGCGCCGCGGCGGTGGTGCCCGGTGAACGCCGCTCGTTCGGACAGCAGCCGCGGCCCGTCCACGTGCACGCCGGTGACCGCGGCGAAGCCGGCGGCCAGCTCGGCCGCGACGCTGGCCGCCCGGCCCGGCGGAACCAGCGGCGGCCCGCCGGCCCGGCCGGTGAGGCCGACCAGCCCGCTACGCGCCCAGTCGGCGGCGGGATCGCCAGCCATGGCGACCGCTAACCGCGCGTCACAGGACCGCGAGGGGCACGACCGGGCTTCCGACCCCTCCGACCAGCGGCAGCGGAGCGACGACGAACATGAACGTGGCCCGGCCGGCCGCGGCGAGCTCTCGCAGGTTCATCAGCTCGGACAGGTAGATGCCGTGCCCGCGCAGCAGTTCGACGTGCATCGGCACCTGGCATTCCGGGTCGGACGAGGGGAAGGCCTCGACCCCAGGGTTATCGGCGCCCGCCAGCACGATGTCCTGGTCGGCCAGCCACGGTCCGCAGTCGCGATCCAGGCCCGGCCACGCCGTCGCGTCGGCCTGGCCGTCGGAGGCCGCCTCCATCCAGCCGGTGCGGATCAGCAACGCATCACCCGCGCGCAGTTCAACCGACGCATCGGCCAGCAGCGACCGAAGTTCGTCCAGGTGCACCGGCTCGGACGGGCGCCGTACCGTGCCCGGCGCGCAATCGACAAATACGCCGCGCGTGATGATCGGCGACACGTTTTCGATGCCCAGCCGAGCGGCACCCCTGCTCGTGACGGAGTTAGCCGAGAATCCGTTGTACATCTGGCCGTCGCGCCAGATGTGGGCCAGCGCGTCGAGGTGGGTCACGCCGTGCGTCGGCACGCTGAGCACGTCATCGGCGAAGCCGAACCCCGCTCGCTCGGGCCGGCCGGCCGCGTAATCGCCGCCGTCGCGCACCATGAAGTGAGCCGGGTTAGCCCGGCCGACCAGCCCGTACCCCTTCCCGCCGGCAATCGGCGCGGCCAGCGAGAGGATCTGACCCGTGCGGATCTCCCGGGCCGCGCTGATCACCTCGTCGGGACCGAGCAGGTTCAGCGCGCCGCGCTCGTCCTGTGCTCCCCACCGACCCCACGATGGCATTGGTCCTCCGCTTGCGTTGGTGGTCCACGTTAGATGCCTGCCACGGCGACCCGGTGGTGCCGGAGTCCCGCCCACCGGAACCAAGCCGGGCGGCCCGGCGGCCGCCTGGGCTTATGGTACGCAGCGGTACGCAGCACAACCGGCCGCGCCTGGGCAAACGCTTTCAACGTAGTCGTTGACACAAGTCCGGTTCCGCGATTTCATGTGCCCTGACTCTGTTTGGCGTCGAAGGAGCGCGCTCATGCTCGACGTGAGGACCGCGATGCGTCGCGCGGCCGGCTTCAACTGGTCGCGGGAGGCGATTGTCAGTGAAGGCCGCTCGCTGACGTTCGGGCAAGCCTGGGAGCGGGGGATCAGGTTCGCCAACGCCATGGCCAGCGTGGGCGCGCGGCCGGGAGACCGGATCGCGGTGCTGGAGGATAACTGCCTGGCTTCCTCGGACTTCTTCCTGGGCACCGCGATCGGCAATTTCGTGCGAGTTCCCCTGTACCGGCGAAACAGCCGCGAAGCGCACGCGCTCATGCTGCGTCAGACCCAGGCCGCGGTGCTGGTGGTTTCGGGGGAGCATTACCACGAGGTCAAGGGCATCGAGGACACCCTGCCGGACCTTCGCCACGTCGTGGTGCGCGACCAGGCGTACGAGTCGTGGCTCAGCACGTTCCCGGTGGTTGATCCCGACCCGGAAATCGACCCGGACGATTTTTATGTCATCCGCCACTCGGCCGGGACCACCGGACATTCCAAAGGAATCGCATTCTCGCACCGTGCCTGGATGAACACCGAACGGAATTGGACGTTCCTGCTCCCGCCGATCGCTATCGGCGATACCAGCATTCACATGGGGCCGATCTCGCATGGCTCCGGCTACCTTTTCGTGCCGACCTGGCTGGCCGGCGGGCGCAACCTGCTGGAGGGCAGGTTCAATCCCCAGCGACTGGCCGAGCTGATGAGCATGTACGGCGGTTTTGTCTTCGGAGTCCCGACCATGCTGTCCGATCTGCTGCGGGCCATCGAGCGCGGCGATGCGCCCCGGCTGGACATGCCGTTGCTGAAGGGCTTCGTCCTGGGCGGGGCGCCGATTGACCGGCGCACGATCCTGGCCGCCAAGGAATTGCTGGACGGCCGCCTCTACCAGATGTACGGGCAGACCGAATGCGTGCCGGGCACCTGGCTGGGCCCGGCCGAATGGTTCGGTGACATCGAGGGGTCCGACCCGCTGGGCTCGTGCGGCCGTCCGCTTCCCTACACCGAGGTGGAAATCCGCGACGAAGGCAACGGTCCGCTGCCGGCCGGCGAAGTCGGGGAGATCGCGTTGCGCAGTGACGGCCAGATGGTGTGCATCTGGGACGAGCCTGAGCTCACCAGGCAGCGGATCGTGGACGGCTGGGTGCTGACCGGCGATATCGGCCATCTCGACCAGAACGGCTTCCTGTACCTGCATGACCGCAAGGACGACATGATCATCTCCGGCGGCTTCAATATCTGGCCGGCCGAACTGGAGCACGTGATTGCCGACCTGCCCGGGGTCCGGGAGGTCGCGGTCTTCGGTATCCCCGACAGTCGCTGGGGGGAGACGCCGATGGCCCTGGTCATGGTGGACGCGGCGGGCGCCGTCACGCAGGAGCAGGTGGTCGAGGCCTGCCGGGAACGGCTTGGTTCCTACAAGAAGCCCAGCGTCGTGAATTTCACGACCGAACCACTGCCACGAACGCCGTTGGGTAAGGTCTCCCGCAAGTTGCTGCGCGAGCCCTACTGGGCCGGCCGGGAAAACCGCATCGGTGCCACCTGAGACACTCGGGGATTTTGGCACCGCAGACGATAGGATTTGCGGTGTGTATAGCCGCTTGAGGATCTCTGTCCGCATCATCTGGCCGCGTGCCGGTGAATTCGGCTACGCGAGCGACTCGCGGTGAGTTCTATCGGGCGACGGCGCTCTCATGCCCGCCGCGAGGCGACCGCAGGTTACAGCGAGCGGCGTGAACGCCTGTTGCGGGCCGCGGCGGAGGTGTTCAAGGAAAAGGGCTTTCAGGCGGCGAGCATTAACGATATCGCCGAGCGGTTCGGCGGCGACCGGGCCAGCATCTACTACTACTACGCCGGCAAGCACGAGATATTCATCGACCTGATCCAGCAGGCCGTCGAAGAGGTGGTGCTCCTCGCCGAGGACGTCGCCGGGTCTGAGCAGCCGGCCACAGTCCGGCTGAAGGACCTGGCCGTCAAGACCGTTGACGCCTACGAGCGGCACTACCCGTACATGTACGTGTACATCCAGGAAGACATGCGCAAGGTGCCGGGCGACGGGACCAGCGCGGGCCAGGAACTGCAGGCGCTGGGCCAACGGTACGAGCGGGCCGTGGATCAGATCATCGACGACGGCCTGAAGTCAGGTGAGTTCCGCGCCGACGTGGATGCTCAGATGATGAAGTTCGCCGTCATCGGCGCGTTGAACTGGACGCACCGCTGGCACAGCCCGGACCGGCGGCTGTCCGGGGCCGAGATCGGCGCGGCGTTCGCTGACCTGTTCCTCAAGGGCGCGAGCCAGGACCGGGTGGCCGCGGACCGGAGCGTCGTCAGCGACGCTTGACCGGGGTCAGAACGCGGCGGCCGGCGTTCCCTGCCGGTCCAGCCGCTCACCGATCAGTGCCGCGGACCGCTTCAGCTGGCGCACCGTCAGGGGCGAGATCCGCTCGCTGGTCGGGAAGCTCAGCGACACCGCACCCAGCACGGCGCCGTCCCTGGTCAGGACCGGGGCGGCCAGGCAGCGCGCGCCGAGCGTGGTCCCCTCGCTGTCGTCGGCGATGCCGGTCTGCCGCACATGCTCCAGGATGCCGCGCAAGACGGCGGGGTTGACGATCGTCCGGGACGTGAGCCGGGGGATAGGGCCGGTGAACGCGGCTTCGGCCCGGTCCGGCGCGGAGAAGGCCAGGATGGCCTTACCGAGCGCGGTGCACAGCGCCGGGACCCGGCCGCCGACCCTGCTCGGCAGGTTGACGCCGTGGTGACCGTAGATCTTCTCGACGTAGAGAACGTCGTCGCCGTCCAGCACCGCGAGATGGACCGTGGCGTGGGTCGACTCGTACAACTCGGTCATGTACGGCATCGCGATCGCGCGCATGCTGCGGGGCCTGCAGTCCGAAATCATGTTGCCGAGTTCGAAGATGGCCCGGCTCAGCCGGTAGCGGGCGTCCACGCGCTCGATGTAGCCGTGTTCGACCAGCAGGTTGAGCAACCGGTGCGCCGTACTCTTGGGCAGGTTGGCTCGCTCGGCGACCTGCGATACTCCCAGCAGGGTGCCGTCCCCGCGGAACGAGTCGAGCACGGCCAGTGCCTTACCGACGCTGGTGTCCAGTCCCGAGGCGTCGGCAGCGTCGGCCGGCCTCGCCGTCGGAAGCACCGTCAGCACCGATCCGTTCGTCCGCATCGTCACGGCGCACCCCCACGGAAGTATCGTGAAACACCCTGGTAACAGAACTGTAGGGCGGGGTAAGATGTTAGTCAACAGTCATGTTGATTTCAGTTGGCCGACATCTCCGGCCGGGGCACACGACGAAGGGAAGTCCGGATTCATGCCGCGCCGCCTGGCCTGCCGCGTGTCCGACCTGGCGCCCGGAACGAGCATGACGATCGCGGGCGACGTCGCGATCGCGCTGTTCCGCACGCAGGACGGTGAGTTCTTCGGCACCTCCGACCTGTGCACGCACGAGGAGTGGTCCCTGGGCTCCGACAGCGACCTGGAGGGCGACGAGGTGACCTGCCCCTTGCATATGGCTCGCTATAACGTCAGGACCGGGAAGGTGCTCTGCTTCCCGGCCACGTCCGACCTGCGCACCTTCGAGGTGCAGGTGGACGGGGACGAGGTCTACGTCATCGACTGACGTCGGCGGGCACGATAGTGATCGCCGCCATCGGACACGAGTCCGCCGCTTCCGCAATCTCCTCGGCGCTGGAGGCGCCGGAGGCGCTGAACGCGTCCAACCCGCCGGGCTCGACCGCGACCGCCAGGCCGTCGTCGCCGATGCGGAACGCGCCCGGCGCGATCGCCGCGCACTGGCCCACGCCCGCGCACAGGTCGCGGTCGACGACGGCGCGGGGCTGGGCCGGACGGTCCGCGTTCACCGCTGCTGGAGCCCCACTTCCAGGTGCTTCGGACTCCTGGAGACCACGGTCGGATCGTAGCTCAGGTCCTTCGTCAGCACCTGCACCGTCCCGAACGTCGCGGCCAGGTGCGCGAAGGTCTCCTGGGCCTCCAGTCGCGCCAGCGGGGCACCCAGGCAGGTGTGAATGCCCTGACCGAACTCCAGGTGCCGGTTCGGCCACCGCGCCACGTCGAGCAGGTCGGGGCGGTCGAAGAAGGCCGGATCGTGGTTCGCGGCGTGCATGACGAGCAGCACCCGGTCGTTCTGGGCGATGTGCTTGCCGCCCAGCTCGAACGGTTCCTTGGCCCAGCGGGCCAGCGCCTTGATGGGTCCGTCGTAGCGCAGGATTTCTTCGGTCGCGGTCCGGGCCAGGCCCGGATCGCGGCCGAGCCGGTCCCACTGGTCGGGGAAGGCGCTGAACGCGACGATCCCGTTGGCGAGCAAGTTCATCGTTGTGTCATGTCCGGCGAAGACCATCAGCACCGCGTTGGCAACGATCTCCTCCTCGGTGAACCTGTCTCCGTCGACCTCGGTGTGCACCATGGCCGAGATCAGATCCTGCCGGGGCTGGATGGCCCGGGCCCGGACGATCGGCCGGATGAGCCCCACCAGGTTGTTCATCGCCTGCTCCGCGACCGCGAACCGGTTCGCGTTGTTGCCCTGGACGAAGATGACCGCGCCCAGGTCATCGGACCACGCCTTCACCTCGTCCCGGGACTCCGGCGGCAGGCCGAGGTACTCCGCGATCACGATCACCGGCAGCGGGAAGGCGAAGTCGGCCAGGAAGTTCACCCGCTCCTGGCCGGCCAGCGGGGCCGCCAGCGATCGAACCAGCTCGCGGACCCGCGGCCGCAGCACCTCCACCGTGCTCGGGGTGAACGCCTTGTTGACCAGCGACCGCAGGTGAGTGTGGTAAGGCCGGTCAGAAGTGAACATCCACTTGGTCATGAACTCGATCAGGCCCGCGTAGGCCGACCTGGACGCCAGGATGTCGCGAGCGAAAGGACCACGGAACCGGTCAGACGACAAGCGCTCGTAGTCGCGATAGCCGGCCGCCACCTCGGCGTAGCTGGTCACCACCCAGCCGTTCCAGCGCTCGTTCCAGTACACCGGGTCCGCGTCGCGCAGGCGCTTGAAGTACGTCCTCGGGTCATTGACCGCCTGGTCGCTGAGCAGGTCATCCAGCGGCGGCTGAGTCTGCTCGATCGTGTCGGTCGTCATCGGCTGGGTCCTCTCCGCCATGGCCGGCCCTCGGCCCCTCCCATCCTGACGCGGCATGCTACCCTGTGTCAACGTTACTGTTGACAAACCTTGGCAGGTGAGGATGACCGAACCCGATCCTCGAACGGTCACCAGATCCAAGACCATGCAGGTGAGCCCCGCCGGCCCGGGTCAATTCCGGTTCAGCGCCCGGCTGACCGATTCGGCCGCGGGTGGCGACTTTTCCGGCGACACCGCCACCATCCACGATTTCGCCCTGGACGGGGAGGTCGAGGGACCGGACCTGACCCTGGTCTCCTTGCAGGTCCGCGCGTACAGCCACCCCTACGCCGAGTGCCCGTTCGTCATCCCCGCCACCCGGGCCCTGCTCGGCAAATCGCTGATGACGGCCTGGCGCAGGTCGGTGCTCGACGAACTCGGCGGGTCGCGAGGCTGCACCCATGTCACCACCATGCTGCTCGGGCTCGGGGAGCTGGCCACCATGGTGTTCTTCCTGCGGATCAACGAACAGGTCCCCTACACCCCGGCGGCGCGCACCGACGGCCGCTGGATCCGCGAGGCGCTGACCGTGGCTCCGAGCCTCGGCGGGGACGTCTGCTTCGGCCTGCGCCGGGACGGCGCGGCCATGTCGGCCCTGGAACCCGCCGAACCCGAAGGCGAACCCGATTCAACGTTACTGTGACAGGAGGCTCCCGTGCTTGACGTCAGGACCGCAATGCGGCGCTCCGCGTCTTTCCACCGCAATCAGATCGGCATCAGCAGCCAGGGACGCCAGCTGACCTTCGGCGAGGCCTGGGAGCGCGGCCTCCGGCTGGCCAACGCCCTGCTGTCCCTGGGTGTGGCCCCCGGCGACCGGGTCGCGGTCCTGGAGGACAACTCGATCGAGGCCGCCGACTTCTACCTGGCCAGCGCGATCGCGAACGTCGTCCGCGTGCCCTTGTACCGGCGTAACTCCACCGCGGCCCACGAGCACATGCTGCGCCACACCGGCTGCAAGGCCGTCGTGGTCTCAGAACCGTACGCCGGCGAACTCACCGGCATCGACGCCAAGATCGACCACCTCCAGGTCGTCGTGCGTGACAGCGGCTACGAGAAGTGGCTCGCGTCGTTCCCGGCCGAAGACCCCGATCCGGCCGTGGACCTCGACGACCTGTTCATCATCCGGCACTCGGCCGGGACCAGCGGCCAGGCCAAGGGCGTCGCCTACACCCACCGAGCCTGGATGAGCGCGACCCGGGACTGGTTCTACCAGCTCCCGCCGGTGTCCATCGGCGACCCGATGCTGCACGTCGCGCCCATCTCGCACGGCTCCGGCTACCTGTTCCTGCCGCTGTGGCTGGGCGGCGGCCGGAACATCCTGGCCTCCTCGTTCGACGCGCCCACCGTGCTGAACACCCTGGCCGACGAGCGGGTCGCCTACTTCTTCGCGGTTCCGACCATGCTGGCCGACATCGCGCATCGCGTCGGCGGCGCGCGGCAACACCTGCCCGACCTGAAGGTGGTCATGGTGTCCGGCGCCCCGATAAGCGCCAAGACCGCGACCGGCGCCCACGACGTGTTCGGCGACACCCTGTACCAGATGTACGGGCAGACCGAGGCGGTCCCGGTAACGTTCATGGGCCCGCGAGAATGGTTCCGCGAGCTGCCCGGCTCGGAGCCCCTGGTGTCGGCCGGCCGGGTCATGCCGTTCGCGGAACTGGAGATCCGCGACGAGGAGAACCAGCCCCTCGGGGCCGGCCAGGAGGGTGAGATCGCCCTGCGCTGCGAGGGCCAGATGACGGGCCTGTGGGACGACCCGGCGCAGACCGCCGAACGCCTGCGGGGCGGCTGGGTGCTGACCGGCGACATCGGCCGGCTGGACGAGAACGGCTACCTGTACGTGATCGACCGCAAGGACGACATGATCGTGTCCGGCGGCTTCAACATCTGGCCGGCCGAACTCGAGCGGGTCATCGGCGCGCTGCCCGGCGTCCGTGAGGTGGTGGTGTTCGGCGTGCCGCACGAGCGCTGGGGCGAATCCCCGGTGGCCGAGGTCATCGCGGAACCCGGAGCCGCCGTCTCGGCCGAGGACGTCATCCAGGCCTGCCGTGACCAGCTCGGCTCGTACAAGCAGCCGCGGCAGGTGGTGTTCCGGACCGAGCCCTTCCCCCGCAGCCCGGTCGGCAAGCTCCAGCGCAAGGTCATCCGCGAGCCGTACTGGGCGGGCCAGGGCCGGCGAGTCGGCGGCGCGTGACCGCGAGGGTCGTTACGGCCTCGTCAACAAGGGTGTTGACAAATCGCTCGCCGTCCAGTTCATTAGAGCTATCGGCAGGTGACCAGGCGGGCTTACGGAGGGACGTGCGCATGACAGCGGGCGGCGACGGCGGGGCGGACATCGAGGAGATCTTCGGGAGCTGGCTGTCGCGATTCGGGTCCGCCCTAGAGCGCCAGGCCGTCGACGAGCTCATCGGCGCTTTCGATGACGACGGCTACTGGAAGGACATCCTGGCCTTCACCTGGGGGTACCGGACGTTCGGCCGCAAGCCCGACATCGCCCGGGCGCTGCGCGCCACCATCGCCGAGACCAAACCGACCCGCGTCCGTCCTGCCGTCGGCCGCGTCGCGCCCCGCCAGGCCCGCCGTTCCGCCCGGTCGGTGATCGAGGGCTACTTCGACTTCGACACGGCCATCGGCAGCGGCACCGGGTTCGTCCGGCTGCTGCTGGATCCGGACCACCCGTCCGAGCCGCGGATCTGGATCCTGCTGACCACGCTCCAGGAACTGCGCGGGTTTTCCGAGCGCGTCGGTGACCTGCGCCCGACCGGGGAGCAGTACTCGTACAGTTTCGCCGGCGACAACTGGACCGACGAGCGCCGTGCGGCGCAAGAGTTCGCCGACGGCCGCGCCGACGCACTGGTGATCGGCGCGGGGCAGGCCGGCCTGTCGCTCGGCGCCCGGCTCGGCCAGCTCGGCGTGAACACGCTTCTGGTGGAAAAGAACGACCGGGTCGGTGACAACTGGCGAAACCGGTACCACTCGCTCACCCTGCACAACGAGGTGGAAGCGAACGACCTCCCCTACCTGCCGTTCCCGGCGACCTGGCCCGCCTTCGTGCCGAAGGACAAGCTGGCCGGCTGGCTCGAGGCCTACGCCGAGTTCATGGAGCTCAACGTCTGGACCAAGACGGAGTTCCTGGACGCCGTCTACGACGCGGCGGCGCAGGAGTGGACCGCCCGCCTGCGCCGCGGCGACGGGACCATCCGCACCCTCCGGGCCACGCATCTGATCCTGGCCTCCGGCGGCGCGAGCGCGATCCCGAACCGGCCGTCGCTGGCCGGCCTGGACAGCTTCGCCGGAACGGTGCTGCACTCCAGCGAGTTCTCCGGCGGCGCGGATTACGCCGGCCGCAAGGCGCTCGTCGTCGGGACCGGCACCAGCGGGCACGACGTCGCGCAGGAACTGCACTGCAGCGGCGCCCAGGTGACCATGATGCAACGCAGTCCGACCTGCGTGGTGAGCCTGGTCCCCAGCGGCATCATGGTCTACGCGGTCTACAAGGAAGGACCCTCACCTGACGACATCGACCTGGTGACCGCGGCCATCCCGTTCCCGGTGCTGCAGAACACCTACCAGTGGCTGACCCGCAAGACCTGCGAGACCGACCGCGAACTGCTTGACGGCCTGGCCAGCCGCGGCTTCCTCCTGGACTTCGGTCCGGACCGGACCGGGTTCCACATGATGTTCCTGCGTCGCGGCGGCGGATATTACATCAACGTCGGGTGCTCGGAGCTGATCGCCAGCGGTGACATCAAGCTCGTGCACGCCGAGGAGTCCGAGACGTTCACGCCGTCCGGGCTGCGGCTGAAGGACGGCGTGACGCGCGACTTCGACCTGGTCGTCCTCGCTACCGGCTACCAGGACCAGCAGGAAGGGATTCGCCGGTCCCTCGGCGACGAGATCGCGGACCGGGTCGGACGGGTCTGGGGATTCGACGAGAACTACATCATGCGCAACATGTGGCAGCGCACGGCGCAGCAGAACCTCTGGCTCACCGGCGGTTCGCTGCTGGACTGCCGGCTCTACTCCCGGTTCCTGGCCCTGCTCGTCAAGGCTGAGCTCGAGGGCATCGCCCGCCCCGAGATCGCGATTCCCTCCACCCGCTACGACGCCGAAGGCCTCACCGCGCCCGCCCTACCCCAGTAAGCCCTGCCCCAGTAAGGGTCAGACGATGGTCTGTCCCGCGTCGAGCCGGAGCTGATGACCGGTCATCAGGCGGGCCGCCGGCGAAAGCAGGTACAACACCGTCCGCGAGACATCGTCGCAGGTCAGGTTCGGCGGATCGGTCAGCACCTTGCCCAGGCTGTTGACGTAGCTGGGGTTCTCTTCCAGCAGGCGCATCATCCGGTCCGTACGTTGGCCCATGTAGGTGTCCACGACAAACGGGTGCAGTGAATTGACATTTATGCCGAACGGCCCTAGTTCCAGCGCTGCGGCCTTGGTCATGCCCACCAACCCATGCTTGGCCGTGGTGTAGTGGATCTGTCCCGGCAGGGCCTTGAGCCCCGCCGTCGAGCTGGTGATGATGATCGAGCCGCCCCGCCCCTGCTCGATCATGATCGGCGCGGCCGCCTTGAGCGTGTTGAACGTCCCGGTCAAGGTGACGTCGATCATGTTCTGCCAGACCGAGGCCGGCATCTCCCAGAACCGCTGCCAGCTCACGTAACCCGCGTTGGCGATCACGATGTGCAGCCCGCCGAGCTCGGCGGCCGAGCTGCGCACCGCGCGGTTCAGCGCCTCGAAATCGCGGGTGTCGATCACCTGCCCGATGGCCCGGCGGCCCCGGTCGGTGACCTGGCGCACCACGTCGTCAAGCTCGGCCTTGGTGGCCGGCGGGTACTCGACCTCCTCGGAAACGGCGCCGCAGATGTCGACCAGGATGACGTCCGCCCCCTCCTCGGCCAGCACGATCGCGTGACTGCGGCCCTGGCCGCGCGCGGCGCCCGTGATCAGCGCCACCTTGCCCTCGAGGAAACCCATGCCCCTGCCTCCGTGTCGTGTTCGCTCTGGTCAACTTAGGTGGCCTGTGCGCCCGGCGGCATCGGGGAGTTCCGGGTGGCGGAAAGATCACGTTCTGGTCCCCGGCACAAGGCTGTTGCCCGCCCGCGCCCGGGCTGACCACGATGAGGCCATGCCCACTCCCGGCGTTACCGCTGCCGAGTCGATGCGGTGAGCCTGTCCGCCCTGCTGGACGTGGCCGAGGCGATGTTTCCCGACCGGATCGTCTACGGCCCGCCCGGCGGCTCGCTCACGGTGACCCAGGTCGGTCAGGGCGCCCGGGCCGGCGCCGCGATCGTGGCCGCTTGCGGTGCCCGCGCGCTGGCCTACCTCGCGGTCAACGGCCCGGCTCTTCCGGTCGGCCTGTTCGCCGCGGTCCAAGCGGGGGTCCCGTTCGTGCCGGTGAACTACCGGCTGCCCGCCGCGCAGATCGCCAAGCTGCTGACCGCGCTGCCCGATCCGCTGGTCATCTGCGACGAACCCAACACGGCGCTACTGCCCGCCGAGCTGGCCAGCGTCACCACCTCGCAGTGGCTGAGCCGCTGCCTGGCCGGGTCGCCGGCTAGCACCCCGGCGCTCCCCGAACCCGCCGAGGACGACTCGCCCGCGGTCGTGCTGTTCACCAGCGGGACCACCGCGCAGCCCAAGGCGGCCCAGCTCAGCCACGCCAACCTGCTGTCCTACGTGCTGCAGACCACCGATCCGGGCAGCGCCGGGCCGGACGACGCCGCGCTGGTCGCCGTGCCGCCCTATCACGTCGCCGGAATCGGCAGCATGCTGACCAACCTGTACGCCGGGCGCCGGGTGGTGTACCTGGCGAACTTCACCGCCCCCGACTGGATCCGCGCCGTCCGGGCCGAGCACATCACGTTCGCCATGCTGGTGCCGACCATGCTCGTGCGCGTCGTCGAAGAGCTGGCCGCGCGTCCGGTGGAGCTGCCCAGCTTGCGCGCCCTGGCCTACGGCGGCGCGCGGATCGCGCCCAGCGTGGTGGCCGCCGCCCTGCGCCTGCTGCCCGACGTGGCGTTCGTGAACGCGTACGGCCTGACCGAGACGAGCTCGACGATCGCGCTGCTCGGACCCGAAGATTACCGGCGTTCGGCGGCCTCGGCCGATCCGCTCGAGCGGGCCAGGCTCGGCTCGGTCGGACGTCCGGTGCCGGGCATCGAGATCCAGATCCGGTCCGAGCACGGTCAGCCGCTGCCCGCCGGTCAGGTGGGCGGGCTGTGGGTCCGCGGCCCGCAGGTCTCCGGCCGCTACGCCGGCACCGGGTCGGTGCTCGATGCCGACGGCTGGTTCGGCACCGCAGACCGGGCCTACGTCGACCCGGCCGGGTATGTCTTCATCCTCGGCCGCGGTGACGACACGATCATCCGCGGCGGCGAGAACGTCGCGCCCGCCGAGATCGAGGACGTACTCACCGCGCACCCCGATGTGCGCGACGCGGCCGTGATCGGCGCCGCGGATCTGGAATGGGGTGAACGGATCGTCGCGTTCGTGGTGCCCCGGGACGGCGCCGAGCTAGATCTTGATCAGCTGCGGGTCTACGCCGGTTCCGAGCTGCGCGCCTCGCGGATGCCGAGCGAGATCATCCTGCGCCGCGAGCTGCCCTACAACGCCACCGGCAAGCTGCTGCGCCGGCAACTGCGGACCGAGTACCTGGACCCGAACGGAGGCCTCCCGAAGTGACGCACCTCAAAGTCGGAGCGCGGCTGCGCAGCCAGGTGGACGGCACGCAGGTCATCGTGATCCGGGCCGCGCCCGGGGAGCTGACCTGCGGCGGCCACCCCATGATCGCCGTCACCGAGCCGCCCGGCGACGACCTCAAGCTGGCCGACGAACACCGCCACCCGACCGCGATCGGCAAGCGCTACGCCGACCAGGAGACCGAGCTGGAGGTCCTGGTCACCAACGCCGGGGACGGCGCCCTGGCCCTGGCCGGCCGCCCCCTGCAACCCAAGACCGCCAAACCCCTGCCCTCCAGCGACTGAGCGCTAACCGCCCAGCAGGTGCAGGCTGCGCTCCAGGTTGTAGGGCACCCCGGGGGCGCGCTCCTCCCACACCGGGTCCACCCGCTTGCCGCGACGGTGCAGCATGAGGTTGAAGCCGCTGATGGCGGCGTACTTGTAGAGCGACAGCGCCTCGAACCAGTCGACGTGCGCGGGCTCGTGCCCCAGGGCGTCGATGTAGCACGCCTTCAGGTCCGCGGCGTCCGCGAAGGCGGTCGACGGCCGGGGGACGGGCCCCCAGGCCGGCTGGTCGTGGAACGCGACCATCCAGCCCAGGTCGTTCAGGGTCGGCCCGATGCCGCACAGTTCCCAGTCGATGACGGCCAGCAGCGTGCCGTCCGGTGCGTACATCAGGTTCTGGAACTGGTAGTCGCCGTGATAGAGCCCGACGGCGAAGTCCGCGGGCAGACTCGACAACAGCAGGTCCCGGACCCTCGGAAACAGCGGCAGGAGCTTGTCCCGGTCCGCGGCGCGAGCCTCGAACCGCTCCCAGTGCACGACATCCTCCCGCAGGCCGCGGAAGGTGCCCAGATACGAGCACCGCCGCGTGTGGTCGATCTTGTGCACGTCGGCCAGGGCGGTCATGGCCTGCCGCGCCGCGGTGCGCAGCGCCTCGGGCGACAACGAGGCGATCGTGTCCGGGTCGGCCAGCGTCACCCCGTCGACCCGGCCCACGACGTAATACGGCGCGTCGAACCAGGACAGGTCGTCGCCGTGCCAGATCAGCGGCGCGTGCGGGACGGCGGTACCCTCGAGTGCCGCCAGCGCGGTCACGTGCCGCTTCATGTCCGCCGGACCTTCCCATTTCACCCCGCCCGGCGGCAGGCGCAGGTAGTAGCGCGACCGCCCCGCGCTGCTCGCCACGTCGAACAGGTAGGAGAATCCGGCGTGGCCCGGGCCGGGCTCCAGGCCGGTGATGCGGGCCTCGGGCCCGATGTGCGCTTGCACGAAGCGGCCCAGCCGCTCGCGGACCTCATCGATCGTCACGCGGGTCGCTCCAGCCTTCCGGAGACGTTGTCAACACATGTGTAGAATAGCGTCAGCCTGAGGGCGGGAGGCACAGAAAGCGAGGCGCGCGTGGGATGGGAATTCCGGACCGACCCTGATTTCCAGGCGGAACTGGACTGGATCGACCGCTTCATGACCGATGACGTCGAGCCCCTGGACTACCTGCTGGCCGACCCGCACGACATCGAGCAGCCGGGCTTCGCCGAACTGGTCCGCCCGCTGCAGCAGATCGTCAAGGAGCGCGGCCTGTGGGCCTGCCACCTGGACCCGGGCAAGGGCGGCCGCGGGTACGGGCAGGTCAAGCTGGCGCTGATGGCGGAGGTGATGGGGCGTTCGCGCTTCGGGCCGACCGTGTTCGGCTGCCAGGCGCCCGACACCGGCAACTCCGAGATCCTGGCCATGTACGGCACCCCGGAGCAGAAGCAGCGCTGGCTGGAGCCGCTGCTGGACAACCGCACCGTGTCCACGTTCGCCATGACCGAGCCGCACGGCGGAGCCGACCCGCTGGGCATCCGCACCACCGCCGTGCGCGACGGTGACGGCTGGCGCCTGAACGGGGAGAAGTGGTTCGCCACCAGCGCCAGGTTCGCCGCCTTCTTCCTGGTCGTGGCGGTGACCGAGCCGGACGCCGAACCGCATCGCCGGATGTCCATCCTGATCGTGCCGAGCGGGACGCCCGGGGTGGAGATCCTGCACAACTCCCGCTTCTACTCCGAGTCCGAGCCCACGCACGGGCACCTGCGGTTCACCGACGTGGCCGTTCCCGCGCAGAACATCCTGGGGGACCGGGGCGCCGCGTTCGTCATCGCGCAGAACCGGCTGGGCGGCGGCCGCCTGCACCACGCCATGCGCACCACGGCCCAGGCCAAGGCGGCCTTCGACATGATGTGCTCCCGCGCGCTGTCCCGGGTCACCAAGGGCGAGCGGCTGGCCGACAAGCAGATGGTCCAGGAGAAGATCGCCGACTGCTGGATCAAGCTGCGGCAGTTCCGCCTCCTGGTCCTGGAGACGGCCTGGCTGCTCGACGAGGGACAGGACTACCGCGCGGTCCGCAAGAACATCGCCGCGGTGAAGGCCGTCATGCCGGGTGTCCTGCACGACGTCGCGTCGGCCGCGTTGCAGATCCACGGGTCGCTCGGGCTCTCCGACGACATGCCGTTCGCCGCGTGGATCATGCAGGCCTACCGCACCGGGCTCTCCGACGGCCCGACCGAAGTCCACAAGGTGACCGTGGCCCGGCAGGTGCTGCGCGACTACCAAGCCGACGACGAGTCCTTCCCGGCCTACTACGGGCCCCGGCAACGCGAGCGCGCGGTCGAGCGCTACAAGGACGTGTTCACCGGCTAGAGGGCCCGGCCGCGTAGAGCGTGACCAGCCCCTGCTGCGTGGTGCTCAGTAGCTCGCCGCTGACCAGGACCTTCAGGTGCGCGACGGTCTCGCCGATGGCGAGCAGCTGGTTGAAGTCGTCCAGCTCGGCGAAGCTGCGGTCCCGCCGCGTCCAGGTGAGCTGCCCGGCCACCTCGGCCGCCGTGCACGGCCGGGCCGACGCGATGCGGCGGACGGCGGCCAGCCGCGTGTCGTGGTGCGCCAGCAGTTCGTCCACCCGGGCGTGCGAGCTCGGCGCGACCGGGCCGTGCGCCGGGAGCAGCATCAGGTCGGGCAGCGCCCGGACCACGCGCAGCGAGTCGAGGTAGCTTTTCAGCGGCGACGGTGCGGCCACCCCCTCCACGCCGACCGACGGCGTGATGTGGGGTAGCACGTGATCGCCCGCGAACAGCAGCCCGCGCCCGGTGTCAGCGAACACCACGTGACCTTGGGTGTGCCCGGGCGTCGGGATGATCCGCAGCTCGGCCTCCCCGACCACGACGCAGCCGGGCTGCAGCCAGACATCCGGCGTCTCCCACCCGTCGGCGCGCGCGTCCACCTGGCTGGTCTTGCGCTCGATGCGACGCAGCAAGTCCACCGCTCCGGCCGGCACCAGGAGCTCGATGAGCGGCGCGTACTCCACGTGCCTGGCCCGGGCGGTCAGGATCTGGATGGCGTGCCGTTCACCCCAGCCCAGGCCGACCGACGCGCCGAACTCGCGGCGCAGCACGACCGCCAGCGTGTAATGGTCGCGATGGGCGTGGGTGACCAGGACGCGGCGGATCTGGGCCGGATGGGCGCCGATGAGATCCATGCCCGCCTCGAGCGCCCGACGGGCCTCGGCGATGGCCCAGCCGCCGTCGATCAGGGTGAATCCGTCCGGCTGCGCCAGCAGGTACACGTTCACCCCGCGCAGCGCGTCGCCCGGCATGGGCAGCGGGATGCGGAACACGCCGGGCACGATCTGATAGGCGCCCGCTTCGGTCCACGCGCCGGTCCCGGCGCGCTCGTATGGCCTGGCGTCACCGGTCATTCCGCCACAGTAGCGAGCCGGCGCTCAGTCAACAACTCCGTTGATAGATGGCGGCGCGGTTCCGGGCAGCAGAACGTGGCGCTATGCGCGCGCCGGGCCGGCCCGTAAGCGTAGGCGCGAGGCGGGGTCACGACGCGCGAGGAGGTGTGCATGGCGGTTGACGGGTGGCCGGAGCCGGTCGTCCACGACGACCGGCAGGCCGGGCTGTTCCGGCTGCATCGCTCGGTGTTCACCTCCGAGGAGATCCTGCGCCTCGAGCTCGAACACATCTTCCGCTCGGCCTGGATTTACGTCGGGCACGAGTCGGAGGTGCCGGCCCCGAACGACTTCGTGACCCGGCGGGTGGCCGGCCGCCCGGTCATCTTCAGCCGGGACCGGGCCGGGCAGGTCCGCGTGATGCTCAACTCGTGCCGGCACCGCGGCGCCGAGGTGTGCCGGCTGCCCCGCGGGAACGCCAGGGTCTTCACCTGCTTCTACCACGGCTGGGCCTACGACGGCACCGGGCGGCTGGTGAGCGTCCCGGACGGCGGCTCCTACTCGGCCGCGTTCGACCGCGCCGGACTCGGCCTTTACCAGCCCCGGGTGGAGTCCTATCGCGGGTTCGTCTTCGCCTGCTTCGGGGCCGCGGCACTGCCGCTGCCCGAGTACCTGGGCGACGCCCGGCATCAGATCGACCTGCTCGCCGACCAGGCCGAGGACGGTATGGCGGTGGCCACCGGGCAGCACAACTACTCGATGCAGGCCAACTGGAAGCTGCTGATGGAGAACGGCGTCGACGGCCAGCACGGCATCACCGTCCACCAGACCTACTTCGAGATGATGGGCAACCTCGGTGTCTCCTCGCCCACCGTCGTCGGGCACCGCACCGCCACCACCGGCATCGACCTGGGCCGCGGCCACGCGATGACGCTCACCGCGCGCCTGGGCTCGGCGTTCTCCAGCGACGAGGTCGAGCGTGACCTGGCCGCCCGCCGGGCCGCGCACGTCGCCCGGTTCGGCGAGGACTACGCCGCGATGATGCTGGACACCAGCCGCAACGTCAACATCTTCCCTAACCTGGTGCTCATCGATATCCAGTTCGGGATCCAGATCCGGACGGTGTGGCCGCTGGCGCCGGGGCACACCCAGATCACCGGCTGGCAGCTGACCCCGGCCGATTCCACCGACGCCGTCCGCCGGTACCGGATGGAGAACTCGCGCACGTTCTGGGGTCCGGCCGGGCTGGCCACGCCCGACGATGTGGAAGCACTCGAGCAGTGCCAGCGGGGCTTCGAGGCCGAACGGGAGGTCGGCTGGTCGGATCTGTCCCGCGCGATCGGCGACCCGTCCGAACCCAGCGAACTGCCTCAGCGGGCCTTCTGGCGGGCGTGGAATGAGCTGATGAGCGGAGTCCCGTTCGAGCGCGAGGGTCCGCGCTGGGATACCAGTTACCTGGCGGGCGCGCGTGGCGCCTGACCGACGAGGAGGCGCGCGTGCCGAAGCTGGGCCTGGTCTATGACCTGCGGATGCCGGATATGCCTGCTCGCCAGCGCGGCGATCAGTACCGCGCCTGCCTGGAGCAGGCCGCCTGGGCCGACCGAGTCGGGGTAGGGCGGATCTCCTTCCGCGAGCATCACGCCTCGCCCGATGGTTACCTGCCGTCGCCGGTCGTGCTGGCCGCCGGGGTGGCCGCGACCACCGTGTCGGTCACGATCCTGCTTCAGGCCCTGGTCGTGACCCTGCATGATCCGGTCCGGGTCGCCGAGGACCTGGCCGTGCTGGACCTGATGAGCGCGGGCCGCCTGGTCGTGATGGCGGGCGCGGGTTACGACCGGCGCGAGCACGCCATGTTCGGCCGCGACTTCTCCCAGCGGCCGCGGCAGATGGAGCAGGCGATCGCGGTGCTGCGCCAGGCCTGGACCGGCGAGCCCTTCGAGTTCGACGGGCGGCCGGTCCGCGTTACCCCGCTGCCGTTCCAGCCGGGCGGGCCACCGCTACTGCTGGGCGGAGCCTCCCGGGCCGCGGCCCGGCGGGCCGCGGCCATCGCCGACGGGTACCTGCCGGTACGTGACCGCGGTTATCAGGACTACCGGGACGCTCTGGTCGAACGCGGCCGCCCCGACCCCGGTCCGCTCGGCAAGCCCGGTCCGTTCTTCGTCTGGGTGGCCGATGACCCGGACCGCACGTGGCACCAGATCGGCCGTTACTGCCTGCACGAAAGCAACGAGTACGGGGCGCTGGCCACGGCCGCCGGGCTGGACACCGGCTTCGTTCCCCACGACGACGTCGAGGCGCTGCGCCGGTCCGGCCAGTATCCGGTGCTGACCCCGCAAGAGTGCGTCAGGCTCTGCGAGAGCCTGGGCGACCACGGCCGGCTGACCATCGCGCCGCTGGTCGGCGGGATGGATCCCGACCTGTCGTGGCAGTGCCTGGAGCTCATCGAGGCGAAGGTCCTGCCGCACATCCGATCCCTGCCGAGCTATCCCGATGACTACCGGGTTGGTGTCCCGGAGCTGACCGAAGGCGGTATCCGATGACCGGTCCGATCACCGGCATGACCGCCGCCGCGGACCTCGACGTGGCCGCGGCGGTACGTACCCTGTGGGAGATCGAGCAGATCAAGCTGCTCAAGGCGCGCTACTTCCGCTACGTCGACACGCGCGACTGGGACGGCGTGACCGCGCTGTTCACCCCCGGTTGCGACCTGCGCTCCACCTTGTTCCCCGAGGTCAAGCACCCGGGGGAGTTCTTCGAAAAGGTCGCGGCGATGATCACCCCCGGGATCAGCGTGCACCACGGGCACATGCCCGAGATCACCATGACCTCCTGGCAGACCGCGACCGGGATCTGGGCCATGTACGACTACGTCGAGGCGGACGACGGCAGCGTCGGCTTCCACGGGTACGGGCACTACCACGAGAGCTACCTCAAGGATCCCGAACGGGGCTGGCTGATCAGCGGCTTCGAGCTGCGCCGCCTGCGCCTCGACCGGTTCGCGGGCCCAGATGCCCGGTTCCGCCAGGCGAGATGGCACACTTGGCCGCCGCCGGTCGCTCCGCCAGGCTGATGAACTGACTGGCACGGCCGGTATCGAGGTAACGCGTAGCGGAAGGACGAAGCAGTGGCACTGACCGAAGAGGGCATCATTCACGTGCCGGGCATGCTCAGCCGGTGGGTCCGGCTGGGCAACGGCGAGACGGCGCACTACATGACCTCTGGCGAAACCGGGCCCGCGGTCATCTTGCTGCACGGCGGGATCCCCGGATCGTCGGGCACCGCCGGGTGGCGCTTCATGGCGCCCTTCCTCGGGGCGAACGGATTCCGGGTGTACTGCCCGGACCAGCCCGGCTTCGGCCTGTCCGACAATCGCGAGCAGTACCACCCGGTCAACGGCGTGCTCGATCACGTGGACTTCGTCAACCGCTTCGCCGACGCCATCTGCGTGGACAAGTTCAGCCTGGCCGGCAACTCGATGGGCTGCATCAGCACCGCGCATTACGTGGTGCGCTACCCGCACCGGGTGAACTACTTCGCGCTGATCGCCGGTTTCATCGGCGACCACTACATCACCGAGATCGAGCAGGAGCTGCGGGTCCCGGTCAAGCAGACCACCGACAGCACCCAGATGAGCGACATGATGAACGGGATCATCCGCAACCAGGCCGCGATCACGCCGGACCTGATCGAGATGCGCACCGCCGCCGCCGAACGCAACGCGCAGGCGTGGGAGAAGTGGCACCAGGCCAACAACTTCGGCCGGATCACCGGCGACGTCGCCCGCGCGCTGTCGACCAAGGGCCGCATCGACAAGCTCGACGTGCCCGGCATCTACATGTACGGCATGAACGACGTCATCCTGCCCCACGACCCGATCGGGTACGAGCAGGAAGACGTGCTGCCGAAGGTCCAGTTCTTCTACGTCGAGGACTGCGGGCACCAGGGGCAGACCGACCAGCCCGAGATCTTCAACCGGGTGTTCCTGGAGTTCTTCCGCGACGGGCGGGTCAGCCGCGAGACCGCCGACCTGGCCGGGGTTTCGAAGCGGCGCCCGGAACTGGCCGACCTCGTGGAGCAGTCGGCCACCGCGCCCGCCGCGGTCTGAGCACCCCTAGCGGATCGGGGACCACCGTGCGAATCGTCGAGCATTACTCCGGAGGGTCGCACAAGCTGCTCCGGGTGGAGACGGACGGCTGCGCCGTCAATATCGTGATCGACCTGCACGACCAGCACGGAATCCCGTTCATCGCGGTCGAAGTGGAGCCCCGGCTGCCCGACGGCGAAGGCCGCGTCTGGGAGGTGAGCGGCCCCAGTACCGTCCTGGTCCACTGCCGGGGACGGCAGGTGATGGAGGGTGACCGCGCCTACCAGCCCGACACGCAGCCAACGGAACTGGAATCGAGCCGATGACACCACCCTCGCTGGACTCGCTCGCGGCCGAGTTGTTCGACTCCCGCGTCTCCGGCCGAGCCGTCGCGCCGCTGACCGCTCGCGGCTTTGAGCTGTCCGTCGAGGACGCCTACGCGATCCAGCAGATCAACACCGACCGGCGCCTGGCCGAAGGCCGTCGCCTGGTCGGCTGGAAGATCGGGCTGACCTCGGCGGCCATGCAGGCCCAACTCGGCGTCGACGCGCCGGATTCGGGCGTGCTGCTGGACGACATGCTCCTGCCCGACGGGGCCGTGGTGTCCCGGGCCGGCCTGATCTCGCCCCGGATCGAAGCGGAGATCGCGGTGATCTTCGACTCCGACGTGGCCGGCCCCGGCCTCGGTCCCGACGACGTGGGCAAGCGGGTGGCGGCGGTCGTCCCGGCCCTGGAGATCATCGACAGCCGCATCGCGGACTGGAAGATCGCGCTGGCCGACACGGTGGCCGACAACGCGTCCAGCGCGCTGGCGGTGGCGGGCGAACCGCTGCCCGGCATCGCCGCCGACACCCTCAAAGACGAGACCGTCGAACTGCTCGTGGACGGTCAGCCGGTTACCGGCGGTTCGGGCCAGGCCCTGCTCGGCGATCCGCTCCGGGCCCTGGCCTGGCTGGCGAACCGGCTCGGTCCGCTGGGCCTGGCGATCCCGGCCGGCGTGCTCGTCCTGGCCGGGTCGGTCCACGCGGCGGTGCCGCTGGAACTCGGGCACGAATACACCGCGAGGTACACCCGCGCGGGATCGGTCAGCGTCCGGGTCGGACCATGACCGCGGAGTCGACACGCCGGCGAACCGCACAGTCGGCCCGCCAGCAAGGAGAACGAATGGCCACCAAAGTCGCCATCATCGGATCGGGCAACATCGGCACCGATCTGATGATCAAGGTCATCCGGACGAGTAAGTCACTCGAGATGGGCGCGATGGCCGGCATCGACGCGTCCTCGGACGGCCTGGCCCGGGCGACCCGCCTCGGCGTCCCGGTCACCAGCAACGGCGTGCAAGGCCTGGTCGACCTGCCGGAGTTCGACGACATCGAGATCATCTTCGACGCCACCTCGGCCGGCGCGCACCTGCGGAACTGGGCGGTCCTGGAGCCGCTGG
>Ga0302326_10007237_pt1 | contig 24775 bp, 22 predicted proteins | sample Palsa_T0_3_FD_202264 | JGI IMG/M metagenome (GOLD analysis project Ga0302326, IMG submission 202264) | Peat permafrost microbial communities from Stordalen Mire near Abisko, Sweden - Palsa_T0_3 | ecosystem: Environmental > Terrestrial > Soil > Palsa > Peat permafrost | place: Sweden: Abisko... | reverse complement strand
CTGAGCTTCATTTACTCTCCGGTTTTCAGGCTTTGACTCCGCTTGTCAGTTTCGCGCTCGCATAAAAAAGACTGAGCGACGCTCTTTGAAAACAAAGGCCGGGGGATTCGGACACTCATACCCCCTTTCTTGCTTCAAGGCTGTATGGGCATCACGCAAATACCTGCATCTAATGTGCTCCTGCGAAACCACATTCAACGGCTGTCTTTCTACTGTGGCAGCTATGGCACAGACATTGAAGATTGAACTCGTCCCACCAATCGTTGCCCTGAGCTTCCCAGATTCGTCCTGGGATGACGTGGTCAACGTCTGTAGCGAGAGATAGGAAACATTTCTGGCAAAGTGGGTTGGCCGCTAGAAGTCTGTTTCTCAACGCCAGCCATCGTGCCTTCTTATAGCGAGGATCGCTTGGGCGACGGACAACAACGTGCCGTGAGTCCGCCGACCTCTGCCTACACTTAGGCGCGCGTTGAGGCACTACGATTCCTTCTCATGTAGGCGGCTTTTGATAAAGCTCTCTCCTCCCTGTCCCTTTCGATGGCCTCATTCAGATACGCCAAAATGTACAATCGATATTTCTCGTGTAGCTGATACATGACGTTTGGCGTTACTTGGTGCGCGGCGATCACTCCGTTAGGACTCCCCCAGGCAAACAACTGTCTTGAGTTGTGAAAGATTCGTGCCTCATGCTTGAGGGGAACACCAGCAGCGTGCATTGCTCTGCCGACTGCTCCATCTTCGATTCCCTTGTTGAAAAACTCTGGATGCTCAACCACTGCGGCTATGCCTCGGCAAGGCAGCGTGTAGCAGCCACCGTGCGAGTAATCTATGCCGTCATTGATTGTTGGCTTGATGCGAAGATGACCGACGCAATGATCTCGAACAAACAACCCGTCCATAATGTCAGGAAGTGGAACCATGTAGGTATCGTCATCGCACTTCAGCAGGTAGTCGTAATCGTGATTCTGAGCGTACTTCGCCAGAGCATAAGTTTTGAGCGGCAGTTCCTCGTAACTGTCTGGGCAGTCGAGGTGAACAATGTCACCCAGATAATCGTCCGGCGAGCACGGCAGATGCCCGCTGAAAAACATAACGTCAATGTTGTAGAACTCGCCAACAACTTTCAGGTCGTTGAGCGACTTCAACCAAGTATCACGAATGGCGTTCCGTCTGTCGAGGAAGCGCGGACACGTCAATATTGCTAACAGTATTTTCATTCAGAGAACCGTAAGGTGGAGCTTGCCGCTCCTGAAATGCGAGTGCAACTCTCTCAGAGAATGCACTCGCTTAGAGGTGCTCGAATCCCACGAGCTTGGCTAGGTTTTAGAGGAGCAGGTACCGGACAGACCTGTCTGAGTTGCTCTAGAAGAAAGCAGACAATCCCCGACCATCTAGAGTTCCGTCAGCGCGGTTTGTCATGGCTTGGTCGAGATAAGGGGAAGCGAACTACGAGCGGCCTCCATCACCGCCTTGAGTTGTGTGTTGTAGCTGCGAGATGGATGCTTCCTAAGAGCAGCCAATTTGTTTCGCAGATCAAGTTTGCGTTCATCCGACGCATTTGGGCCAAGATTAAACTCTGCTGCCCACTCAGGAAATTCTGCTTGCGGACCAACCCGCTTAGAAGTCCGCAAAATCTTGTCAATAAGAGAATCGGTGACTTTCGCCCAATCTTTGTCTACCTCAGCCTTTCGAGCGGCCCTCTGAGCGTCAAGTGCTTCGGGTGTGACCATGATGTACTCGGCTTCGAGCAGCGAAACGTAATTAGAGTTCTGCTGACCATCCCCACCCGCGAGGCATTCGGTGCCACATGAATCCCGGAGAGTCGAGGATTCCAGCGTTGGGAACATGCTTCAACGGGAACTTGGGCTCTGTTCTGCGATGTTTCTGCCGATGTTCTTTCTGCGTTAATAGTTCGACATGGTCTGGTCGGATGCACAGACGGTTGAAACAGGTGTGATGAAGCTCCCACCGACGGCTTCCGTCAGGCGGCGGTGTCTTCGGTATCGGACCGTTCTCGGCTTCCCACATCAGGTGATAAACGTATCGCGGTTTTCCTCTACCGTCTTCATTACCATCTCCACGCATGACAGGGTACTTGCCTTGCGTTCCCGTTGCCGCTGTCCAGACCCAGCATTGGTTTTCTGCGACTGTATATTTGCCTTCAATACGAGTTGTTGCTGATTTCTTCTTTGTTGCCATTGATGTCCGCTCCTAATAAGGATTCGGACTCGATGGTCCTTCGATAGTTCGTACTCTCTACTATCTAGTATCATGTTTCACAGAGATATTGGGGAGTTGTCGGGCAGCTTTTGTCAGTAATCGTTAATCTATAGCCGCCGTTGCTGTTGGGGTTGCTTTATTCATCAAGGTAATGAGGAGAAGGGTTCAGGCATAGCAATAGCTAACCCTCCGCTATTACTGTTTATCATCCATCAAGTACAAAGAGTCTGAATGGGACGAGGACAGCAGCGTCTATCTTGTCAGCTCGGTGTGAGTCCACAGTGTTCCTGGACTTGGGTCCGTTTATTGTCACCTAACAAGCGGCTTCATTCGAGGTAGGTTTCACGTTCTTGCCTAATGTTACTAATCTACTCGTCTGCCGACTGATTGTCTTAACATCTCTGCTATAGAGAACTGTCGAGCACAATCTCGTACCATTCCGTGGTGTCTACAGCAAATCAATCGAGACGCATCCGCTTAACATGACATGGACATTGCTGTCCCTTGCTTGTTCGTCTCTGTCTAGTATTGTGTTTCGGGGAAAAGTGGGGGATTTTACAGTATGAATTATTTCGATGCAACAGAGCGCTTGTGCATCACTGTCGTGAATAATGTTTTGGTTTAGCCGGGGGTCAGAAGAATGAAGGCTAGAGATCGTTGACCTCTAGCCCTGTTTGCTGACGATGTGTTATCTGTTCAGTTCGGCGGATTGTTTACGTTCTTCCTCAGTCATCTGCGACAGCGGCTTGCCGAAATACTTGAGTCTTTCATCTTCCGTCATCTCGAAAGCTGGCTTTGCTCGCTCAATAGCGTCTTCGCGAACCTTCTTATAGTCGCCCCTCCATTCAACAACTTGTGACGGGGCATTGACGACGCCCGTAGCTACAGCTGAAGAGAGTGTTAGTTTTACACGGTATTTGTCATTCTTTCTGAATACTCGAATCGTGCCCTTCGGCTCTTGCGGGTGGTCACTTAGTTCCGTATCAAGAGCTAGGGTGACATGAGGAGATAGCCCGCTCTGTTGCTCAATCTGCCAGTCAATGACTCTCATTGTGATGCCTCCTTTTTTGTCTTGGAAGTCTTCGCAGCGGTTGAAACCGAGGAGTTTCCGTCGGCGGGCTCTGCTGCAACAAACGAGAAATTCGGATAAACAACTCCGAAAGTAGTAACACCGCCGTCGAAGACGAAGTATGTTTTCTTCTCGTCTAGGATCGTCTCAACGCGACTGTACCTCTTGAGCAGCTTCCTCAGAGCAGCAAGCGTAGGTTGAGGAATCATTATCGGGAGTCCATCATTTACCTCAATCCTGATACAAGCAAGTGTCGCTCTACATCCCTCAGTGTCGTTTGGAATGAACCAGTCGCACTTGTCTATCATTGTCAAGAGTGTCTTACAACACATGCCTGACGTCGGGACGCCTTTGAATTGCTGCCACTGCTCGTCCGTCATCTTGCACTTGGTGGGGATCGCCTGACGGGGTGCCCACTCGTACCCGTTCGGTGCTGGTGGGAACTCATGCCAGTCTTTTCCGTCAAGTGCGTTATAGCCGAACCCGCTTCTAGGAGCCGTCACTTGCTTGAACATGAACGGCAACCCAGCGGCCTTGGTTTTATCTCGCAGACTAGCCGCCCACTGATAACGCATGGTCCGCCGTCCATCCTCATTCTCTAGGTCGTCCCCCAACTTGGTAGCGGGCTTCCACAGGTATTCGTTTCCCGAGCCGCTTTCCCCGCCGACCACAACCCAGCCGAATCCCTCCAGGTTGATGTCTGCAGAAATGTCCTCTATCAACGGCTCCGCACTAACCCAACGCACAGCAGCAGGTATGCGTCGGAGCGTGTCCATTTTATTCAGCGTCTTTCGGCATCCTGTAGAGACACCTAGCCAGACATTCGAATAGCCGTTGCCCCAGTCATGTGGGAGAAACGCCTCAATGCGTTCAGGTCTCTTGGTCAGAATGAGCCAGACCAAGTGAGGGGTACGCTTGATAATTCTCCATGCTTGTTTGCGCCAGGGGTCAGCTTTGACGTGAAAGAAGTCCGAAAGCGAGCAGGTGAATACTCGCTTTGCGTATTCGTTGACAGTACATTCTGCTTCCCACTCCCACGGGTCTTCCCAAGTTTGCGAGCGGTAAATCTTGCCCCACGGCTCCCGACCTTGTTTCGAGAGAATTCTGCTGATGTAGCACTTGCTACATTCAGGAGCTACTGTGTCGCAGCCCAGCCAGAAATTTTGCGTGTTATGTGTCCAGGAAATTCCAGAGTCTTCTGCCATTACGCTACCTCCACGGAAGCCACTGGTTTCTTGGTTTCGTCTAGCTGTGCCGCCTGCTCGGGCAGTTCGTCCAACACTTCTCGGCAGAACTCCTGCCACTTCGTCACGAATTCCTTTTCTTCAAATCGTCCAAGATAGCCAGTGGCGGCGACAACGGCTCTGTTCTTGGCGAAATCCGCCTCGTTCTTCGCTACTTGTTTCGCTGTCACAACTGGCAGTTTGAACGCCTCTATTTTTTCGAGGATTTCGCGGCATCCTGCTACGCCGTCCGCTTTCTTAATCGCGGGTGCGAACTCCTTCAAGGCAGGTTCCCATTTCTTTTCAGTCAGGTCCATTTCGCGTTCGCTCGCCGCCTGTTGGAGTGCCTCCGTGTTTCCTACAATCTTGGAAATACGTTTGAAATGCTCTAGCAGTCGGTAGGTCGTGGAGATCGGGATTCCCACGTTCTCACGGACGTAATCCACAAATTTGCCGTTTCCGGGGTGGGCTTTTGCCTTTTGCAGTTCGGAAAGACGTTTGGCGAGGTCGAGGCGTGTTCGCCTGAAAGCCAAGGAGTCAGCTTTATATTGACTCCACAGTGTCCGCACGTCGGTTAACGAATCTTTCCCACTGGGAAAGACTTGCTTGGTCTTGCTGTTGGCTTTCTTCACTGGCGGCCTCCCTTCACCGATTTGGGTGAGCTTTTGCGGGCGACCAGCGCGTTAAATGTTGGCTCGGGCATTCTATAGAGCGTTCGTGATCCTGTCCCGAGGCGTAAAACTCCGGGCGTTGATTTCATAATGCGGAGTGCCGTGTCGTCTGAAATATTCAAACGAGCGGCAATATCCGCTGTGGTTAACATGGTTTCTTGCATGTGACTACCCTCTGATTATCTTGGGATCGCCATCTCGGGAAGGATTCCCTGTTTCCCCGACGGGAGGGTCTTGAGGTCGCTAGCGGACGCTCGTCACTCTATCCTGCTTCGCCGTCAGAGGATGACGACTTGCAGAGGATCGGGAACCCCTGGCAGGATTCCACTCATACAAACAATCAGGATACCAGAAGCGGTGTAGGCGTGTCAAGAGGCTTCAGCGGAAAAAAGTAGCGGCGATAGTAGCATTTGAAAACAAAGGACTTGATGCATCTACACAAGTTATTGATCAGCCAAATGGTGCCTGCGGCCATCGCAGGTTTTCGACGCACTATTTTGGGACGCTACCTTCCGCTGGGTAGTGGCCGAAATGTGCGTTGAAGCCTAACGCAAAAGTTGGCGAATGGCAGTAAGGATGCCTTGCACCGCATCGGCTGCCTCTTTATCGTAGGATGCCTTTTCTAGGGTATTCAATGGCGGTTGGAACTCGCGAAGTCTTTTCATCGTTTCAGGGAGTTCACGAAAGTGGGCGATCTCACCCATCTGGCGCTTGTAGTAATCATTTTCGAGAGCTAGATCAACCGCAAGTCTGGCGAGATTGGTAACAAGTTGGGTGTAGTTCGTTTTGTCGTCCAAACCGGGTGATGAAACGGGCCGTTTAAGACCAGCTTTTTCTACCACCTCGGCCACTTCTGAAAGTGCATCCGACACTTTACTGAAGTCGATATTGCCCTTTGCGCTTACCTCCCAAACTCCCCATCCGACCATTGGTGCACTAGGTGCTTGCCACGGGGGTTGCCATTGCTCAATAAATGCGTAGCGTTTGCCGTTTGTTTCATCTTCGACAGTCGCTACGTGATTGCCAACGAGTCCTCCCGGAGCTACTACTACTTTTCTTGGGGCTTCAATTAGTCTCATGCTGCTCTTCCCCCATGCCTTGACGATACGGAGGGCATCGGGGAAAAGCAATGGTTTGCGATTTTCCACCAACGCACATTTCGGCCACTACCGGGCGGCTCTTAAAATAAATTACACAGCCTTTGGGGAGGGCGGGGATTATGCTGGTTTGAGTTCAGCGGTGCTGCGCCCGCAGGCTTTTTGATCGCACGTTGCGCAACGAAGGAAATTTGATCGGATGCACATAAACCGCGTGTTGACACTAGCTGCAATTTTCGTAGCGGCCACAATCCTTGTTTACTTGTCAGGTCCTCACCGCCAGGTGCGCCAGACCAGAGTTTTTGTGGTTAAGATACCGAGTAAACCCGAGGCGGAGCTTGCTCAGGTAACGGAATATTTCCGCGAAGCCTGCCCGGATATGGTCTTGATAAATGAAGAAGGTCGGGCAGACTACACAATGCTCGCATCGTGGTATGGCCCACCGCAGTGGAACGTATTCGTTGGTGGGAAGGGCCGCACGATTTATTGGAAGGGCAACCGTGACGCTATGGAAGCCTTCCGGCAAGCCTGTGCCGCTATTCGAGATGATGCGAAGGAGTTGGGAGATTTCGATGCCCACACAGCGCCCATGCCGGTTGGACGTTACTCGCTGAGCGCTGCTAATCCAGGTCGTGTTTTTCTCCTCGACACGAAAACAGGCGCAGTCTGGGAATTGAAGCCCCGGACCTTCCCAGACAAGCAGGGGTTTGAGCGCATCTCAGTCGAGGGGTTGTACTACTTCAACGAGCCGCTCCCAGTTACGCCATAAGACCGGGAAGAGCAAATCGTGATTCGGCGAGCGAAGCTGGTTGGGCGGATGCTGGACTCTAACCCCGTTTTGGCGAGGAGTATGTGGCATATATGCGGAATCGGCGCGCCTTGAAGGACAAGATTCGAGGCGCATTGCTCGTTCTTTTCGCGGTTCTGTTTGTTTGGCTTATCGCGGAAGGCGACTTCCTAGAGAGTCTCTCGACGACGGGTCGGAACGGCCGTAGTGTAAGCGATTTGATTAAACAGGCTTTGCCTGCCTTGCTCCATGTCGGCTACGCAATAGCTGCGCTGATTCTCCTCGCCAATGTCCGTGGGCTATCGCACGCTGTTTTTTACTTGGTCTCACTCGCTGCCGGGCAACCCGGCGAAGACAAAAGGCTAACCGAATACCGCAAGGAGGTTATGTTTGAGAATTCGGTTGGCAGCCTCAGGGTGTTCTGCGGGTTCCTCGGACTGGCAGTACTTTTCGTCCTTTCGATAACCTCAATCCTGAACGGGACTGAGGGAGGACTATTCGCCGGAGGGACGCTGGCAGTTGTCGCGAGGTTCGGCAAATTCGCCTTCTATATTGCTTGCCTCTGGGGACTCCTTCGGCCTTGGAGTGATTACTTGGACGAAAACGGGAAGGAATGCTCGCGACGTAAACAGATGCTTTGGCGAATCGAACAAGACCCGGATTGGTGGAACCGTCTGGAATCGAACCAGAACAAGTCTCAAGGATAACCGGTGGGCCGGGGACCACGCCTCCTAACACGATGACGACAAGAATGTCCTGTAGGTCCTTTTCATTTAGTTGACTGCTTGTGCTTTGGCAACTGCCTTTTGGGTGTAGGAAAGAAACTGTTCCCACAAACGGGACAGATTTTCTTTTTACCGTCTGGTTTCAGGTCTTCTGAAAGAACACCTGATCCTTTGCACCTGTCGAAAGTAACCGTTATTAGTGTTTTCTTCTTCATTTTTTCTCCTCTCACTGTACTGGTGCGCTCACCGGAACCGCCTCAAACTGTTCTGGCAATATCCTAGCGTGTTCTGCGCTCCACGTGCGGGCGATGTGCTCGGCAAGCTGTTCCTGTAGTTTCGGGACCCACTTCAAATAATGCCGCTCCGTGATTACCGTATTGCGGTGACCGAGAGCTTTAGAGACCATTTGCAGCGGTGCGCCGTGGGTCAAGAGGTCAACGCCGAAAGTCTTGCGGAACCGATGCGAGTGCGCGCCCTGGACTCCCGAGGCGTCAAACACTTTCTTGAGGCGTGCGGACCAGTGTTTGGTGGTGCTGATGGGCTCGCCGTTGCCGCTCCAGAAAATGTACTTGGGATTGCCGTTGGCAACTCTGAGCAGAGCGTCACCGACCTCTTTCGGCACTACGTTGTTGACGCCAGTGTGGGTCTTGCTCCTGCGAATCTCAACGCGATAGCAATCCCTGCCGTTGACGGTGGCAGGCGTGATAGCGTCCCGTTGAAGGATAGCCGCGTCTTGTATGCTGACCCCTGAAAAACGCATGACGGCGATTAGCGCCTTGACTCGCTCCGCCACGTCGCCCGTGAAGCCAGGGACGCGGTCAACCGCTGCAACGATTGCCTTGTATTCCTTTTCCGTGTACGGATCTTCTGGTTCGTCAGCGGTCACGTTGAAGTGTTCAAGCTGTGCCGTGGGATTGTATGCCAGCTTGATTTCAGCGGACGCACAGCAATATCGGAAGAATGTGCGGAGTCGCTCTTGCTCGTTGCGCTTGGCATAGTTGCTCTTGAGGGTCCACGCAGCTTGATACTGTTCAAGATCGCTCTCGGTGAGGTCCATCAAATAATGCCGTCCGTTGCGGACTGCCCACGCCTTGAGGTTTCTGAGGGTGTATTGATATTTGCGAATTGTCTGTTTGTGCTTTGAGCTTTTCTTGGCGGTGAACATTTCAATCGCCCGCTCAAGCGTGATTGGCTCACCAGCTTTGGGCTGCTCCCCAATCGTGCGAGCGTGGGCGTCTTGCATTCTGGCGCGAGCACGCTGCTCCGCTTCTGTCCAGGAGCGTGTTTTAGCTGAGACCCGGAATCGCTTCCCGTTCTCGCTCCATTCCAGCATCATGCGGCAAGTGCAACGGCGAAATGCCCTGTCAGCCTCGTGTTCGCAGTCTTTCGAGTGTCGTTTATAAACTGTAATTTCCATTGGATTCCCTGACCCTTTCTGTTTACCAACAAGTTAATAGTACACCACCTGGTGTGCCTGAGTCAAGACACAAAAACGACACACGAAAATCACGGACGCAAATAAAGGGTGTGTTTACAACAGGATAGAACTGGCGGAGAGGGAGGGATTCGAACCCCCGATACCCTTTCGGGTATGCCGGTTTTCAAGACCGGTGCCATCAACCACTCGGCCACCTCTCCGGAACTACTACTGTTTTACTACACTCGTCGGGATAGCATGAAGCGGCGGACGCGATTCGAGGCAGGTTATTTTGTTCCGTTGGGATACACGAGTATCTTGCTGGCTTCGCCAGTTTTCAGGCGCGCCATGGCCTGGGAAAAATCCTTCATCGGGATGCGATCGGTGATCACGGAATGAAGATCGAGGCGTCCGCTCTTGAGCAGAGCGGTCATCTGATACCACGTCTGGTACATGCGGCGGCCGTTGATCCCTTGGATGGTGAGGCCTTTGAAGATGATGTCTTCGGAGAAGTTAAGCGGGATGGGTTTCGAGGTGAGGCCGAGCAGAGAGACGCGTCCGCCGCGGCGGACGATGTCGAAGGCAATGCGAATGGCATCAGGGTGCCCTGCCATTTCGAGGACGACGTCCACCCCGAGGCCTCCGGTTCTTTCGGCGACAATGGCACGAACGTCTTCATTGGAAGGATCGATCGCGTAATCGGCTTTCATTTTTGTCGCGAGCTTGCGACGGTGTTCGTTAACTTCGATGGCGAAGATGGTGGTTGCGCCTACGGCTCGCGCCACTGCAATCGAGAATAGTCCGATCGGACCACAGCCGGTGATGGCGACAGTTTTCGCGGCGATTTCTCCGGCCAGCACGCTGTGTACGGCGTTGCCTAGCGGATCGAGGATGGAAGCGTATTCCTGCGGAATCCCCGGGTCGAGCTTCCAGATATTCGTCTCGGGGATGACGACGTACTCGGCAAAAGCTCCGTCGGAGTCTACCCCGATAATTTTCACGTTCTGGCAGATGTGAGCTTCGCCCGTGCGGCACTGCAGGCACTTGCCGCAAGCCACATGCATTTCAGCGGATACGAAATCGCCCTCCTTGACGCTGGTGACCTCATCGCCGAAGGCGACCACCTCGCCACAGAATTCGTGTCCCGGGATCAGCGGTGGGTGAATGCGCCCCTGGGCCCAGCGGTCCCATTCATAAATGTGGAGATCGGTGCCGCAGATGGAGGCAACTTTGACTTTGACGAGAATGTCGTTACGGCCGTAGCTGGGAATCTTGACTTCGCGGATTTCCGCGCCCGGCGCGGCTTCCGGCTTGACCACTGCAAGCATGGTTCTGGGCATGGAAGCCCCCTTATGGGTACGGATCTGGAAGCGCAAACGTTTTATTCTAGCACCGGGGGCAGCTCACTTGCCGATGGTCGTGCCCTGGCCGGCGACCAAGTACCACTGACCGTCGCGTTTCAGGAAGACATCGGATTGACGTGAGCGGCGGCTCTTGACCTGCCCGTTGTCCCGAACCCTGATCGTGAACTCCGTGTTGAAGATCGCGGTGTCGCCGTAGATGTGGGTCACATGATCCGCCGGCTCCATCTCCATCACGATGATCTTGCGTTTAACATCGCTCAGACTCGCCAGCGCTTCGTCCTTGGTTTCAACTTGGCCGTTATCGCGGATGTGCTGGTAATCGGATGCAAGATGTCTCGCATATTCGTCCCAGTCGCCGCGCACGATCAGTTCTGCCAGCTTCAACTCCAGAGCTTTGATTTCACCTTCTGCGACGGGATTCGCGTCGGCGTGCACGTCCGGCTGCTGCGCGGTCAGGGCGATGCTGAAAGCCAGAAAAACTGCGACCATGGTTGCATTTCGCATGTTCTAGTCTCCGGATTCTTTGTGGTCCATCGGCGGTTGGCAAGTCTTTGGTGCGGCCACCTTGTAATCTTCGGATTTACCCCGTGGAATGCTTAGCGGCTGCCATTTTGAAGAGCGCAGGTGTTTCGCGAGGAACACGATTTGTCCAATATGTTGCGCATAGTGGGCGAGCGCGCGATTAAGCGCCTGCATCACGGTGTGCGGGTCCTGCCGGATGGTCACAGTGCGCTGCAAGTCTTCCGGCTTGAGCGCATCGAGCGTCGAAAACACATGCGACCACGCCTGCTCCCACCAGCGCATCACCTCATCGTGCGTGGTGTTCGCCGAGATTTCAAATTCCCGATCGCGAAAACGGTCCGGCTTCTCGCCGTCGCTGGTGAAAAAGTCGGTAAAGCGCGAGCGCGCGTTACCGGCGATGTGCTTGACCAGAGCGGCGACGGAATTTGATTCCGGATCGATCGCGACCAATACATCCGCATCCTCAAGTTGAGCCAAGGCTGCTTCGCCCATGCGCTGGTAGCCGCGGAATTGACGCTTCATCTCTTCGAGATAGTGGGCGGAAATATCGGTCATAGGACACTCATGATTCCACGCAGGTCGCATCGCATGCGACGCGAAACCCATAGTCTGCGTACTTGAATTCCGGAGGAATGCTGGAGCGCGCCGCGCAGCGAGATATCTTGATGTGATGACGCCAGGAACCGCCGCGGGAAGAGCGTCGCTCGCCGGCTTCAGGGCCACGTGGATTGCGCTCGGGCGACACCGCATAGTAGGCAGGCGCGTACCAGTCGCTGCACCACTCGTGCACGTTGTCGCACATGTTGTAGAGACCGTACGCATTCGGTTCGGCGTGGCCAACCGGCTCGGGGCCCGTTTCCCACCAGCCGGCGCTACGCTGGTCGTAACCAGCCAGCGACCGAGGAGGCGTATCTCCCCACGGGAACAGCGCGCCCTCCCTGCCTCCGCGAGCCGCGCGCTCCCACTCGGCCTCGGTCGGCAAGCGAAAATTCCGGTGCACGCTTCCAGTGAGCCACTGGCAATAGCGGATTGCCTCGTGCCACGACACTCCGACGACCGGCTGCTCGGGATGACGGAACTCGGGAGCGCTCCAGAACGGCGGCGGCGGGGAAACGGTGTCGCGCAAAAATCGTCCGTAGTCGGCGTTAGTGACCTGGCAGGCGGCGAGCAGAAATTCGTCAATCCAGACGCGATGCACCGGCATTTCATTGTCCTGTCCGGCGTCGCACCCCATGAGAAACCATCCCCCGGGGATGTGGACGAGTGCGGAAACACATTCCTCGGCTCCGATGGGGGAGAGCGGTTGCGTGGGTTCGGTTAGTTTCATGGCGTCAGAGCGTCCGCAGCGCGCGGGCGACATCTCCAATTCTATTCTCCTGAAACAAGCGGATGGCGGCGATGCCGGCCGCGCCGGAGTCCAGACACGATGCGGCATTACCGAGGGCGATGCCACCGAGTGCAAACACGGGAATTTTCTCCTGGCACGCCCCACGCAATGCGGCCAGGCCCGCGGGTGGCGTTCCGGGAGCACTGCTTTTTCCGAATACCGGAGCGAAAACGGCGAAGTCGGCGGCCTCAGACTGGGCACGTTTCACGTCTTCTCTCGAATGGCAGGATGCAGCCACCACAAAGTGGTCGGCGGGAAATGGCGAGCGAGCACAAGCTCTTAACACCTCGCGCACTTCGTCCGGGGTAATATCTTGCGCGCGCAGATGAACGCCATTCGCTCCCGCAGCGAGCGCGACATCGGTGCGTGAGTTAATCAGGATACGAGTTCTCAGCTCTCGACCGGCTCTCAGTTCCCGGTTACCAGTTTCGAGCGGAGGGTTGTCGCGCACGGCGGCTAAAGCATCGCGCGTCAGCATCTCCAGCTCTCTCGCGCTCAAATCTCTTTCGCGGAGTTGGATGTATTCGACACCGGCACTGGCGGCTTCGGAGACCTTGGCTAGCAGAGCGCGGCGGCGCTCGAGTTCGTCGCCCGGAAACTGGCTTCGATCGGTGATGTAATAGAGCAGACAGCGGTCAGCCATCAGCTCTCAGCGTACTACGAGAGATTCCTGTGTGGCGCGGACTCTACCACCCGCCTCCTGCACACTGGTTCAGCGCGATCGTGGTCGCGGGCAACAGTGTCTGGGTCATGCGGACTTACTGCTGCGCGGTGAACAACTTCAAATTCTCAGCTTTCCAGCGCATCGCGGCGTAAATACGATTGCGTCCGCTCGGGTGATCGAAGAAAATCCACTCCTCGATGGGACCCGGGTTCATCTTACGGTATTCGCCGAGATGGATCGCGGCCTGGGCAAAGCCGTCGGGCTGCCGGGACGTATTCAGTCCGTACATGTCGGCTTCGTACTCCTGCGTGCGAGTGGAGGTGTTCATGATGGGAGTGATGACGAAACCAAAGATAGAGAACAGCAGCACCGCCAGCGGCAGCACCGCAGTGTCGCCCACGCCCCGAATCTGCCATTTCTCGCCCCAGCGCTCGAGCGCCCAGTCGAGTGCCCGATGCAAGTAGGCGAAGGCCAGCACGGCGACGATCGACAGGAACATGATGCCCTTGAAGATGTGGTTCATAACGTAGTGCCCCATCTCATGACCCATGACTGCCTGAATCTCTTCCGGGGAGCCGCGTCGCAACAGGTTGTCGTTGAGAGTGATGCGCATCGTACCGGCGAAGCCGCTGACGTTGGCGCTCATCCTCGTCGTCTGCTTGGAAGCATCGATCTGATAAACGTTCTCGGCGGGGATGCCGTTGGCGCGTGCCATGCTCAAAATGGGATCGACGATCTTCGGGTCATTGAGAATCTTCGGCGTATTGAAGATGGGAACGATGTAGACCGGCGAGATCAATACGAAGACCACCAGGTACGCGATGGTCACGCCCGCACCCCAGATCCACCAGGTTCGCGGCAGGCGGCGAACAACGCCGAACAGCAGCACCGCCAGCAAGCCGCCGAATACCAGTCCCACCGCAAGACCCTTCATCTGATCTCCCATCCAGGGTCCAAAGGTTTGCGTGGCCATTCCGTACTTGTGTTCGCGGAAATAGTCTTCGTAAACCGTGAGTGGGAAAACGAGAATGGTCGTGAGCACGATATATTGCGACCAGTAAACCAATGTCTGCACCGGTTTAAAGCGAGTGACGCGCTCCGACCAGTCGCGCATGCGGGCCGACCAGCGCAGATTCAGCAACAGGAGCGCGACCACGACTCCGTAGAGAAAGTCCCAAAGAATCAGCCAATATCCACCCTCGAAATAGGCGTCGGAACGGGCCGTCTTGTCAGCAGCAATCTGGGCGAGGTACGCGTTGGTGGCCGCAATCGCATCGAAGTGCGGCGAGGGCTGTGCCTCGGGCGGAACCTGGATCACAGAAGGCATCTCGTTCGCGCCCGGCGGTTGGGCGAGCGCAGGAGTTACGCAGAAGGCGGCGCAGAAGAAAATCAGGCAACACGACACGGTCACCGACAATGTTCGCAGGGGCATTTTGTTTTGTCTCCGGAAACACCGATCCGTAAGTGTATACGGATTGGGGCGGTCAGGAGTTCACTTTGGCAGGCGCAGCGGGCGTTCGCGTACCAGGGCGACGGGCGCGCGGACCAAGGTCCGTGCCTTGCGGGCTAGGGCCGGGTCTTCGCGATTTCGGGGACGGCCGGCTCGCCGGTTCGCTTGGTTTGTTGTGGGCTCAGATGGTACTTGGTTAGTCCGTCCTTCAGGAATTCGAAGCTCTCTTCCGGCGAATCCGCCATCTTGAACAGATCGAGATCTGGCGCTGCGATCACGCCGGCGTCGACCATGGCTTCGAAATTGATGATCTTCTTCCAATAATCGCTGCCATAGATGACAACGATAATTTTCTTGGCCAGTTTCTCTGTTTGCGCGAGCGTGAGGATTTCAAAAAGTTCGTCGAGGGTGCCGAAGCCGCCGGGAAAGATCACCAGCGCCTTGGAAAGATACGCGAACCAGAACTTACGCATGAAAAAGTAATGGAACTCGAAGTTGAGCGAAGGCGTGATATAGGGATTCGGGTTCTGCTCGAAGGGCAGGTTGATGTTGAGGCCGATGGTTTTTCCTCCGGCCTCGTGAGCGCCAAGATTTGCGGCTTCCATAATGCCCGGTCCGCCGCCGGTGGTAACCACAAAGCGGTGGCGCTTGGCGGGGATATGGGTGGACCATTCGGTCAGCAGGAAGGCCAGACGGCGTGCGTCCTCGTAGTAGCGAGCCATCCCAACCGCTGCCTCGGCGCGCTTCATATCCCGGGCTTGCTCGGGGGCAGAACCGGGCGCGCCATTGCCGCGGACTTCGGTCAAACGGTTCGAGGCGTTGTCGCGGCTGTGAATGCGGGCGGACCCGAAGAAAACGACCGTGTCCTGGATCTGTTCGCGCCGGAAGCGCGAGAGCGGCTCGCTGTACTCGGAAAGCAGGCGCAAAATTCTGCCGTCAGGACTATTGAGAAACGGTTCGTTCTGATACGCGAGCGGAGCGGGCTTGAGGATTCGATCTGTCATAAGTAATCAGTCGTTGGTCGCCAGTCGTCAGTCGTTGGCCGTTCGGCGTCAGTCGTTGAACATTGGATGGAGTTGTAGCCAAAGTCCGTTTTGTTCCCGAATGACCAACGATCGATCACCGACTCGCGACTGTTATTTATTCCTCTTCTCGATATTGAATCGCCTCCCAAAATCCGATCCACACATTGAGCGCGCCCAAGCCGGTCGAAAGCCCGCGCACAAACCCGCCGGCCACCACGGCGCGAAGCGTGGGATAGGGGAGCAGGAGAGGGTTGTCGGACCACTCCGGACGCCAGGGCAGGATCATGAGCATGACGCCGATCGTCGCGCACAAAAACACGAACAAAAGTACTCCGATGCGGCGGGCCCAGAGACGCGACGCCGAAGGGGAGGGCCTCAAAACTGAAACGGGCCCGGGGACTTCAACCACCGGCACAGACCTTTCCAGCGGCGACTTGAGTCCCCCGACCGCGGGGGTGTCGCTGGCAAAAGGTAGCTTGGGATCGGAAATCATTGCACGCGTCGTTTGTAAGTAGGGCCGTGTGAGTCAGGCCGTGGGGCGGAGCGGCATCGGATCGCATCCCCACGCAAATTCCGAACCCACTTGGTGCATTCTACGACTTCAGGGCCCGAATGCGCTCGGCCACGTCGCGATAATCGATATTGGCGCCGTACACACCGGTGAAATAACGCAGAGCAGCGGTCTTGTCCTTGGCAATTTCGCACGCCGATCCCAGCTCATAGTTGATGGCGAGACGCACCTCGTCATCGAGCCCGGGGATGCTGAGCGCCTTTTCATACCAGCGGATCGCGGCTTCGGGAACTCCCTTGTCGATGAAACACTGCGCCAGCCAGGTGTAGGTTTGCACAGATTGAGTAAATGCCTTGCCGCGCTCGATCGCAACGCAGACTTTCTGCAATTCGGCGATGGCCTCGTCGAGCAGACCCATTTCGCGGAAAGCAACGCCCAGGTTGTAATGCGTTTCCGGATCGTCGTCGCCGGCAACCATCTCCTCTTCCAGTTCCTGTTTCAACTCGTTAAACATCTCCGAAAGGTCGACGCTGCCGGGGGCATGCATCGCCTGCGCTCCAGCTCCCAGGGGACGCACGACAGCAGGGCCATAGCTCATCGCAGGGGCGGCGGCGGTCGCAGCGTGTCCCGCCGAGGCTACGCTAGCAAACGTGTCCGTCGGGCTGTGTTCAATCGCAAGGTTGGTTGCATACTCGTTCGCCACGAGCTCGTGGACCACAGGCTCAGTTTCCGGCTCCGGCATGGTTGACGTGTCGGGCGCCGACGCGACCGGCCAGCCCGGCAAGGGCTGGGTGTGGGCGGGCTGGATTAGCGACGGATGGGTTACAGAGTGCTGGCTAATCGAATCATGGCTAATCGAATCATGGGTTGGCGGAAATTGGGCAGCGGGTGGCTGCGCTTGCGGTAAGAAATCCCCGAGCGAAGCTTCCAGATCGGCAACAAATTCGGTCAGGCCACTTTCCTCCGCAGGTGCCGGCTCTGAATGAGCAATTTCTGCGGAGTGAGGCTCGGCGTAGGCCGATTCCAAGGCGAGTTCCGCCGCCTCGTCGTGGATCTCGTGGTGAGATCCCTGGTCGTAATCGAACATCAGATCGGGTGCGGCGGCAATCTCGGACTCATGCGGCGTGTCCATCGCAATTTCGAAATCCGCCGGCTCGTCCGCGTTGATCTCGGTGATTTCCGGTTCTGCCTCGCCCGGCGGTTCGCTAGCGGATTCGAGGGCGGCGCGTAACGGGTCGAGAATGCGGGCGTCGCTAGTCAGGGATGCGAGCTTGGTGATCCCGGCACGCGCCTGGTCCGTCATGAAGTGCTCGATATAGAAGCGGATTTCTTCGACGGTCTCGGCGATTTCGGAATTGCTGGAAGAATCGGCGTTGGCTTCGCCTTCGAGGGGGGCCGACAACTCGGCGAGCGGCGCGTCCTGGTCGTTCGAAAGCGATTGCTCCCACTCGTAAGAAAGGTCGGTGGAGATTTCCGGGGAGATTTCCGAGGAAAGCTCGGAGGACAGCTCGTGCGCGTTCGAAAGCGCCGGAGGCACTTCCAATTCGTGGACGGCGAATTCCGGATGCGTGGCAGAGGCGCCTTCGCGATCGGAAGCCGCGGTCGTGGCCACCGGCCAAGGCGCGCGCGGAATAGAGGCGGATGAGGTAGCGGTCGACGCCGTGGAACTCGATGGTGGGGAAGCCAAGCGAGCGGCTTCCACGCTCTTTTCGTAGCGCGCCGCCAATTCTCCGTAGCGCACGGCTTCATCGGGGTACCCGGCGTCGTGATACACGCCCTCCAGTGTGCGGCAGCAGACGGCGGCTTCGGTAAAGCGCTGGAAACGGGTATGCAGACCGGCGAGGCGTTGGTTCAGGCGCACATCGCGCGGCGCCTGAGGCAAGGCGCCAAGCAAGGGCACGACCGCCTTTTCCGGCAGATTGTAGGAAAGGAACAGGTCCGCATCGGTGACCGCCGAGCGCACTGCAATTGCAACGTCGTCGGGATAGGACTGGTCGATAACCGGAGCGGTCGCCTCCAACTCCTCCACGATCAGTGCCCCTTCTTCGGCGGTGATGGCCGGCGATTCTCCTTCAATACGCCCCGCCACCTGCTGATAATTCTGCATGTGCAACGGGTTCTGGGGCTCGGTGGTGGCTAGCGTCTGGTACAGGTCGCGAGCGCGGGCCAGGTCTCCGTCCTTGACCGAGGCGTGGGCCAGAAGCTCGGTGACTTCGTTCACGTGCGTGCTCTCGCCCGCTTTGTTCAGCAACTGCAGCAGAGTTTCGAGCGCGCCCGAGTCGTCGCGGACATGGCCGATCATGGAATGCAGGCTGGCCAGCAGTTTGGTCGAGTCGGTTGCCAGCAGGCGATCGGCATGCCGGTGGTAAACCTCGAGCGCCTCGCGATTTTGACCGAGGCGGGCGTGGCCCTCGGCGAGCAGAAATAGACCCTCGGGATCGTTGTGCACCACCAGCAGTTTCTCGGCGATTGGGGCCGCCTTGGACACGGCCCCGATTTGCAGATAGGCCCTCAGGAGATCCCGCAAACCTTCGGGATGCGAATCAAGGTCGGCGGCCTTTTCGAGGTAGGCGATGGCGTTCTTGGGATCGTCGCCCTCAAGCGCAGCCCGCCCGCGCAGCAGCAGAACGTAGCTGTTGCCTGGATCGAGCGTCAACATCCGCTTCAGGATGTCTTCGGCGGCAGCGAGCGATCCACGCGAGCGCAACGATTCCGCCGCCGCGCTGAAAATCTCCCACGCTTCTTTCTTTTTATCCAGCCGGACGTAGACCTCGGCGAGTTTGACGCGCATGGGCACATTTTCCGGGTCCATTTCGAGGACCTTCTGGAAAAGGCGCACCGCCTGTTCGAGGTCGCCGTTCTTCATGAAGTCTTCGGCGACTTGCAAGTACTGGGCGCGGGCGTCATTGAACAGCCCCTGCTGAGTATAGAGTTCCGCCAATTTCAGAGATGAATCCACGCTCGGCTGGAGCTTGGTGATCTTCTTGTACATGGCGATGCCCTTGACAGTGAAGCCCTGGGCCGCGTAAGCATCGCCCACTGTCTTGAAGCACTCGATCGCTTTGGCGCTGTCGCCAAGACGTGCGTAGAGATCGCCAATGGTGTTGTTGACGGTAAGATCCTTGGCATCGTGCTTGAGGATCTTGTCATACTCAGCGATGGCGTTCTGCAGCTTGCCCTGCTGGACAAACTTTTCCGCGGCGCTGAGAACCTTCTGTTTGTTGAAGCCAAAACCAAACGCCATAGGGGTGCGGACTCCAGCCTTTTTCCCGCCGAACGCCTGCGATTTCCGCCAGCGTTGCCGAACGGGTGCGAACCTCGCCGGGAGATTCCCAGGCGAAACACCGCTAACCGCGCAACCGGGATCGCGGAGTAAGCTGATTGTAAGGCCGGGGGTCCTCAGTCCGATGGTTACCGACGATTACCTGGCTCACCGAAAGGGAGTGTACGTCCGGTTCCGAAAAACCCTGCTTCTCCCTTCCAAAAAGGGAGAAGACAGAGTTCCCATGCGCCTTACAGTCCCTTTTTGGCCTATCCTGCTTGGCCTGCATTCACGGTGTCGCAATTCAGGAAAGACCGTGAGCTTATTTAAGACAAGCAGCATTCCTGCCGCCAACGTAGATCTCCGACAAACTCCTCGCCACCCATCCTGAAATCGAACGCAAAGGCGCCGCCAATCTTCCACTTCTCCGCAACGGTCCCATGTTTACCATTCGGCACGACTCGCGCTCCTTGCCCATTCGGCTCCCTGAGGATCCGCGAGAGGGTTTTTTGAAGAAGCGCAACTCTGGAGGCAAGTGCCGAGCCGTGCTCGGCCTGGACAGGCTAGGGCGGCCGTCCCAACGCAACCCCGGAGAGCCGAGACGGCCGTCCCCATACGATCTCAATCGCTACTTTGCGCGTTTTTCGATGGGCACGAATTCGCGCGTGTCGGGGCCAATCCAAACCTGCCGCGGGCGCGCGATCTTTTGTTCGGGATCCATCAGCATTTCCTGCCATTGCGACAGCCAGCCGATGGTGCGCGGAATCGCAAATAGCACCGTGAACATCTCGGGTTTGAAGCCCATCGCCTGGTAGATGATGCCGGAGTAGAAGTCGACGTTGGGATAGAGCTTGCGGCTCACGAAATAATCGTCTTCCAGCGCGATGCGCTCCAACTCCAGAGCGATATCAAGCTTGGCATTCTTCCCAGTGACCTCGAACACGCTGTCGGCGGTCCGCTTGATGATCTTGGCCCGCGGATCGTAGTTCTTGTAAACGCGGTGCCCGAAGCCCATCAGCTTGCCTTTGCCTTCTTTGATCTTCTTGATATACGCGGGAACATTGGCCTTGGAACCGACCTCATCAAGCATGCGCAGCACCTCTTCGTTCGCTCCGCCGTGCAGCGGACCGGAAAGAGCGGCTGCGGCTGCGGCGGTGGCGAGGTAAGGGTCGCTGTGGGAACTGCCGACCGAACGCATCGCATTGGTGCTGCAATTCTGCTCGTGGTCGGCGTGAAGAATGAACAGGACATCGAGCGCGCGCGCCAGCACTGGATTCGCGAGATACTTCGGCTCGACCATCTTCCACAGCATGTTCATGAAGTTTTCGGTGTAGGTGAGATCGTTGTCGGGATAGATGTAGGGGAATCCGGAGATATGGCGATACGACATGGCCGCGATGGAAGGCATCTTGCCGACCAGGCGCTTGATCTGCAGCAGCCGGATCGCCGGGTCGTGAATGTTCTTCGATTCCGGATACACCGTCGAGAGCGCCGCCACGCTGCTCACCAGCATCGCCATGGGGTGCGCGTTGTCGCGGAAGCCTTCCATGAATTTCTTGGTGGTTTCATGGAGCATGGTGTGGTGGGTGATGTCATGCACCCAGTTCTTCAATTCAGTTGCGGTGGGCAATTCGCCGAACAGAAGCATGTAGGCAACTTCCAGGTAGGTACAGTGCTCGGCGAGAACCTCGATGGGATAACCGCGGTAGCGCAAGATGCCCAGATCGCCGTCGATGTAGGTGATCGCGCTCCGGCAGGACGCGGTGTTCATGAAAGCGGGATCATAGGTCATCAAGCCGAAATCGTCGGATCCGGTCTTGATCTTGCGCAGATCCATGGCGCGGATGGTCCCGTTTTCGACGGGAAGCGTGTAGGTCTGCCCGGTACGGTTGTCGGTGATGGTTAAGGTGTCTTGCGGCATCCGGGCTCTCCTGAGAACAGTGGCGGACTGGACATTTTACGCGTTCTGCTGCGATTCAACCAATGCTACCAGCAGCGAACGCCGATTGCGCAAGCGGCGCGTCCGCGAAACCGGGCGGCGAACGTTGAACAGAACAACGTTGTTACAATGATCGAAGCAGTTGAACCAGAAGTTTCACCGGGCCGTATTCCCCCCCCGTGGTTTCGGGCCAGAAAGCGCAGATGCAGCCGTTTGACGAACATTTCGAGGTAGTCGTAGTCGGCGCCGGACATGCCGGTTGCGAAGCGGCGATGGCGGCGGCGCGCATGGGACTGAAGACTGCGCTGTTCACCTTGAACGTCGACCTGATCGCCCAGATGTCGTGCAATCCCGCCATCGGCGGCATTGCCAAGGGGCATTTGGTGCGCGAAGTGGATGCGCTCGGCGGCATCATGGGCGAAATCACCGACGCCGTCGGGATCCAATTTCGCCTGCTCAACACCTCGCGTGGACCTGCCGTCTGGTCGCCGCGCGCACAATGCGACAAGCAAGCCTACCGCTTGAAGATGCGCGAGGTTCTTGAGTCGCAGGCTAATCTGAAGATCAAGCAGGCCGAAGTCGCGGATGTGATTGCTGAAGAAGTCTCAACTCCCGGCTCTCAGCTCTCAGTTCCACGCGAAACCATTGAGAATGGGGAACTGAGAACTGAGAACTGCATCCGCGGCGTTCTGCTGCGCGACGGGCGCCGCGTTTCCGCGGGCGTGGTCATCATCACGACTGGGACTTTTCTCAACGGGCTGATTCACTGCGGGGAGCAACAGTATCCCGCGGGACGCTCGGGAGAACCGGCAGCGGTTCTACTCGGCGAGGCACTCAAGAAGCTTGGGCTGCGTGGATGCCGGCTCAAGACCGGGACGCCTCCGCGTCTCGACGGGCGCACCATTGACTGGGCGCGCTTCGAACGGCAGCCGGGCGATTTGGATCCCACTCCATTCAGCTTTCGCACCCGGCGTGTGACCCATCACGACTCGCAGGTGCCCTGCTACATCGCCTTTACGACCGAACAAACGCATCGCATCATTCGCGAGAACGTGCATCGCTCGCCGATGTATAGCGGACAGATTCAATCGACGGGTCCGAGGTATTGTCCGTCGATTGAGGACAAGATCGTCAAGTTTCCCGACAAACTGACGCACCAGCTTTTCTTGGAACCCGAGGGGCTGAACACACACGAGATCTACGTCAATGGCATGAGCACCTCGCTGCCGATCGACGTGCAACTGGCGATCCTCAAGTCGATTCCGGGTCTCGAAAGTGCGGAGATGATGCGGCCGGGCTACGCCATTGAGTATGACTCGATCGATCCCACCGAACTCAAGCGCACGCTCGAAACGAAAAAGATTGCGGGATTGTTTCTTGCCGGGCAGATCAACGGGACCTCGGGGTACGAAGAGGCGGCGTGCCAGGGAATCATGGCCGGGATTAACGCCGCGCTAAAGGTGAAAAAAGACGCTCCGCTGGTGCTCGACCGCACGGAAGCTTATACGGCGATTTTGATCGACGACCTGATTTCGAAAGGCACCAACGAGCCTTACCGCATGTTCACTTCGCGCGCGGAATTTCGTTTGCATCTGCGGATTGATAACGCCGACCGGCGCCTTACTCCGCATGGGCGGCGGGTGGGGCTGATTTCAGACGACGCGTGGGCTGACTTTGAGGCGAAGCAGCGGAGGTTGGGGGATGTGAGGCAGGCGCTCGAGACAACCAAGCTGACTTCAGCCATGGTGGAGCCGATCAAGCCAGCTTCCTTGGCTGCAGGCGAAAGTTCGCGGACCGGAGTGTCCGCGCCCGGCGATCTGTCCTCCGCTCTCGGCCAGCCTTTGGCGCAACTGCTGAAGCGGCCGGAGATCACCATCGAGCTTCTGGCGTCGGTGCTTCGGGCGTTGATGCCGCGGTTTTTTGAACGGGACTCCTCGGTGACCCCGGCGTCTGCGGTGGTTGACCTTTCGTCTGAAATTCGCAACGAGCTCAAGTCGGTTGAAACCGAGATCAAGTATGCCGGATACCTCGACCAGCAGCAGCGCGCGATCGAACGTCTGAAGAAGGCCGAACAGCGCCGCATTCCCGATTGGTTCAATTACGGCGCGGTGAGCGGCCTCTCGCGCGAGATGCAGGAGAAGCTTGGAAAAGTTGTCCCACAGACACTAGCCCAAGCTTCGCGCATTCCCGGCGTAACCCCGGCGGCCGTTTCGCTGATCAACGTCTACATTGAGATTCAGGGACGGCGTCGGGAACAGGCGGCGCTGTAGCTGGCTGAATCTGGAAAACGGGTCGAGATCGGTTTCGACGGCGCGGACCCGCGGCACCCCAGGAGCGTCATCACGATCTCAGCGAGCGACCGCCTTCTGCACCGCGGAGCGCAGTTCGTCGTAGGAAAGCGCCCCGGGATGATATAGGGAAACTTGCCCGGCGCGATTCAGGACCACCAGAGTTGGCGTCGTACTTGCCCCATACGCGTCGAAGTTCTGCTTGCTCAAAGGCACCGGCATGTCCAGCAGGCTGGCGTAATAGCGCGCGCGAACCGATTCGATGTAGGTGCGCTCCCGTTCGGGGGCGGCATCGGCTCCTTGCGCGGCGTAGCCGTAGAGCTGGGTTGGGCCGATGACCACCAAGCCTTCGGGAGCGAACTCCTGTCGCAAACGGGCTATGACCGGGACTTCGGCTTTGCAGTCTCCACACCAGTGCGCCCAGAAGAACAAAAGGACGGGCGATCCTTTTAACGAGGCCAGGGCCGGGGGCTTCGGTCCGAGATATTGAGTTTCCTGTAAAGGCGGCGCGGGTTGACCGACCAGAGCCAGCAGATTGAGGTTCTTCTGCAGGCGCGGTCGAATGGAGGTATTTCGATAGCGCGCCAGAGCCGAGCGCAGCAGACTGACAGCGCCTGCGTGCTGTCCTGTGGCATCCATTTCCTGCGCGAGAACTTCGTAGGCGGCGCCGAGGGCGATGGGTAGGTGAGGCTCGGCATCGAGCTTGCGCTTGGTGGTCGCCAGCAACTGCTCCGCGAGCTTGCGCGTCTCGGCGGCATAGGCGGCGGCTTGGTCCCACTTCCTGCTTGCGGCCGCACCCCGTGCCATCCAGGACAAGGCTTCTAAATACTCGGGAGTGACGCCGTTTTGAGCCTTATAGGTCCGAAGTTCCTGCTCAGCCGCGGAAAAAGAGTTCCCGGCCAATTGGGCTCGAACCTCTCCGACCACGTCGCTTTGCGCACACAAGGGAACGCGAACGGGCAGCCAGAGGAGTGCCGCGACTAGGGCCGCGACTGGGACTAGACCCAGCCGCGCGATTCGATTACGCATGAGTTGATGATGAATCAGGCTCCGGGAAGTTGCAACCGGGAACGGCAACTGCAGAGGCGAGAGGTCAGATTATGGGCTCCACCCGCGGGACTTCGATAACCGGAGACGGATTTAGCCCGTCCCGA